>Ga0308010_1001988_pt1 | contig 10949 bp, 10 predicted proteins | sample Neamet129_FD_202368 | JGI IMG/M metagenome (GOLD analysis project Ga0308010, IMG submission 202368) | Marine microbial communities from water near the shore, Antarctic Ocean - #129 | ecosystem: Environmental > Aquatic > Marine > Unclassified | place: Southern Ocean | collected 2014-07-24 | reverse complement strand
CTCGTCCTTATCGACATCAAACACGACTTTGAGCCTCAAGTTTGGAAAAAAAGTCAAATATTGATGCTTCGGTGTTCTTATATCCAAAAGGCAGGTGGGCGAGTTCATGAGCACAGAAGAGAGCGACCCTTCCAACAGTGTAGTTTCGATACTATTGAATCCTTCTCGAACTATGGCAAACTGGTATGTCGCCCTTGGAATGCTCGGGGTTTTCCTTGCAATCCTCAATATATTTGGCTGGATTCATCCGAACTATCACGTTTCGTGGGGTGGTTTGTTAACCTTTGAAATGACGAATGCTGCTTTTGAGATTCTAGGCGAGGACGCAGGTCCTAAGATTGTAATTTCTGATGCTGTTTTCATCGGCCTTTGCTCGGTGATTTCTGCCATTGGTTTCCGAACAATTCGGAATGACGAATCGGGTCTTGATGGTTGGTTCAAAGGATTACTTGTCAATGACACATGGCCTGCCTTGGTCGACCCAGATATTGGCGGTTGGAACAAACTCTTCGGAGCTTGGTCTCTCTTGCTTGGATTCGCCTTTTACTTCTTTTACGGAATTATTTATACCGGCTGGATTGACATTGGTGTCTATTCGGTGAGCATTGCCCTCATCGCCTTTGGACTTGCGCTTTTGATGGCTGCAAATGCTCCTGAAGGCAACGATAACTTGGATTGAACTTACTTCTGTTTCTTTTCAAACAGTTTCCGGTGACCGTTTCTTGCACGCAGTGCGTCGGCCATACCCAAAAACATTCCTTGCCATAATGCAATACTCCATCGTAAAGTGAGGTTTCGTATTTTGAAAATCGTCAACAGTGACCATTTTCCTTGTTTGAAAGCCCCTCGATTGACTACGCCAAGTGGGCCTCGCCAGAGAATGAACTCGTGAATGAGCATCAAACCTCCAGTTGCAAGTAAGAGTCGAGTCTGCCACCATGTTTTTGCAACTTCCCAGGACCAATCAGGTTGTGTGAGAAAAGAGAAGAGAAACGGGATGCCAGATGCAAGCGCCATGATCCAAAGAGGGAACACAGTAAGAACAAAGGTTGAACTTCCAACGAAATCGAGACCAGGGCCAAGTCGTTTCCTTCGCGGGAAGTGGCGTATAATCCGCATATGCGCTCGAGCATCACGCCGACGTTTTGCTAAGAAGCGTGATGTTTCGATTTCTGGAACGTGATGTACAACTGCATCAGGCGCATAGACAATGATACCACCATTCTCAATGAGTCGCAGACTCACTTCCATATCTTCCGCATGATACCATTTAGGGTTGAAACCACCAATCCCAAGCAAACTTTCCCGTTCGAACATGGAACAAGGACCATTTGCCAGGCTGGTTCGTCGTGGTCGTGAACGGTATTTAGTGGCTATTTCAACCGAACGTACACGGCTCACTACATCACCTGCATGTTCAAAGACGGTACGGCCAGTAACCGCTACGATTTTTTCTTGATGGTCAATCGGCTGGATTTCAAGAACCATATTCGTGATCCAATCTGGTTCGGGGCGAACATCGATATCGGTTATTGCAACCCATTCACCTTGCGATTGTTTGACCGCCCATTGGCGGCCTGCTGAGAGTCCCTTGGCGTTTTGTGCGTATATTCGAATTGGAATTTCTCTGTCTTCATCATGCCAAGCGAGTAATTTTTCTTTTGAACCATCGTTTGAACCATCATCAATTGCAATAATCTCCAACGGCCTGTACGTTTGAGAGGTAAGGGCTTCTAAACAACCATCGACCCAATCTACACCATCACGAACACATACAGTGACACTGACCATGGGATTTTCATCCGGCACTATACCACCTCGAAGAGAGAAAGGAGGAAGCGGCAACGTTGTTTGACTTCCAGAGTTGTGTATTGAACCACAACCCCTGCTTTTGGTTGACCATACAAGACGAGCGTTCCTATTGGCGCTAAACAATGAATCACGAGTGGGGCTAAGTCTTCTTCACCATCTACTTCCAAGACGAGAGTCTCTTCAGCAAGTAACGCTTTGGAAATCGCCTGGTTGAGGGATGGGGTGAGGAAACCTGCAGGGTTCTCAGCATGAATACGATGGTGGAATCGGAGCGGATTAACTTTGAGGTCTTCTTCGAGTTCAGTACGTTTTGTTTGTCCATCAATGAGGGCAATGTCCGGAGTAAGGCCCATATCCAACATGGTTTTTGTCGTGACATCACCGACGGTAATGATTGCTCCATGAGGTGATGGTAATCCATCCAACGCTGCAGCCATACCGATTTCTGGGTCATCTTCGGGTCCTTCGAATAACTCCCCCATAGGTGTTTTGAGTTCTGCATCGAGGGCTGCAGCCATTTTCAAACGGCTGTTGCGCAACCGTTCAGGCATCCAAGGGTGCCCTTCTTGGTCCATATGGCCGTTTCGAATCGCAGAAGAACTAATGATACCTCCTTCAACACCATCAAGATGCATGACTTCAATGATGTGTAATGCTTGCAATCCATTTCCTAACCGTTCTTCATTGATGAAATTACACATGCCAATAGTTTCCGGTGTTGCAACAATCGCATCAGCAGTTGTATGGTGGCGTGCTGGTCCGTGAGGGTCGTTGAGTTGGTGGATAGATATTTTGCAACCGGTTATCTTTCCAGCCCAATTATGCAATTCATCCATACGGTCGTCAAAGGATTGGACAAATGGAGATTTAGTTTCAGCCATCGAATCTGAAGTAATATGAATTTCAACTGCTTCAGCATCTTTGCTCGCAGCATTGAGCAGCAATCGATGTCCGGCATGAAGTCGGTCAAAGGTACCTCCGACAAGACAGCAGCGAAAACGCCGAGCAGAGGTCATAAGACGAGGTAGAATGAAGCGGCTCTTTGATTGCATCGCATCTTTCACAGCGAAGTAAAGCAATTAGGCTTGTAGAATAAATCAACGAGAAGCTGTACCCCGACGCGTAACGGCCCTTTTCATTGCAAAGCTCGAGGGCCTGACCCAGCGTCAGGGTTTGCTGTCCGGAAGGTTGGTTGGCTCATGTTCACTCTGACGTCGCACGAGGACCCATTTACCTACCGGTTGGTTTACCGCCTTGCACCGAAGGTCATTCCCCGAAGGGTCACTTCAGTCTTCGATAGCGGACCGTACCATTGGTATCGGACTTCACAGCAATTTTCACAGTAGCTCTGCCAGATGTTGCGGGTACGGCAGTCGAATCCACCGGCCAACCCCTTTTCAAGTCATCGTTTATTCTAATTTTGAGGCAAAGGAACGGGCATAGAGTAATGCACCAATTTCAGGCTCACCTTGGCTGAGAACCTCAAGGCCCATAGGCGGCCAAGATTCTACCGGACGTGCAAGCCAACCCACAAGTGGGTGTGTACGGCCATAATGAACCGGTTCTTGACGTTCTGAAGTCGCTAGCATATCGTAGACATCCAACAGTGCAGGTTTTCCTTTTCTCTCTTCAAGGAGTAGGATTTGAAGAACATCGTCAAGCCCAATCCGTCCTGATGGATACGGAACCGGCCACGCTGGCAATCCTCCTCGTTCCCCCGCAGGCCGAGTTAACAGAGCAGGCCATGGCAACGGCGTCATTGCCAACCAACGTCGACCGGATGATGATGAGAGCTGAACTTGTAGCCAGTCTCCAGCCCATGCATGCCACCATGCAGATGGAAGTTCGGTCATGATTCGGCGAAGAAATTCAGGAGCAATTGGCTCATTTGATTCCATATTCTCAAGTAATGCCCCCCAAAGATAGAGTGTGGAATCATGTGGGTGTAATTTTGCTGCTGCCTTGCATTTCGTCAAGTATTCTTCGACATGGTCCAACAACGGCAAGCCGATAGGGAACAATGATTCCAATACCTGTTCTGATTGCCGAGGCGCATCGGCCCATAGGCTGCAAGCCTGTTCGAGGAGTGGGTGGAATTCTTCAGGGAGTTGGCCCGATGCAAGTAAGACCGCGGCGGCCATCCAAGGGCCGAGTATGTCGTCTTGAAAGAAAGATTCGTATTTCAGTATTGATTCGATGTTATTGGTAAAGCGTTGGCGCGTTTTTTCTAATGCCTGAAGGCTCCATTCCTCGGAACCTTTCGGCATTGCACTGATGAGTGTAGCAGTTTCACAGAGTTCAATAGGTAGTAAATCCGCCCAACCGTTCGGAAGAATTGTCCGCAATCGAATCCAACGTGATGTTCGATGTTGATGAGGTGTAGCAATCCACGCCGCCAACGGAGAGGTACTTTCATTGAGGTTGGCCCAGTTCTCATCACCTCCAGGGTAATTCGAAAGTGCATACCAGATTGCTTTTTGTTGGTCAGTGTTGAGTTCGACTCCAGTGAAGAATTCTTTGTTCATACCACCTTTATTGTCACAAGCATGTAACAGTTCATCTGCAGACAAAGGCACTTCTTCATGCATATTCTGTTGAGATGGTCCTGCGGTTGATTGAAGCAGTGTGAGTGGTAAACTTTTACCGCGACCAAGGCTTATCACCGCTTTCATCAAGGTTTTTTGAGTTCGAATCACTGATGTTGCTGAAGTGAGGGGAATGTAATCCCCATACGATGTGATGAGCACTCGGCAGCGACCAGACGATAACATCCGTTCGAGTATCCGACGGTTTTCATCGATTTGATATGGCCATTCGACAGCGCACTCAGCAGATGAATTTTGGAAAAACCACTCAAATAATGCAAGAGCGCCAGTATTTGATACGCCAGAGAAATTGATCTTGGTAATTGCATTCCCATCTCGCCATTCAACGATTCCAAAATCTGCCAGCAATTGCCTTTGGAGGGCGATTGAGGGAGAACTACCGTCGAGTTTCAGTAGATATCCCTGAAGCTCTTCACTTTTCCGAATCAATTTTTCTTCACTCAAACGTGGGTGGCGTGCTCTTAACCAAAAGTGAAGTGCCTCATGAGGCAAATATCGCGTGGACCTTTGTTGAGGGCGCTCTTCAAACACAAGAGCATTTTTCCGTACAGTATTCAGAACCATCGCTCGATTCACAGGTAATACAAGATGAGCATGAATGCCGAGTTGAGGGGATACTGAAAGTTCAGTGCCAGTAGCAGTGCCAAGTACATGTCCACCTTGTATCAATGCATTTGGCAAAGGCGGAGCGTTTTCGGGTTCAGAGTACCATGTCCCTGGACTGAGTAACCATTCCCGGCTCGTATCGAGTAGAGTTGCGTGCACAATCCCAATCCGGTCGATTTCTTCTGTCCATTCTTCGAGCGTTCCGCGGAGATTTTGCCGACGTGGCTCGTCTGTTAATTGTAAATCCGAAAGTGTGTACCATCGGATCTGCTCATCTCGCTGAACTGCCCAACGCCCCCCCCCCTGTTTTCCATTGGAGAATGAAGGCGTATACTCGTGACCGGATAACCCCTGATTTGGCAAAGAGAGAAGCCGGGATTTGGGAGGTTTCACATAACCAAGTAAGAGGTGGGCCCCATCTTGGCCAAGAACTACAGCCTCTGCTTGAGGCGGGATTTGTGTGATGAGTGCACGGGTACGCGCTAATGCATCTTCTGCTAAACGGCTTCGACCAACCTCATTGAGGCGATGAATCGCTCCACGAATACCGCCTTGTTCATCACGACTGACTTCTTGACGCTCACGAAGTTGCCGAAGAGCTAATGAAGCATGTGGCATTCGTAATTGTAACGAATCTGCAATCTCAGAAACAGTGCCCCCGCCATCCATGAGCCAGTTCAGAACGCGACGTTGATGGCCACTTCGAATTCTACTCCCTGACATCAAAAGACACCTTGTTCCTACGCTGGAGTCTCTTGTTGATAAATCTTTCAGGTAACCTAAGTACTTAGTTACATTTAGTTACTCATTTCTACTGGAGATAGTTTCTTTTTACTTACATTCAATCAAGGAGGTGTGGAAAAAACACTCAAAATGTATATCAATTGTAACTACTAACCAAGTTCTACGGCAAGGGTTATATGAGCACCCTCAGTCATCTGTCTTAGTGGCACGACTCCTTTGCGGGAAACGGCCTCAAGACAGGAGGAATAAAACATGAAAACAACCAGAATCAGAGAAAAGATAAAGAAATTCTTAGGAGATCGACCACGTAACACGGCAGAGATTCTGGAACACATCAACAGTACCATGCGCCATGGCACCACCAGTCAACAACTTGGTAACGTACTTTCTAAGGATAAAGACATTGTCAAAGTCGGTTACATCAAGCGCTCCGGAATTCTTTCCGGCGGCTACGATATTTGCGAATGGGCTACCCGCATCTGGGTTTCTTCAAATTGCCCTGAATGGCAAGAAGGAACACCAATCATTATCGACAATGATGGTAATGTCACGACCGGCAACGGTACTGGCCGAATTCGTTGAACACGATTTCGCAATTCAAAAACCCCCTGGTGTCAAAAGTCACTAACGGGGGATTCAATAAGGGGGAGCAATTGGCCTCGCCATGGATAACTTGGATAAGACTGAGAACTATACCGTCCGCGACATGAGTTTAGCTGAACAAGGTGCACTTCGCGTCGATTGGGCAAGAGCCCGTATGCCAGTTATGGCAAAACTCAAGGAAGAAGCTGAACGCACAAAGCCTCTCGCAGGAATGCGCGTTGCTGGCTGCCTTCACGTTACCAAAGAAACTGCGGTTCTGATCGAAACCATCGGCGCAGCAGGTGCTGAAATTTCATGGTCAGGATGTAACCCCCTCTCTACTCAAGATGAAGTGGCCGCTTGGATTGCTTCTGAAGGATACTCCGTTCACGCTTGGCATGGACAATCGAATGACGACTTTTACTGGTGCATAGACCGAACCCTCGAATTCAAACCAACACTTACTCTTGACGATGGCGCTGACTTGATTGTTCGTGTTCATGGTGACAAATCAGAATATGCTGCTGGTGTTATCGGTGGAACTGAAGAAACGACCACCGGTGTTCACCGCCTACGTGCAATGGCCGCTGCTGGTGACTTGCGTTATCCAGTTCTTGCAGTTAATGATGCAGTAACAAAGTGGGATTTCGATAACGTCTATGGTACTGGACAATCAACGCTCGACGGAATTATTCGTGCAACATCAGTGTTAATTGCAGGCAAAACATTCGTCGTAGCAGGTTTCGGCCATTGTGGCAGTGGACTTGCAATGCGTGCCCGTGGATTGGGTGCGAATGTGGTCATTACCGAAGTGGATCCACTCCCAGCACTTCGTGCCGTTATGGAAGGATACCGTGTCATGACCATGGATGAGGCTGCTAAAATTGGAGATATATTCTGCACTGCTACCGGAATGGAAGATGTCATCTTCGGTCATCACTTTGATTCAATGAAGGATGGCGCTATTATCTCAAACACAGGTCACTACGATTGCGAAATCAAGATTACTGACCTTGAAGAGCGAGCAACCTCTGTTCGAACGATTCGTCCAAATAATGAGGAATTCCTCATGCCAGACGGTCGTCGTATCTTCTTACTTGCTCGTGGTCGTTTAGTCAACCTTGCAGCGGCAGAAGGTCACCCATCCGAAGTGATGGACATGTCATTTGCCAACCAATACCTTTCACTCTGCCGCTTGGCAAAAGAAGGAGCTTCAATGGGCAAGGACGTTTACGATATCACAACTCAACAGGACCAAGATTTGGCAACCACCAAACTTGAGACACTTGGATTCAGCATCGATGTCCTAACCGACGCTCAGTTAGCCTACCTCGATGACTACACCGTTGGAACGTGAGCGTAAAACCTCACTCCTCACACAAGCTGTGTGCTGTGTTCACTGGCTGACTGTTACGTCTACCGCACCGTTGAATGACTCAGCGAAGGTTAGGATCCCAGTACCGTCATCCCATTAACGAGCAACTGGGCATCAGAAAAAAAGAAGAGAGCGTACAACTTCTTCATGAAGTTTCGAGCCGAATGAGTTTATCACTCAGTTGCCATTAAAAATTGACATTGCTTTTTCAACCGATGCACCTTGACAAATGATTGCATGGCATGCAGCAGTCATGCGCACAGCCTCTTCGGTACTTCTTTGGTGAATATTACGCCCGGTTGCAGCACCCATACAATTACCAACGGTCATTTGGTCATGGAGTCGTTGTAAAAACTCGTCAGCAGGCAATGAGCCACCACCAGAGCAAATGATACCTGTTCGCCCTGCTGCCTCAGCAGCGACAGCAAGAGATTCTGGGCGAGTCATTCCGACAAAAGCATTTGGATAATTGACCTTAGCAAAGTCAGCACCGATGCACGCAGCGACGCCAGCAGCACCAGCGATGAGTTGTGGGTCCATTTCATCAGCAACAGCCTTGCCACGAGGATACATCCATACGACAGCGATCATCCCGAGTTCGTGCGCTTGGCGAATGAATTGAGCGGCTTCAGAAAGCATTTCATGCTCAAATTCACTGCCGATGTAAATAGTGTAGCCAATACCGACGACGTTGATACCGTTATGTGTAAGTGACATGACATCGTCCATATCCCACATTGCTTGAGAAATTGGGTCACGCTGATTGGTATTGACCATGTATGATTTTGAGTTCAATTTGACCAGATAAGGCAAATCTGGGTAATCTCGAGCATAGTGTGAGATGAGGCCGAATTGTCCAGCAAGAACGCCGATTGTTCCAGCCTCATGGCAGCGTTGTCCGATTTCAAACAAATGACCAGGGTCGTTGGATGTGGCCGGAATCTTCTTTCCACCATCATAAAAATCTTTATTGAGGTGTTCGATCTTTTGGTCACAGGCAAAAAGATTCATTTTCCCAGTGCCTGCAGTCGCTAAATCCATGTTCTGAATGTAGGTGTCAATCAAATCATTTGGGACATCGGCTGGGACATTGTACGTTGACATCTGCTCACCTGTGATTTGTGCGAAACGCGCTGAGGACTTCAAGACTACGGCTTTGAACTCTGTTGATTTACCGCCTTTTCAAGCCTCTTTCGTTATTCTTGGAGAGCAGAAAGAGATGATTCATAATTAAGTATCTTCCTCTTTCTCTTCAAGGATTTCGATCATCGTTGCACTAAGCCCTTGTTCGATAGTCTCGTCTACGGTTCCATTGATGGAAGAGAATAAAATAGTGAAACCGGAGGAAGCGAGTGTGCTCAAAACCAGAACCCACCCGTACCAAGCCAAGGCCCCATATTTTGTAAACATCGGAACGCCCAAAAGCAACGTTACAAGCAACATAAACGCTGAAATACGAATCAATACTCTTCGAATCTTCCGATTTTGACTCGCAAAAATGCGGAGTTCCGAGTCATATTCTTCCGTGAACTGTTCAAATTTCAGAATCCATTCTCTATCGAATGCAATGTTATTCTTACTGTCTTCTTGCAGAGTCTCACATTTTGAAAAGAATTCAGCGATTTCTGCAGTTGTGCATGCGAATGACTTCATTTTCTTAGCCAATGCTTCAACAGATGGATGTGTGAAATGCAGTTCTCCCCAAACACTTTTTGTTGAGATAAAGTGAATCGGTTCATCAGATAAAGGAATATCCGATTCCTTTTTCTTCGAAGGTTTTGATTTAGTTCCATAAACCATCATTATGCTAGCGTACACAAGTAATGCTGCAAAGAGCGTACACAGTAGGGCAACCAGTATTGGCGGTATAAACCGAACATAATTGCCTTGGTCAATATCGATGTTCAAAGGTTCTGCATCGTCATAGGCAATTTCTCTTGTCGAATTCACTGGGTAATCAACTTCCCACACTCGAGATGTGTAATGCGAAACAGTCTCCCTTTCTGAAACTGTGAATGATTCATTGTTCACGAAAAATTCCAATCTGTACGATGCAATATATTCACCACATGTGCCATCACCTCCTCCATCTATATCGTCATCGCATATGTCGTAAATGATTTGCAAATCGACCACAGTTGCATCGACTGTATCCCACGAATGCGCATCGGCTTCATCAAGGAAATCACCATGGACCATTAACGGCCATATGCAACCCGAAAGGAAAATGAAAACTGCAAAGCCGATATTCGCCTTTAACGATGGTTGGTTTGGCCCACCGTGTTTCACTGACATGGTCTATTCTCGGGGGCACAAACTACTTGATGATGGCTCCGGCTACGAGATTACAGTAAAGTTCGTTGTATTCAGCGTCGAGTCAGTACGAACACTGAGAGGCTACATCGGGTTAAGTCACGTTGTTCTTCTTCCAATACATCGGTCCATTGAACCCGTTCTACCGTGAAGTGTTGTGAAAACAATGACTCAACTTCCGAATCCGGTAAAGCGAACGGAGGTCCTTGCATTTCGTCTTGGGGGTAATCGAAAGTAACCATCAATCCTTTACTGTCTTTCGTTGTCAAGTCGAGTAATTGTTCGACGTATGCTTGACGCATTGTTGAAGGAAGAGCAACGAGAGCTGCACGGTCATACCAAGCCTCTACGGGCATCTCATCTGGTTGAACTTTGAAGAAGTCTGCATGGTAAAGGTGGATGTTTTCTGTTGAATATTTGATACCAGTCGGTTTTGTTTCTAGTAAGGCTAAGATCGAGGCATCATCGAAGAATTGTTTGATCGCTTTTTCGACAAGTTCGATTCCAACAACGGTATGGCCTTGATGATTCAACCAATGCATGTCGAGTGATTTACCACACAAGGGGACAAGCACTTTCGCATCACTGGCAAGGGAAAGTTTGGACCAATGGTCAGTCAAGGTGGGATTCGCTTCAAGACGATGAAAACCTATTCGGTCCTCATCCCATCGTTGATGCCAAATAGACATTCAATCACTGGCCAGTGAAGTTTGCAACACGCTTTTCGACGTAGGCTGCAATTCCTTCCTTGGCATCACTGCTGTTGAACAGAGATGCTTGCAATTCTCGCTCAAGGGCCAAGTGGTATTCGAATGGAATCTCTGGGCCAGTTTGGCATGAGCGCTTGATGTTTCCAACAGCCTTGACTGCCTTGTTTGGTAGGGTGAATTGACTGCACCAATCGAGAATGT
>Ga0308010_1001974_pt1 | contig 10999 bp, 10 predicted proteins | sample Neamet129_FD_202368 | JGI IMG/M metagenome (GOLD analysis project Ga0308010, IMG submission 202368) | Marine microbial communities from water near the shore, Antarctic Ocean - #129 | ecosystem: Environmental > Aquatic > Marine > Unclassified | place: Southern Ocean | collected 2014-07-24 | reverse complement strand
ATGAAATTGCCGCGAACCAAATCGTTAATGACTTAGTGAATCGGGTTGGTTTTAGCTTTTTCTTCAGACAAATGGAGTCCACGGGAGCGTCGGCGGAAGACGTTATAAGGGCATACACCATAGTGATTGAAGTGCTCGGCATTAAAAGTCTGTGGCAACAGATCGAAGAGCATAATCCTCGGTTGCCGGCGGTGATAGAATTAGATTTACTGCACATTTTAGTCAGATTAGCACGCAGGGCCACACGATGGTTTTTGCGAAATCATCGCTTAAATCTAGATTGTGAATCACTCATTGCGCAGTACTCCCAGCCCACCGAGGCCCTGCTGTCAGAGCTTCCGGCCCTACAAAAAGACCAGTGGAGGGTACTCTGGAGTGGCGAGCGAGATGAGCTGACTAACATCGGCGTAGAGCTCAAATTAGCTGAGCGACTTGCTTCCACCGACAGCATGTTTATGAGTATGGGGGTGGCTCAAACAGCCTTAGCGTTAGATATGCCCGTGCAACAAGTTGCGGAGGTGTACTTTGGGCTTGGGGAGTTTTTGTCTTTAGACTGGTTTATGGCTCAAATTGTGGACTTGCAGCCAGACAGTAGATGGCAGGATTTGGCTCGCGAAACCTATGTTGATGATCTTGAAAGCCAGCGTCGTAGGCTGACTGCATGTCTTTGTACCGCAGGCCTGACGGACCCGTCGTCGATGGAAACCTGGCAAGATCAGCAGCAGGAGTTGATCCATCGCTGGAAATTAATGATAAAAGACCTGCGCAAGGTTCCTCAGTCTGACTTTGCGATGATTTCAGTGGCTCTTAGAGAGTTACTTAACTTAGTTCAGGCCTCTCTAGATAAATAATTCTAAAACAACATGGCCTTGTGGCGGCAAAATAATTGCCGCCGCGTTGACCAATAGATAAGATTTCCTCTATTTAACGGTTAATGATTGAGAATTAGGTTGCCCACCTTCTGCTGGCAAGCATTGGTGTTGTAGCCTGACCAGCCGTCTTCTCGGCCTTCGCGCCAACCCCGTGACCATTGATAGGCCATTGTAGTGTTTTCTTGATATGGACAGAGGGATAATGAGCGTCCCTGAATTGCAGACTGGTAGCCCTTTACATACGAACGATGTGCCAGGTCTCTCTTGTGTTTCTTCATAGACATCTCCTTTTCTACGCAGATCAAAGGTAATATAGGTTTCATCCAGCACTACGTTAACACAGGGTTAACTCATTTTGGTTGCAGACAAAGTCTTATTTTTAAACAAAATAGTCTAAAGCCCTATATCATGTGCGCTTTTTAAATGACGCACAATTTTAGACTTATAATTAGCGCATTCGTTCAGACGTTTTTCGTCTATACATATTGAATTTTATATCTTGAAGTAATCAAAAGGATAATTAAGTGACCGAGGTCTCTCTGCAAACTAATTGGCTCGCCACCTGCCCCAAAGGGTTGGAATTGCTGCTAGCTGAAGAATTACAGGCCATGGGCGCTGAAGGAGTAAAGGAAACGGTGGCCGCTGTGCATTTTCAGGGTTCACTCGAGCTGGCCTATAGGGCTTGCCTTTGGTCGCGCTTGGCCAATCGTATTTTAATGCCCTTGCAAAGTTTTATGTTGAACGAGTCAGACGATCTCTATAACGAGTGTAACGACATACCCTGGGAAGAGCACTTTTCGGCGGCGCAAAGCATTGCCATCGATTTTATCGGCACGTCACGCCTAATTGATAACACTATGTACGGCTCTCAGCGAGTTAAAGACGCTGTTGTCGATCGTATTCGACGCATTGAAGGTGAGCGCCCAAACGTCGATACCAAAAATCCTGATATTCGTATTCAGGTGCGCCAGCACAAAGGGCGAGTGACTGTTTCCTTAGATATATCAGGCGAAAGCTTGCACCGCCGAGGATATCGAACAGGGCAGGGCACAGCTCCAATTAAAGAGAACTTGGCAGTGGCTTTGCTTCTTAGAGCAGGTTGGCCGGCGATGGCGGCGGAAGGTTGTGCGTTACTTGACCCTATGTGTGGCAGTGGAACATTGATCATTGAGGGCGCGATGATGGCGGCAGACATTGCGCCAGGAATGCTTCGTGAGCGCTACGGGTTTGATCAGTGGTTACAGCACGATGCAGAACTTTGGCAAAGATTGGTTGATGAAGCCCACCAACGTAAGGCCACAGGTCTTAACAATCTAGAACTAGATATCCGAGGCTATGATGCCAATCCAAGAGTGCTTGAGTACACCACTCAGAATATTGAAAATGCGGGTTTAGACGGGCATATTCGATTGGCGCACAAACCTATAGATCAGTTTGGCAAACCAACCGCAGAGCGGGGTTTATTGTTAACTAACCCCCCTTATGGCGAGCGTTTGGGCGAGGTTGATGAGCTCATCCCGTTATATCAAAAGTTGGGTACAGTGCTGCAAAAGAATTTCCAAGGTTGGAAGGCGGCTATTTTCACAGGTAATGTGGATCTAGGTCGTGAAACCGATCTTTCTCCGACGAAGCAATACAGCCTGTTCAATGGCACTATTCCCTGTAAGTTGTTGGTATTTGAGGACATGACCTCAAAGTCTGCAAAAATAGCAGCGCGCCTAAGCACGCCGGCGCCAGCTCAGGACTTAAGTGAGGGTGCCAGAATGGTGCTCAATCGCTTCAAGAAAAACCAAAGGAGATTGGATGGTTGGCGGAAAAAGTCCGGCATCAGCTGTTATCGTCTTTACGATGCTGATATCCCTGAATACGCGGTGGCTGTGGATATCTATGACCAGTCAATTTACGTGCAGGAATATGCGCCACCTAACACGATTTCTGAAAAGGTTGCCCGAGAACGTTTCGCTGAAATTAAGCAGGCAGTAAAAGAATTTTCGGCTAACTTTAGAGGCAAAATTCATTATAAAGAGCGTCGGCGACAAAAAGGTGACAGCCAGTATCAGCGTCTCAATGATGGGCCAAGCGAGACGATTCAAGTCAACGAAGGCAATGCTCATTTTGAGGTTAACTTGTCTGACTATCTAGATACCGGGCTTTTTCTCGATCACCGCCCAGTACGCTCTCTTATTGGCGATATGGTTAAAGGTAAAACTTTCCTTAATCTCTTTTGTTACACAGCGGCAGCCTCAGTGCAGGCGGCCTTAGCGGGTGCTAGTAGCTCTCTAAGTATAGATATGTCCAATACCTATTTGGACTGGGCGCAGCGCAATTTTGACCTGAACAGTTTGCGGTCTAGCAAGCATACGTTGTTGCGGGCCGACTGTTTAAAATGGCTGGAATCTGATACTGAGCAGTACGATGTTATTTTTCTGGACCCCCCAACATTTTCCAATTCGAAAAAGATGGATTCTGTTTTGGATATACAGCGTGATCATGGCGATATGATACGCGCCACTATGGCTAAGTTAGCGCCCGAAGGTACATTAATTTTCTCCAACAATTTCCGCAAGTTCAAGATGGATGAGCTCACCTTACGTCAGTTTGATTGTGAAAACATTACGCCCAAGACGTTGGACGTGGATTTTGAAAGAAACCCGAGAATTCATAATGTTTGGGTGATAACTCGACGAACTACCTTTGGTTAGGTTTTAACTATTATGAAGCCAAGCAGTGGTCCAGCCAGTTTAACGCCGCTATCAGGTAGTGGGCCAGTAGATCCTCCTCGCTTTCTGCGAGAAATTGCTGATTGGTGTGAGCAGAACAATATTGTTTTTGATAATTATGGCTCAGGTAATTTGGTTGAAACATTTGAGAAAAAAATTGCCAGCTTATTAGACTTTCCAGCGGCAAGGTTTATGCCTAGTGGAACACTCGCGCAACTAGCCGCGTTAAAAGTCTGGGCAGCCGAATCTAACTGCCCTCATTTCGGTATGCATCCTACCTCCCATCTTGAAATTCATGAAGAACATGCGTATGCCCATCTATACAATTTGCGCCGATCGTTTGTTGGCCCTGCGAAGTCGACCCTTTTAGCTGAGCATATATTGGCGATAGACGAAAAAATGTCGGCTTTATTGATTGAGTTGCCCGCACGAGAGATTGGTGGCCAGTTACCTAGCTGGGATGAGTTAGAGAAAATCAAAACTACGGCCCATAAAAAGGGAATAAAGCTGCATCTTGATGGTGCTAGATTGTGGGAAACTAAACCCTTCTATAATAGAGAATACAGCGAAATATGTGCAGGTTTTGACTCGGTCTACGTGTCTTTTTACAAAGGAATAGGTGCGCTACCGGGAGCAATGTTACTTGGGTCTGTGGATTTTATTGCCGAGGCAACGTTATGGCAAAGAAGGGCCGGCGGCACTTTACAGACGTTGGGCCCACAGATTGCGTCGGCCACTATGCTCTTAGATAAGAGTCTAAGCCGTGTGCCAGCATATTTTAAACGAATGCAGCAAGTTGTTCACAATCTTAGTGGTATTAAAGCTTTGCGTTTTTCCCCTGAGTTACCTCAGGTAAATATGGTGCATGTCTATTTGCCTTTTAGTGCAGAGGTAGCCAATAAAGTTAGGGCCGAAATAGAAGAGCAGTACTCGATCAAAATGTTTGGCAACGCAATGTATTCTGACATTCCTGAAGAATCCTATTTCGAATTAACCGTGGGCGAAAATTTACTGGGTTTATCTGACTCAGAGGTGTACTTAATCTTTAGTTATTTAATTGAAACCGGAATCCGGTATTGTAATCAATAGTAAAAGGCGGTGTGATGAAGTCCTCAGAACAGCTGCACCGGAGTGTCATTATATACTCCGGCCCCAACTGCCATCTTTGTGATGAAGCTAAGTCAATTCTCGAACCGGTACTCTCTAAAAGAGGTTGGCATTTAATTGTCGTTGATATTCAGGATGACGCCTCTCTAAAAGAAAAGTATGGCCTTCGTATTCCTGTGGTTTTACTGCCTGATGGGCGTGAAAAAGGCTGGCCTTTTACCGGCGCGCAGATCACCAGAATGTTGACTTCATAGCCATAAATTTAGTGGCCCTCCTAAGGTGTAAGCTATCAGGTGTTGTGACTAGCAATATATTTGTCTAGCGCGTTAGCGAATTCCATACGATCTCGCTTGGATAACGGTGGTGGTCCGCCTCCAACCTGCACACCGCTGTTGCGCATCGAGTCCATAAAATCGCGCATATTTAGTCGCGCCTTTATATTTCCCTTGGTATACAACTCGCCTCTTGGATTAAGTGCCTTACCACCTTTGTCGATCACATCAGACGCCAGGGGGATATCAGCGGTAATGACCAAATCATCGTGTTGAACCAACTCAACAATGTGATTGTCGGCGACATCAAACCCCTGACTCACCTGAATGGATCGCACCGTAGGAATCCTTGGGATAGATAGCGGTTGATTGGCAACTAAAATCACTTCAAGTCCAGTGCGTTGTGAGACACGGTAGAGGATATCTTTAATTACTATTGGACAGGCGTCCGCATCTACATAGATTTTCACAGTCGTTATTTATCCTAGGCTCCAAAAATCAATTGTAACCTAACTTAAACTTACAGGTAGGCTTGTAAAGCAAGGCATACAGGGTAAAATAGTGTCTATCGAATTTAATGCATGTGGCCCTTGGTATGGGTCACCACTGATAGGAAAACACAATGTCTGCTATTACCCTGCCCGATGGTTCCCAACGCATTTTTGAAAACCCCGTTACTGTTGCTGATGTTGCCGCTGATATTGGCGCCGGCTTGGCTAAAGCCACCCTTGCTGGTGTGGTCAATGGTGAGGTGGTGGACGCCTCCTTTATCATCAATGAAGATGCAACGCTCGCGATTGTCACTGACCGCTCTGATGAGGCGCTGGATATTATTAGGCACTCTTCTGCCCATTTACTGGCCATGGCCGTTAAACAGTTATTTCCGTCCGCTCAGGTGACCATTGGCCCAGTGATTGATGATGGGTTCTATTATGACTTTGCCTTTGAGCGAGCCTTTACTCCGGAAGATCTGGAGGTTATTGAAGGGCGCATGGCAGAGCTAGTAGCAGCAGACCACGGCATTGTTCGTGAAGAATGGGACCGCGATGAGGCAGTTAAATTTTTCAAAGGAATTGGTGAAGAATACAAAGCTGAAATTATTGCCAGTATCCCCGCGGACCAATCTATTGGCTTGTACCGTCAGGGTGATTTTATCGATCTATGTCGAGGCCCCCATGTACCGTCAACTGGTAAATTAGCTGCGTTTAAGTTGACCAAGGTTGCCGGTGCTTACTGGCGTGGCGATAGTAATAACGAAATGTTGCAGCGTATTTACGGCACCGCTTGGACCAACAAAAAAGAGTTAAAAGCCTATATTAACCGTCTCGCCGAAGCCGAAAAGCGTGACCACCGAAAAATTAACAAGAAGCTCGGCCTTTACCATATGCAGGAAGAGGCGCCGGGGTCAATCTTTTGGCACCAGAAGGGTTGGAGCATTTATAAAACTATTGAAGAGTTCATGCGTGTTAAGCAGATCGAGCAGGGCTATCAAGAAATAAAGACACCTCAGGTAGTGGACTTTAGCTTATGGGAAAAGTCGGGGCATGCCGATAAGTTTGGTGATGATATGTTTACCGTCACTACTGAAGATCGCAACTACGCTATTAAACCCATGAATTGTCCTTGCCATGTGCAGGTGTTTAATCAGGGTTTAAAAAGCTATCGAGACCTGCCGCTAAGATTGGCGGAATTTGGTTCTTGCCATAGAAACGAACCATCGGGCTCGCTGCACGGAATAATGCGTGTGCGTTCTTTCACTCAAGATGATGGTCATATCTTTTGTACGGAAGATCAAATCCAGCCAGAAGTTGCAGAGTTTATCGATTTCCTTCATGAGGTTTATGCAGACTTTGGGTTTGATGACATTATCTACCGGCTGTCGACTCGTCCGGAGCAGAGAGTGGGTTCAGACAAAGATTGGGATCGTGCAGAAAAGGCCTTGGCTGAAGCTCTGGACGCGAAAGAGTTGCCGTGGCAAGAATTGCCGGGCGAGGGTGCTTTTTATGGTCCTAAAATTGAGTTTTCTCTCAAAGACTGTATTGGGCGAGTGTGGCAATTAGGGACCGTTCAAGTTGATTTCTCGATGCCGGGTCGTCTGGATGCACAATATGTAGCTGAAGATGGAAGTCGTCAAGTTCCGGTGATGTTACATAGGGCAATATTGGGTTCATTTGAGCGTTTTATCGGTATTTTGATCGAACACTACGAAGGTGCTTTTCCATTTTGGTTGGCACCCGAACAGGCGGTTGTGATCAATATTACCGACTCACAGGCCGAATATGCACAAGAAGTGACCAAATCATTGCAAAATAATGGATTTAGAGTCAATTGTGACTTGAGAAACGAGAAGATCGGCTTTAAAATTCGCGGTCACTCAATTCAACGAGTTCCATACATTCTTGTTGTTGGTGATAAAGAGAAAGAGTCGCGCACGGTGGCAGTCCGAACTCGGGATGGAAAAGACCTTGGTAGTATCACTTTGGACCAAGTTAACAGCCTATTTACCGAAGCTTTAGGACGCCGCGGGCGTATTTTTGTAGAAACGGAGTAAAGCTTATTAAAAAAGACAGCAAGCGGGCACGTCTTAATGACGATATAACCTCAACCGAAGTTCGGTTGGTGGCCTCAGATGGTAGTCAAGTTGGCGTAGTGAGTCTTCAAGAGGCTCTAGGCGCGGCACAGAAAGAGACCTTAGATTTGGTGGAAATTTCTCCGGATGCTGAGCCTCCCGTGTGCAAAATAATGGACTATGGTAAGCATGTCTTTGATATTAAGAAAAAAGTTGCTCTGCAAAAGAAAAAGCAAAAGCAGACTCAAGTAAAGGAAATGAAGTTTCGACCCGGAACTGATCAAGGTGATTACGACATTAAGTTACGTAACTTGGTTCGGTTTTTGGAAAATGGTGATAAAGCTAAAGTTACTCTGCGTTTTCGTGGACGTGAAATGGCTCACCAACAGCTCGGTATGGAAATGATGAAACGTGTCGAAGCGGATCTCATCGAGCTGGCACAGGTGGAGCAATACCCTAAGATGGAAGGTCGTCAGATGATTATGGTATTGGCCCCGCGAAGCAAGAAGAAGTAACTAACGCGACCCGCGTTCAGCCATATGTTTTGGCAGGCTGTCCGGGCGTCTCTTCTTGTCACTTAACCTCACTATATATTGGAGAAATGAAATGCCAAAAGGTAAGACCCACAGTGGAGCTGCAAAACGCTTCAAAAAAACGGCTTCGGGCTATAAGCATAAACACCAGCACAAAAGCCACATCCTCACCAAAATGACTACAAAACGTAAGCGTCAGTTGCGCGGCACCAGCATTCTAAATGCTGCGGATAAGCCTCGGGTTGATCGTATGTTGCGGAATGTTTAAGTCACTTAACTAATTTTGGTAGGAGAATGATATGGCTAGAGTAAAGCGTGGTGTTGAGGCTAATCGCCGACACAAGAAGATTTTAAAGCAAGCAAAAGGTTACTATGGAGCCCGTAGCCGCGTTTATCGCGTTGCGGTTCAAGCGGTAACAAAAGCAGGGCAATATGCCTATCGTGACCGTCGTGTTAAGAAACGTACCTTCCGCAGATTGTGGATCGCACGAATAAATGCACAGTCCCGTGTTGAAGGTTTGTCATACAGCCGATTCATTAATGGCCTAAGCAAGGCAGGTATCGAACTTGATCGCCGTGTACTTGCTGATTTGGCTGTCCATGATAAAGCAGCATTTGGCGCGGTTGTTAACCAAGCCAAAGCCGCCCTGGCGTAGTATGGGCCTTAGTTAGGTGCTTAAATTGACTGTTTTTTTGCAGTTAAAAATATAGCAAATCAAATAGGGAATGGGCATTAGCCCTTTCCCTATTTTTTTATCAGGAATAAGATACCCACTACTGATTAAAAAAGTGAGTCCCAATGGTTGAACTAGAACAGATTACCAACGAAGCCCAAGCAGCCATTATTGGCGCTGTTGATCTGGCTGTTTTGGAAGATCTACGCGTTGAGTACCTAGGTAAAAAAGGTAAATTAACCGGCCTTCTTAAAGGGTTGGGTGGCTTGTCCGCAGAAGACAGACCAGCAGCTGGTGCAAAGATTAACGAGGTTAAGCAAAGCCTTCAGGGTCAGATTAATAGTCAAAAGCAAAAGCTTGAAGGTGTCGCCCTAGATGCAAGATTAGATAGCGAAACCATTGACGTTACGCTGCCGGGCCGTGGAGAAGAGGTGGGTGGGTTACACCCAGTGACCCGCACGATGGAGCGCATCGAGGCTTTTTTTAGCCGGGTGGGTTATGACATAGAGACAGGCCCTGAAATTGAAGATGATTATCACAATTTTGAGGCGCTCAACATTCCCTCGCACCATCCAGCTCGGGCAATGCACGACACGTTCTATATTAACCCGACCACGGTGTTACGAACTCATACATCACCTGTTCAGGTGCATACTATGGAGCGACAAGCGCCGCCCATTAGAATTATCTGTCCGGGACGAGTGTATCGCTGCGACTCAGATTTGACACACACGCCAATGTTTCATCAGGTGGAAGGGTTGGTTGTGGACAAAGATATTAGTTTTGCTGATTTAAAAGGGGTAATTGACCAATTCTTAAAAGCATTTTTTGAGGCTGATCTGCCGGTTCGCTTTAGGCCTTCATACTTTCCCTTTACTGAGCCCTCAGCTGAGGTAGATATCCAGTGCAATAACTGTAAGGGAGAGGGTTGTAGGGTCTGCAGCCAGACCGGATGGTTAGAGGTTATGGGTTGCGGGATGGTGCATCCTAATGTCTTAAAGCACTGCTATCCTGACAGTGATACTGACGAATTGACCGGCTTTGCCTTTGGTATGGGCGTGGAACGATTAGCCATGTTGCGCTACGGTGTTAATGACTTGCGATTGTTTTTTGAAAACGATCTGCGCTTTCTCAAACAATTTTAGGCCTGGAATAACTTATGAAATTTAGTGAATCTTGGTTACGACAGTCGGTTAACCCATCGATCTCTACCGAAGATATGGTGGCTCAGGTGACCATGGCAGGACTTGAGGTCGAGAGTGTAGAGCCGGCAGCACCAAGCATGTCTGGGGTGGTAGTCGGAGAAATTGTTAGCATTGAACAGCATCCTGACGCAGATAAGTTAAGAGTCTGCCAGGTGTCCGGTGGTGAAGCCCAAGCGCAGATAGTTTGTGGTGCACCTAATGCAAAGGTAGGTATTAAAGTCCCCTTTGCTGTTGTTGGCGCTACATTACCTGGCGATTTTAAGATTAAAAAAGCCAAGTTACGTGGGGTTGAATCTTTTGGCATGCTTTGCTCTCAAACTGAGTTGCAGTTAGGGGATGATGATAGCGGCTTATGGGAGCTTCCATCGGATGCATCTGTTGGTTCTGATTTAATTGAATATTTAGATCTCAATGACAATATCATTGAGGTCGACCTTACCCCGAATCGTGGAGACTGTCTCAGTATTCGCGGTTTGGCACGTGAAGTCGGCGTCCTTAATCAAGAGGCGGTAATACAGCAAGCATGTGCCCCTGTGAAGGCGACTATAGCCGACAAGGTCAAGGTGACCCTTGAAGCTCCCGATGCTTGTGCGCGCTATGTAGGTCGAGTTATTCGTGGGCTTGACCTTAGTCAACCAACACCTCAATGGATGCAAGAAAAACTGCGTCGTAGTGGCGTGCGTAGCCTAGGTCCTGCAGTGGATGTGACTAACTACGTATTGCTCGAACTTGGCCAGCCAATGCATGCCTTTGACCTATCAAAGATTGATGGCGATATCACTGTGCGCATGGGACGCGACGAACAAATAAGGCTGCTCGATGATTCAGAGGTTACTGTCGATACCTCAACACTAGTGATTGCTGATCAAGAGAAAGTTCTGGCAATGGCTGGCATTATGGGGGGTGATGAGTCTTCAGTTGGAGACAACACCTCTGACATCTTATTTGAGAGCGCCTGGTTTAATCCTTTAGCGATTGCCGGTAAGGCGCGCACCTATGGCAAGCATACCGATTCATCTCATCGCTTTGAGCGCGGAGTAGACGCTC
>Ga0308010_1001971_pt1 | contig 11008 bp, 8 predicted proteins | sample Neamet129_FD_202368 | JGI IMG/M metagenome (GOLD analysis project Ga0308010, IMG submission 202368) | Marine microbial communities from water near the shore, Antarctic Ocean - #129 | ecosystem: Environmental > Aquatic > Marine > Unclassified | place: Southern Ocean | collected 2014-07-24 | reverse complement strand
TTATGATCGGAATCCCACCAGCTACTGAGGCTTCAAATAAAAGCCGTACTTGTTTTTTATTTGCTAGTTTAATTAATTCATTGCCATGATTCGCAATCAACGCCTTATTAGCAGTAATGACATGTTTCCCATTGTTTATGGCCTTTTCAACTAACTCTTTCGTAAGTCCAATTCCACCAATGAGCTCTAAAACTACATCAACATCAGGGTGATTGACAACCTCAAAAGGATCTGTAGTTAACTTGATATTTGAGGTATCGCAGATGCGTTTTTGTTTGACATCTCTAACGCCAGCTAAAACAACTTCTATTTTAACGCCAGTGCGCCTTTCAATAGATTCGCTATTTTTTTGCAGTACATTAACAACACCACCACCAACAGTTCCAAGACCAAGAATTCCAACTTTCATTATTGTGTTTTATAAATTCAAATGGGCCATTATACCAACCAGTGAAAAGACGCACTGGAAATCATGTTTAAAAATGTTAGCAGAGCTGATGAACTAAATTAATTTATAGATTTAAAGAATCTATTACTTTAGGCCACCCATACAAATGTACTTTAATTCAAGGAAGTCATCTATCCCATAGTGTGAACCTTCCCTGCCTAATCCTGATTCTTTAATTCCACCAAACGGGGCCACTTCATTTGAAATGACGCCTTCATTAACGCCAACCATGCCGTATTCTAAAGCTTCAGATACGCGCCATACTCTATTAACATCATTCGTATAAAAATAAGAGGCCAGACCAAACTCAGTATCATTAGCCATATCTATCGCTTCTTTTTCAGTTGAAAACTTAAATACAGGTGCAAGCGGGCCAAAAGTTTCTTCTGATGCAATTTTCATAGAGCTGTCTACATTACTAATAACCGTTGGTTCAAAAGTAGTTCCGCCAATTTTATGCGGTTTTCCACCTGCAACAACTAATGCTCCTCGATCAATAGCATCTGACACATGATCTTGAACTTTTTCAAGTGCTTTGAGGCTGATCAGAGGTCCCTGATTAACCCCATCATCCATTCCATTTCCAACATTTAGTGTTTTAACCGCTTCAGCAAGTCTATTAACAAACTCATCATAAATTCCCTCTTGAACTAGAAAACGATTAGTGCAAACACAGGTTTGGCCAGTATTACGAAATTTTGAAAGCATTGCGCCTGCAACTGCAGAATCGATATCGGCATCATCAAAGACTATAAATGGCGCATTTCCTCCAAGCTCCATAGATACTTTCTTCATAGTAGCTGCACAATCACGTGTTAGAATTTTTCCAACAGCTGTTGATCCAGTAAATGAGAGTTTTCTGACAATTGGACTGCTGGTTAAGGCTTGTCCAATTTCACTTGAATTAGTTCCAACTACTACATTTATTATTCCTTTGGGTATACCAGCCTGCTCTGCAAGCTCTGCAATTGCTAATGCTGATAATGGAGTTTCGGCGGCAGGTTTAATAACCACTGGGCAGCCAGCAGCAAGCGCTGGGGCACATTTTCTTGTGATCATTGCTATTGGGAAATTCCAAGGCGTGATTGAAGCCACAACGCCAATTGGTTGCTTAATTACAAGTATTCTTCTGTCATTTGCGGGCGTTGGAATTATGTCGCCATAGGTCCTTTTTCCTTCTTCTGCAAACCATTCTATAAAAGACGCGCCATAACCAACTTCGCCCCTAGCTTCTGCTAAAGGTTTTCCTTGTTCTGCCGTCATTAATATGGCTAAATCTTCTTGATTAGACATGATTAAATCAAACCATTTTTTTAAGATAATTGCCCTTTCTTTAGCCGTTTTACTGCGCCAATCTGGCCAAGCGGCGTTTGCTGCATCAATGGCCGCATCAGTTTCCTTTTTACCCATTTCAGGGAGCGTACTGATAACTTCATTTGTATAAGCATTAGTAACATCAAAGCGTGATTTTGCATCATCACCTACCCACTGTCCGTTGATGTATCCATGAGCTTTTAAAAGGCTAGTATTTTTAAGCATAATTTATCCTTGTGGCTATATTGAACTTTAAAGAGACTAATTATAGTAGCCTATTTAGAGTAAATGAACTTTAAGTATGTTGCGTTTTTAAAACTTGTTGTTTCTGTCGTCTTCCAATTAATGAGGCAGTTATGACGCCTAAAGTTACAACTCCGACTAAGATTGTTGAAACTGCATTTATTTCAGGAGTTACGCCAAGTCGCACCATCGAATATATTTTCATTGGAAGGGTTGTAGATCCTGGACCAGAGGTAAAGCTAGCAATTACCAGATCATCAAGCGACAGAGTGAAAGATAAAAGCCAGCCAGAGATGACTGCTGGGAGAATTATTGGGAGTGTTATTAGTATAAATGTTCTAAATGGCGTGCAACCTAAGTCAAGCGCAGCCTCTGTAAGGCTGTCATCATAACTTGACATTCTTGACTGCACAACAACTGCAACATAGCACATTGAAAATGTTATGTGAGCCAGAGTAACGGTAAAAATACCGCGATCAATTGCAAGCGCTACAAACATCAATAGAGTTGATAGCCCAATGATTACTTCTGGCATAACCATTGGCGCATAGATCATTCCTGAAAAAAGAGTTCTGCCTTTAAAGTTACCAAAACGAGTCATTACAAGGCCAGCAATAGTTCCTAAAATTGTTGCAATTGTTGAAGAAACAAAAGCAACCTTTATTGTTACCCAGGCAGCATCTTTTATGCCCTGATTTTGCATTAGCTCGCCATACCATTTAGTCGAGAAGCCACCCCATACTGTAACTAATCTTGACTCATTAAAACTAAATAAAATTAATAATATTATGGGAATATATAAAAAGGAAAAGCCAACAATCAGTGAGAAGATATTGAAGCTACCAAATCTTTTCATGAGATTGCCTTCTCTTGCGATCTTTGATAAAGCATTATTGGAACAACGAGAATTGCAAGTAGAAGGATTGCAACTGCTGAGGCAACTGGCCAGTCTCGATTATAGAAAAACTCTGTCCAAAGAACCTTTCCAATCATTAGCGTTTCAGAGCCACCAAGTAAATCTGGTATTACAAACTCACCCATGACTGGTATAAAGACCAAGAAGCAACCAGCCATAATTCCAGGAATTGAAAGTGGAACAGTAACTGTCCAGAAGGTTTTAAAGGGCCTGCATCCCAGGTCTGCTGCAGCCTCTAATAAACTCATATCCATTTTTTCAAGATTTGCGTACAAAGGAAGAATCATAAAAGGCAGATAAGAGTAAATAATTCCAATATAAACTGCAAGATCAGTATTCATTATCATGAGTGGCTTTTCAATAATTCCAATGGACATTAAAGCTAAGTTTAATAAGCCTTCTGTCTTAAGAATTCCTATCCATGCATAAACTCTTATTAAGAAAGAAGTCCAAAAAGGAAGAATAACAAGCATTAGCAATATTCCTCTCCATCGGGTGGGAGCTCTTGCGACGCTGTAAGCTATTGAGTATCCTATTATTAGAGTTAGTATTGTTGAGATAAAGGCAATTTTTAAACTTGAAAGATAAGCTTTAATATACAAAGAATCACTAAAAAGAAATAAATAGTTATCAAAGCTTGCTTTAATTGAAGGTAGCCATGAATCTCCCCAAATAAGAAGGGATGAGTATGGCGGCCTTGCATAAATTGTTTCTGCAAAGCTTATTTTTAAAACATAGATAAAAGGCAGTAAAAAAAGCAAAAGCAGCCAAATATATGGAATTGCAATTACAGCATTTCTTCCAGTAAAAATACCCTTAAAAAAGTTTGAATTTTTTTGCGTAAAATTCACAGGTTACTATGAAAGAAGAACCACAGCAGAATGAGGGGCCCACTGAAGGTAAACTTCATCATCCCATGTTAAATGATGCTCTTTAGTTCTCTCACGATTTGCACGTATTGCTTTTAGGATTCTTCCATTATCTAGTTTGACGTGGTAAGTTGAAAAGCTTCCTCCATAGGCAATATCTTCAATCGTTCCTTTTAATATATTGTGATCATCAGATGGTGCTACTTTAGATATTTCAAGTTTTTCTGGCCTTATAGCAAACCACATTTCATCTTCAACTGAAGCGCCAACCTCTTGGGTTGCATACACAATTGAATTTGAATCTTCAGAAAACAATTGAGTTCCAACTTTATTTTGACCTTTATAGATTCCTTTTAATATATTAACGTCACCTATAAAATCAGCAACATCCTTGTTGATTGGCGCCTCATAGATTTCTGCTGGAGTCGCAACTTGAACTAAATTTCCAGAATCCATAACGCCGATCCTGCTTGAAACGGTCATGGCTTCTTCTTGGTCATGGGTAACAATAACAAAAGTTACCTCTAGTTTTTCTTGAATATCCATTAGTTCAAATTGAGTTTGTTCTCTCAATCTTTTATCAAGTGCCCCTAAAGGCTCATCTAGAAGAAGTAGTTTAGGACGTTTTGCTAGGCTTCTTGCAAGAGCAACTCTTTGGCTTTGACCTCCAGAAAGTTGATTAGGCTTGCGATTAGCAAAGTCAGTAAGTTCAACCAGTTCGAGCATTTCTTCTACTCTTTGATCAATCTCATTAGAGGGAAGATTATCTTGCTTTAAGCCAAAGGCAATATTTTTTTCAACAGTCATATGTGGGAAAAGGGCGTAGGACTGGAACATCATATTAATTGGTCTTAGGTGAGGTGGTATTTCAGATATATCTTCTCCGTCCAAGAGGATTTTTCCATGAGTAATTTTTTCAAAGCCTGCAAGCATTCTTAGGAGCGTTGTTTTTCCGCAACCAGAAGGCCCTAGTAGAGAAAAAAATTCATTTTTGTAGATATCTAAAGTTAAATTATCAATTGCTGTAAATTCACCAAACCGCTTGGTGACATTTTGAATTTGGATGTATGGCTTCTGACTTGAATCAAGCCAAGGGCTGAATTGAATATTTTCAGACATAGAATTATTATTAATAAAAAACCTTCATGACGCAAAGCGCCATGAAGGTAATAGTAGTCTAAAGTTACTGACCTGTTGTGACTTTAGTCCAAGTACGTGTTACCACTCTTTGAGATTTAGAGTCATATGTTGGGCTAATGTATAAACCTTCCATAACTTCAGGCGTTGGGTATACGGCAGGATCATTTAGAAGATCTTCCTCTAGGAGGGGCTGAGAAGCTAAATTACCATTCGCATACCAAACATAGTTTGTTGCAGTAGCAATTTGTTCAGGATCCATTATCCAGTTAATATACTTATGTGCATTATCCGCATTAGGAGCATCATCTGGAATTGCTAATTGATCAAACCACATTAGAGCGCCTTCATCAGGAATTGAATAAACAATTTCTACGCCATTTTCTGCATCCCATGCTGCATATTGAGCCATAAATATATCACCAGACCAACCGACAACTAAGCATATATCTCCATTTGCAAGAGCATCAATGTACTGAGAAGAGTGAAATTTTTGAATGTATGGACGAACTTTAGTCAACACAGCTTCCGCTTTAGCAATAACATCTGAGTCAGTACTTCTAGGGTCTTCACCTAAATAAGCAAGTGCTGCTGGAATTATTTCAGTTGGCGCATTCAAAAGATGAACGCCGCAATCAGCAAATTTTGAAACAACATCTGGATCAAAGACCATAGCAAGAGAGGTTATAGGCGCATTTTCCATCCTTTCATTAATCAAGCCTTCGTTGTAACCGATGCCTGTTGTTCCCCACATATAGTTAACTGAGTAGTCATTTAGTGGGCCAAATTGTGCGACTTGTTCTTCAATGTCACTCCACATATTTCCAATGTTTGATAATTTTGATTTATCCAATTTTTGGAAAACACCCGCTTCAATTTGACGTGCTAAGAAACTACTAGAAGGAACTACAACGTCATACCCAGAGCTTCCTGCAAGAAGTTTGGCTTCAAGAACTTCATTTGAATCAAACACGTCATAGACAACCTTAATACCTGTTGCAGCTGTAAAGTCTGTATTAACCTGCTCATCAATATAGTCTGACCAGTTAAGAACATTAACCACTTCTTCTGCAATTACAGCTTGAGCGGTAAATGTTAACGCTCCAGCAATAAGTAGCTTATTTAATTTATTTTTCATTATTACTCTCCTTTTATTTTATTTTTATTAACTGGATTATATTAAAGCTTATTCTTTAATATGCACCTTTCTTTTGAAATGACAGTTCAATCATATATTAAAGATGCCTTAAATATGAGTTATATTCAAAGTCAGTAATTGTACTTTCAAATCTTTTTATTTCAGATTCTTTAACGCATTGGTAAGATTTTTGAAATTTTTCACCAAAAAACTCTTTAACTATTGGTGATTCACTTGTTTTATGAACAGCCTCTCTCCAGGTTATTCCTAGGGCGGCTTCATGCTGTGCATGAGCGTTACCAATAGTTTCTTTATCCAGTGGGTCTTTATTTTTTATTCCCGACAAAACACTTGAAAGAATTGCTGCAAATACTAAGTAGGGATTAGAGTCTGCGCTTGGGAGCCTAAATTCTAAACGTGTTGCTTTTGATGACGCTTCTGGCAATCTTACCAATGCAGTCCTATTTTCATTACCCCAACTTAATGTTGTTGGAGCGTGATCTGCATTATGAACTAAACGTCGATATGAGTTTGAGTGGGAGGCATAAAAAGAAAGAAAATCAGGGGCATTCTTTAAAAGGCCTGCAATTGAGTTAGCAAAGATACCTTGAGGCTGTTTATCTTTGTCGACTGTAAAAACATTATTACCATCTTTATCAATAATGCTAAGATGCGCGTGCATACCATTGCCAGCTTCATCAGAAAAAGGTTTGGCCATAAAGGTGGCATTCATATTAAATTGGCGGGCACAGTTTTTAATTAAGCGTTTCATTAAAAAGGCTTGATCAGCCATCAAGAGGGCGTCATCATGATGAAGTAAATTAATTTCAAATTGTCCAGGTGCACATTCCTTGATTGCAGTCTCAGCAGGAATGCCTAAAGAGTGAGCACTTTTTTCTACTAAAGCAAAGAAGCTTTCAAAGTCATCCATCTCATTCAAGTTGAGAAGCTGAACATCTTCATATCTTCTGTTAGTGCCTGGAATGATTGGCATTTGTGGATGGCCATTTTTTTGTAATTGTTTATCGACGAGATAAAATTCCATTTCAGGGGCAATAACTGGCTTTAAATTAAGTTTTTTATAACGCTCAAGAACTGAAGATAGGATATGCCTTGGGTCTGCATAAATTGCCTCTCCATCCGCATTTTCCATACTGACAAGGCACTGGGCTGTCTTACGAGCGCTCCATGGCGTAACTGCTAGTGAGCTTAAAACAGGCCTACATATTGCATCACCATCCCCTGACATCACCAGCCCAGTTCCCTTAGGGTTATCACCCCAAACATCAAGAACATAGCTTGATATAGGCATTTTAAGACCTCCATCAAAAGCTTTAAGTAGAGTTTTTGGCGAGGCATATTTCCCTCTTGGGATGCCATTAAAATCTACATATATGAATTCAATTTTTTCTAAATCTGGATTATTCTTTAAAAATTCTTTAGCGATGTTAGTCATGTATTTAAAAGTTTGCTATTTAATTATTTGTATTATTTTTCTGATCAATTGGAATTTATTTTTTACTCATGATTCAAAAAAGTATTACACTATAACATTTAAAATTGCGTTGCAAGATAATTTCAATTTCTTGCTATTTAAAGTTAATAATTTATTAAGGAATTCCCATGACTATAAGCACATCTGCCCTTCAACAAAAAAATGCCAAGCATTTAATTCAATCGTTTAGTGATTTAAGTTATATGAAAAATCCAGAGGAAACTCATATTATTAGTCGTGCAGATGGCGTTTATATCTATGACAATGATGGTAAGAAAATTTTAGATAGTATGTCGGGACTTTGGTGTGTCAACATGGGCTATGGCCAACAATCAATTATTAAGGCTGTAAATGAACAAATGAAAGAACTTGTTTACTATAATAATTTCTTTGGATCTAGTCATCCCTCTGCTATTAAGTTATCTGAAATGATTGCGAATAAAACGCCAGAGGGGATGAATAAAATTTATTTTTGTGGTTCTGGATCTGAAGCAAATGACACCATTGTCAGGTTAGCAAGGCACTATTGGGACGCAAAAGGAAAGCCCTCTAAGTCTGTCATTATTAGTCGTAAAAATGCCTACCATGGCTCAACCATGGCTGGTGCTAGTTTGGGTGGAATGAGCGCAATGCATGCTCAAGGTGGTTTACCCATAGCTGATATTGAGCATGTAGAGCAACCCTACTATTATGATGCTTGTGTCGAGGCAGGTGGAAAGATTGATGAGGATGAATTTGGAATTAAGATGGCTCAAAGTCTTGCTAAAAAAATTGATGAGTTAGGTGAAGATCGCGTTGCTGCATTTATCGCAGAGCCTGTTCAAGGCGCTGGAGGGGTCATTATTCCTCCAAAAACTTATTGGCCAGAGATTAGTAGAATTTGTAAAGAGAGAAATATCCTTTTAGTTGCAGATGAAGTAATATGTGGCTTTGGAAGGACTGGGGAATGGTTTGGCTCTGGACACTTTAATTTTAAGCCAGATTTAATGGCATTTGCAAAAGGAGTTACCTCTGGCTATCTTCCCGTTGGAGGGGTTGTTGTTCATGATGATATTGTGGAAGTTTTAGCCTCAGCAAAGCAAGAGTTTAATCATGGCTATACCTACTCAGGACATCCAGCCTGTATGGCTGCAGCTATTGCTAACCTTGAGTTAATGGAGAGCACTAATATAATACATCAAGTCAAAAATAATACCGCCCCATACTTGGGAAGCAAGTGGAAGGATTTAGAGAATCATTCCTTGGTGGGTGAAGCTAGACAACTTGGAATGCTTGCAGCTATTGAAATTGTTGAAGATAAAGAAAATTGTAAGCGATTTGAGAATACTGGAGAGATTGTTGGGAAATGTCGTGATCTTTGTTATGAGAATGGCATAGTGATGAGGGCAATTAAAAATAAGATGGTTATTTCTCCCCCTTTAATTTGTACTAATGAACATATTGATGAAATCATAGAGAAGGTTTGGAAGTGCCTTGATTTAACAGCTCAATCGATTAAATAATTTTTCACGTGCAATCTTATTATCAGGCTAGTAGAAATACAGAAATAGAACAGACATCATTAACTGAAGATGTTGTGGCTGATGTTTGCGTTATTGGTGGAGGATATACAGGCTTATCAACAGCTCTTTATCTGGCCAATGCAGGTGTTAAGGTTATTCTTATTGAATCCAATAAAATTGCATCTGGCGCATCTGGTGCTAACGGGGGACAAGTATCAGGCGGAATGCGTAGAGATCAATTTTATTTGGAAAAGGCTTTAGGGTTAGATTATGCTAAAGTTTTGTGGGAAATCGGAGAAAAATCAAAATATCACGCTAAAGAGCTTATTGATAAATACCAAATTAAGTGTGACTATAAAAAAGGTATTGCACACCCTAATCATAAACAAAAATATTGTGATGAGTCAAAACAATATGTTGATCATATGAATGAGAACTATGATTATCATGATATTGAGTATTTGAGTGATAATGAAATGAGAGGTGTGACTGGCTCAAATACTTATTATGGAGGCAGTTATGACGAAGGTGAGGCTCATTGTCATCCACTTAATTATGCTCTTGGAATTGCAAAAGCTGCTATCTCAGCAGGAGCAAAGATTTTTGAAAATAGCCCTGCATTAAGTTATAAGGTTAATGATGACCATGTTAAGGTATTGACTAAGGATGGCTCCATAAAAGCAGATCGGGTTGTTCTAGCTTGTAACGGTTACCTTGGTAACCTTGAAAAAAGCTTAACATCAAAAATACTGCCAATGAACAATTACATTGTTGCTACAGAGATACTAGATGACCAAACTGTTAAAAAAATAAATCCAAAAGATATCGCCTTTGCTGACTCTAGGTTTGTTATTAACTATTTTCGATTGAGTGCCGATAAGCGCTTACTTTTTGGTGGTGGTGAAAATTATTCACAAGAGCTTTCGAATAATATTATCCCAATAGTTACTAAGCCTTTAGAGAAGATTTATCCATTTTTAAAGGGCATAAAAATTGATTATGCTTGGGGAGGAAAGCTTGCGATAACAATGAATCGCCTGCCATTTTTTACAACACTTCATCAAGATAAAGTTATATCTGCTCAAGGCTATTCTGGCCAGGGTGTCGCCCTAGCAAGTTACTCTGGGAAATTAGTTTCTGAAAAAATTACTGGGAATGGTGAGACTTTTGATATTATGGCTAAGATCCCAAGGCAAAGTTTTCCTGGTGGAAGATTTCTGCGAAATCCAAGTATGAAGCTTGGTATGCTTTATTATTCGCTAATGGACAGATTGTAATAAGAGACTAGTTTTTCAACATATAGGAAAAATTAATGAGTACTGATGACTTCGAAGATATAAAGACCGACCAAGCTTTTACTAAAAAAAGTCTCTACGGTAGAGATAATGAAATGACCTATGGTGGCGCTCTTAGTTTTTTAAGGCGCAAGTATACAAAGGACCTAAAAGGTGTTGATATCGCTGTAAGTGGTATCCCATTTGACGCTGCAACGAGCTTTCGTCCTGGTGCAAGGTTTGGCCCCAAAGCAATTAGAGAGGCTTCAGTTCAGCTTGCAGAATTATTGGCATTTCCAGATGGTATAGATCCCTTTAAAACTTTAGCAGTTACTGACTATGGTGACTGCGAATTGGACTATGGTTTTCATGGTGATGTAGTAACTCAAATCGAGGCTCATGCTAAAACTATATTAGATTCTGGCGCAGAGATGCTTACTTTTGGTGGTGATCATTTCGTAACCTATCCACTTCTAAGGGCGCACGCTGCAAAACATGGTCCAATTGCACTTGTTCATTTTGATGCGCATACAGATTCATGGCCTGATGAAGATGGAAGGCTTGATCATGGGACGATGTTTTCAAGAGCCATCAAAGAGAATTTAATTGATACTGAGCACTCTATACAAGTTGGAATAAGAACACATAATAGCAATACAAAAGGAGTAACTA
>Ga0308010_1001968_pt1 | contig 11017 bp, 9 predicted proteins | sample Neamet129_FD_202368 | JGI IMG/M metagenome (GOLD analysis project Ga0308010, IMG submission 202368) | Marine microbial communities from water near the shore, Antarctic Ocean - #129 | ecosystem: Environmental > Aquatic > Marine > Unclassified | place: Southern Ocean | collected 2014-07-24 | reverse complement strand
TAACTCTTAAAGGAATCAAAAACGAACTGACAGAGGGATCCGCAGATCCCGGTAGTAAAGAATTTATTAATAAAACTCAAAAAAATGCAAACCGGGCATTCTATACCGATGAGCGTTTGCAAGAAGCTTTAGCTTATATAGATAAGAATGGTTTGGCTACCACTATCCCTAATTCTGGTGATTTAATCGACACCCAGATAATGCCGACTTGGAAACGTAAAAAACCAGATGGAACAGTGCTCACAAGAGAAGAGCTAGGCTATCCCCCTTGGCCCCCAGAAGCCCCTGATGCTGGCTCAATTGATGACCAGATGGATGCTGGTGCGATGGAATCTGGTCCCCCCGATGGGGGGAACAATTTCCCTTCCAAAGGACCAGTTTTCACACCCAAGACATTTGACGCAGTGGGTTTTTCTGATGAGGTAATCGCTAAAATGGCGGAGACCAATAAGAGAATAAAATCAAATATGGCTACGGATGCTGGCCGAGCAGCTGAACAAAAAAGAATAGATGAAAAAAGAGACATGCTTATTGAGCAATACATCACGGCATTTACAAATACGTTAGCTAGTAAAGGCGATAAAGTAGTAGATTTAAAAGCCCTCAAATACGCCATGAAGAAAGATAAAGCTTTAGGCGGTATTGAGGCTGCAGCAAGGCAAGCAGCTGACACCAGCGTAATTTTAGAACGTATGGGCGGGGATATCACCGAGCAGATGATGAAAGATGACCAATTTGCATCCATGCTTGAGAGCCATCTTTTTGTAGGCCCAAAAAGCCGAGCTGATTACGGAAGCGAATATACTAAAGCAGATTTGAATATAGCGGACTCCCCAAGCCACCGCGAATATATACGGCGCAATGTTGAAAAAGATTACTCCCTGACTGTTGATCAGGAAGAATTGATCACCCGTGTATTTGATGAAGGATATGACGAGGGTCTACTCGAATGGGCTGCAACAGAACACGCCATTCGTTCCACATTAAAGAAAATGAAAATCCCTACTACTGGAGACAATTGATGGATGCGATAACACGCCACCATTACCACAATATCGCTCATGGAAAAGCTAAGCAGCTAGAAGACGGTGACCTCGCTAGTGCTGAAGAAACATCTTTTGCTCTTGGCGGTCTTGCAACCGCCCGTAGAGGCATAACAACACAAGAGGGCGAAGATATGGCCAACAATAAAACACAACTAGACCGCTCCAAAGCGGACAAGAACAAAGACGGTAAGCTGAGCAAGTACGAAGAAACTGTAGGTATGGCTGTGCAAGACGCAATGGCTGATGACCCGGACCAAGATGAAAAAGTGAAGATGTCCCACGGTGGAATGGCCATGATGGGTGACTATGACGAAGGCCTGATGTCCAATTATGATCCTGTATCGGGTAATCCTATCCCGCTTGGCTCAAGTGCAGAAAACGTCCGAGATGATATCGATGCCAAAATCAGCACTGACGAATATGTGCTCCCGGCGCATGTCGTAAAATGGCACGGTCTTAAGTACATCCAGATGATGCAATCCGAGGCAGAAATGGGCCTGATGTCTATGGATATGTCCGGGCTAATTCAAGAAGTCAGTGGTGAAGAAGACGAGTATGCAGACCACATGATGTACGACCCGCAAACGGGCGAAGGCAAAATGACTAAATCTAATGAAGAGCATTTGGATTTAAAAAGCAAAGGTTGGAGCCACGAAGGTGAAACGCAGGAACCCGATAGCGAAGGCTCTGAGGACGCCCAAGTTTCGGATGCAAGTGGTTCAGAGCAAGAAGAAAAAGAAACGCTCGAAACACCAGAAGGAAACCAAATTGAGGTGGCAGGAGTAGAAACTACCTTAATAGAACCCGAAGTAGATGAAACCGAAGACTATAAGAAAAACAAATACGGTAAGTCTACTGGATCGTTCGGCATTAAGAAGAACCCGTCAGTGGCCTTCATAATGTAATCAAACGGGCCACCCGCACAAAGCGGCCCCCAAAGGAAAATCATGGCTAAATATAGAAGAAATGACCTCGAAGAGGACAATGGATTAACCTACGCTGAAGAGATGCAAAAACAGCAAGGCGTAGCGGAAACAGGCCCGGAGCCTGTGGACGCAGAAGATGCCGCGTTTAAGAAACGCTACGGAGATTTGCGGCGGCATTCTCATCAGCTAATGCAGCAAAAAGATCAAGAGCTAGCTCAGATGAAAGAGCAGCTGGACACAGCAGCCCGGGGGCAGATTAAGTTCCCAAAGACCGATGAAGAAATTGATAACTGGTCAAAGCGCTATCCAGATGTAGCTAAGATCGTGGACTCGATTGCCCAGAAAAGAGCCAACGAGGCTTTGGAACAAGGCGTTAAACGCATGGAGGGTCTGCGTAAACTTGAGACCAAACTTGTCGTTAAGGAAGCTGAACAGGTCTTAATGCAAGATCACCCAGACTTTGCTCAGATCCGCCAAGACCCAGCCTTTCATGATTGGGTAGCGATGCAGCCTCAAAACATTATCGACAGCCTGTACAAAAACAATACTGATGCCCGGGCGGCATCTAGAGCGATTGATTTGTACAAGGCCGATACTGGTACACGCAAGGCAAGTAACTCCGCTGCTCGGGCCGTAGGCAAGAGCGTGAATATATCTCCCTCAAGTGGGAAAGCACAGTGGAGCGAAAGCCAAATTGATAAGATGTCTAATGCTGAATTTAATAAGCATGAGGAAGACATCATTAAAGCAATGCAAACCGGGAATTTTGTCTATGACATGTCCGGGGGCGCTCGATAGGTATTGCTATTAATACCAACTTATGGTATAGTAATTCTATCTAATGAGGTAATTTAATTACCTTAGTTATAAAACTAGAGCCGCTATTAGCCTACCTCTGAGTTTTATCCCTTCCAGAAGAAATCGGCACAAGTCTACCAGTACAACTCTGGCCCGTGTTCTCACGCAACCCAGCCGTAAGTACTGCCACTCGATTGTCCTCTTCGGAAATTGTTTGGGCGCGAAGCGCCCTGCCATTCCAAGGAGAATCCAAATGGCATTTAGTTCAGCAACAGGGCACGGTAACTTACCAAATGGCTCGTTCAGTAGCGTAATCTACTCAAAAAAAGTACAATCCGCCTTCAGAAAAAGTACCGTTGTCGGTGATATTACCAACAGTGATTATTTTGGCGAGATCAATGGCCAAGGCGACACAGTGAGAATTATTAAAGAGCCAGAAATCTCTGTCTCTGAGTATAAGCGCGGCACCACAGTAAACGCGCAAGATCTTGATGATACAGACTTTTCTTTAGTAATCGACAAAGCAAACTACTATGCTTTTAAGATGGACGATCTAGAAGAAAATATGTCACACGTGAATTTTATTCAGCTCGCAACGGATCGTGCTGCTTATCGTTTGGCAGATAATTATGACCAAGAAGTCCTTGGTTATCTGGCTGGTTATAAGCAATCAGCAAATCATCAAACAGCAAGCGCACTTAATACCACTGTGAACGGTGATAAAGCTGTCACAACAGCTGGCTCGAATGAGTTGCTTGCAAGTATGCAGCTCAAGAAAAGTGACTTCGGGAATATCACAACAAGCTCCGCTGGCGATCATTCGATCCCTCTCGCAGCACGTTTGCCGGGTGCTACCGCACTTTCAACCGCCGTAGCTTCACCAGCGATGGTTGTCGCTCGCATGAAGCGGCTCCTAGATCAACAGCAAGTCGATACCCAAGGGCGTTTTTTGGTTGTGGACCCGGTGTTTTTAGAAATCATGGCCGATGAAGATTCACGATTCATGAATGGGGACTTCGGCGAAAGCGGCGGTCTACGCAATGGTCTGACGATCAAGAATTTCCACGGTTTCCGGGTTTATTCTTCATCCAATCTGCCAGCGGTAGGTACTGGTTCCGGTACAACTGGAAATAGTAACCAGAATACCAACTTTGGCGTTATAGTTGCGGGGCACGATAGTGCTGTAGCAACAGCCGAGCAGCTGTCCAAAACGGAAACTTACCGTGATCCAGACAGCTTCGCGGATCTCGTCCGGGGGCTCCACCTCTACGGTAGGAAGATTCTTCGCCCAGAAGCAATCGTAACCGCCAAATACAACGCAGCATAAGGAGGATTTCAAATGGCTAACTTAGCAACTGCAGATCACGCTGCACAAGGCAGCTCGGCACGGGGACGTTCCCCGTACATGGTGCAAAACACGATAGACCTTGCAGCCGCAATCGTCTTGAAAGGCGCAGACTTTGCTGCAAACGATACAATGGAAGTTCTTAACGTCCCTGCGGGGACTGTTATCCTTTCCGCTGGTATCGAAATCATTACACAAGCAGACGGGACACTGACCCTAGACATGGGATTCACAGGCGCTTCTCCAGCGGCTATCGATCTCTATGTTGATGGGCTTGATTGTGTCGGAGGTGCCGTAGGCACTTACGGCGTAACTCCCGGCACTGAGGCTGCTCAAGTGCAGGTAATCTCTGCAGCGGACACTATCGATGTTAAATTTGCAACAGAGACAGATGTCACTTTGGGCAAGCTCCGTTTTTGGGCCATCCTAATGGATATCTCAGACATGGGCTCGCACGACATGATAGCTGCCACAGCTGATCGTGACTACCTAGCTTAAATTACTTTGGGGCTGGCCTAACCGCTGGCCCCATTCACTTTTCTGAAAGTTTGTTATGGCCAGCACATACCTCAGTTTATGTAATCAAGTTCTTCGCCGCCTTAACGAGGTGGAGATTGTGGCTTCTGAGTTCGCTGATGTGGTTGGCGTACAAGCGCTGGTTAAAGACGCAGTGAAAGCTGCTGTCGCACGACTATCTCAACAAGAATATGAGTGGCCGTTCAATGCGGCCAGTCACACGCAAGCATTAACTGCCGGGACTACAGAATACTCTTGGCCAGCATCATTTAAAGCTGTGGATTGGAACTCGTTTCAAGTACAGGAAAATACCACCCTCGGTTCAGCTTTCAAATCTCTGAGATTTATGGAGCGAGATGAATGGTACAGGAACCACAGGGACGATGATTACCGCGCAGGAAGCGCGGGTAGAGGAATACCTGATAACGTATTTCCAAGTCATGGTAGTGGCTGGGGCGTAACAATTTCCCCAAATGCTGGCTACTCAGTTGTCTTCAAATACTACTTAGATTTTTCTACTATTTCAGCCTTTGATGACGTAACCCGGATCCCAACCTCGTTTGATCCTGTGTTGGTAGATGGTGCGCTGTACCATATGTATCTGTTTAAGGATAATACAGAGAACGCCCAAGCGGCGTTTTTAACTTTTGAGCAGGGGCTGAAGAACCTGCAAAGCATTTATATAAACAATTACGCTAGTATTTCAGACACTCGGATTAGGTTCTGATGCCCGACCAAATCCAATCATTCAGATTAAATTGTTCCGGGGGGCTCAACAGCAATGAGAACCACCTAGATCTGTCTGAGAATAAACCGGGGGCTGCTACCCGGCTAATCAATTATGAGCCCAGCTTATTTGGCGGTTATCGCAGGATTGATGGCTACTCGAAATATGACGCAGATTACGGTGAAGTTACCGTTGCAGGTTCTACCACTGGCCAAGGCGAAGTCCTTGGTATTTGTATATTCAAAAATGATGTTACGGGCGCAACTAATATTATAGCTGCTCGACAGGACGCTGGGGCAACCAACTACAGCTTTTACTACTACACCGCAAATGTAGGCTGGCGGAAATTCACGTTAAACCACAGTGTTACTCGCCCTATGACGGCCAACAGCCTGACGGTAAAAAAGCTGCGACACGCCCAGTTTAACTTCGGCAGTGGCAACACCGTCATTTTCGTTGACGGGGTGAACCCGGCAATCGCTTATAATGGGACCAACTGGAAAGAAATAAAATCAGGACACGATGGCGGATACCATGCTGATAATAATACAGCTGGAGGGGCCCAAGCGTTAAACGCCCCAGCCCTAGTGGATGTTTTCGAGAACCATGTTTTTCTAGCAGGTCATGCGGCAACGGGTGCTGCTGTGGCGTTTTCCAAACCAAATGATGCTTATACGTGGACCGCTGCAGCCGGGGCTGGGCAGCTAACCGCTGGCTTCGATTGCGTACAGATAAAGCCTTTTAGAGATAACCTATTTCTGTTTGGTAGTAACAATATCAAGAAGGTTGTCGTAAGCTCAGCTGGGGTGTTTTCCTTAGAAAACGTAACAGCGAATGTAGGGTGTGTTGCCCCAGATAGTGTGCAGGAAATTGGTGGGGATTTACTTTTTTTAGCGCCTGATGGGTTTCGGCCCGTGGCGGGTACGTCACGCATTGGCGATATTGAGATCCAAACAGTCAGTAAAGCAATCCAGAGTAAGCTTGTAGATACAATTGCTAACTTTGATATGAGCGAGCTTAACGGCGTTGTAATTAGATCTAAAAGCCAAGTACGTTATTTTATTGGTGACGATAGCGACTTTGCAGCTTCCTCCGATGGAATCGGCTATATAGGCGGTCTTACGGATAGCTCCGGGGCCATTTCATGGGAGTTTGGAGAGCTTCTCGGGATAAGAGCCAGTTGTTGTACCAGTGATTATGTGGGCACTACAGAACTTATTTTACACGGGGATTACGATGGAAGAGTTTACGCTCAAGAGAGTGGTACTTCCTTTGATGGAGACGATATAATTGCAGTTTACTCAACCCCATATTTGGATTTTGGGGAGACAGAGCAACGTAAGATTATACGCAAGATCAACACATTCATCCGGGCTGAAGGCCCGTTGGAAATGTTATTATCGGTCACATATGATTGGGGCGACAGCAATACAGCTGCTCCGAATACTTACACTCAGAGCTCTTCTGGGGCCCCCACTATTTTCTCAGGCCGGGGCATAAATTACGGGGCTACTAACGTCATCTATGGCGGCTCAACAAAACCAATAATTACATCAAGTGTGCAGGGGTCAGGCTTCGCCACCCAAGCGACATTTGTGACGGTAGGGACAAACGCCGGGTACACAATCCAAGGCATTGTATTTGAGTTTTCCGCTGGAGGGAGAAGATAATGGCAGGTTACACACGGCAGTCGGCGGCATCAATTACATCAGGCGCTAATATTACAGCAGCGCCTATAAACGCTGAGCTCAATCAAGTTCTGGCTGCCCTACATAACTCAACCGGACACAAACATGATGGTACGGCTGCTGAAGGTCCGGTCATTGGATTGATCGGCGATCCCGGCGTTACAACCCCACTGAATAAAGTTGTGGTTGATAACACTAACAATAGAGTTGGCGTCTTTGTGGACGCTGGCGGTGCCGGGTCAACTGTTGAGCAAATTCGATTGCAGGACGGGGCAATTGTCCCTGTGACCAATAACGACATTGATCTAGGAACCTCCTCTGTAGAATTTAAAGACTTGTTCTTAGACGGCACGGCCCATGTCGATACTTTGGATGTGGATGCCAACGCTGGTATTATAGGCAACCTAACTGTTGGTGGTAACACTGTTATTGGCAACGCCGCTTCCGATACAGTAACCGTAACTGCTGATGTAGCTTCCCCTCTGATCCCCTCTGCAGATGATACCTATGACCTGGGAGCCTCTGGCTCAGAGTGGCGCAATCTATATATCGATGGCACTGCAAATATAGATGCGCTTGTAGCCGACACTGCAGACATAAATGCTGGCTCAATAGATGGGGTAACTATCGGTGCTGCAAGTGCAGGTGCTATCACGGGAACTGCTATTACAGGTACAAGCTTCGTTATCGGCTCTGCAAATATTAACGAAGCTGAACTAGAAACTATTGACGGCGTAACAGCAGGAACTGTTGCAGCATCTAAAGCTGTAATTGTAGATAGCAACAAAGATTTTACTGGCGCAAGAAATGTTACAATCACTGGGGAACTTGATGCTGGTTCTTTAGATATATCTGGTGATGTCGATGTAGACGGTACGCTAGAAACTGATGCACTCAGCATAAATGGCACGGCAATTTCTTCGACAGCGGCTGAACTCAATATCATGGATGGTGGTACATCTGCTACGTCTACCACACTTGTTGATGCAGACAGATTTGTCGTTAACGATAATGGCACGATGAAGCAGGTAGCCCTGCCTAATCTAACTACTTATTTAGGTGGAAATTTAGGTATTCTCAGTAGTGTGACTGCCGTTGGTGCCTTAAACAGCGGAAGCATTACCAGTGGTTTCGGCACGATAGATACTGGTTCTAGCACTATCACCACCACAGGTAATATCTCCGGGGGTAATGTTATTATTAGTGACGGTGGTAACATTGGCTCTGCCAGTGATACTGATGCTATTGCTATTGCCTCTGGCGGTAATGTTACTGTCTCGCAAGACTTGATAATTACAGGCAATCTCACAGTCGGCGGCACCCAAACAGTTGTCGATACGGTAACTATGAATGCTGCCAATGCCGTGGTATTTGAAGGCGCAACTGCAGATGACCATGAGACTACGCTTACAATAGTTGATCCAACCGCTGACCGCACAATCAATCTACCAAATCAAAGTGGTACACTCCCCGTATTAGCTGCAGCCTCTAATGATCAGGTCACTGCAACTCCTGCTGAACTATCTATAATGGATGGCGATACGTCTGCTGTTAGCACCACTCTTGCAGATGCTGATCGTGTAGTGGTCAATGATGCTGGAACCATGAAGCAAGTCGCACTGACTGACTTTGAAACGTACATGGAAACCTCGCTGGATACTCTCAGCAATGTGACCACAGTAGGTGCTTTAAACAGCGGATCGATCACGTCAGGCTTCGGAGCAATTGACACCGGATCGTCGGCTATTACTACAACAGGCACTCTTACAGGCGGTACTGTATCGTATGGCAGTTTAACTGATGGCTCGATCACTATAACAGCATTCGTTGATGAGGATAATATGGCAAGTAATTCTGCCACGCTAATCCCCACTCAGCAATCTGTAAAAGCATATGCCGATGCCGTTAATGGGGCATCTAATAACGTCAGTGGTCTCAACGCTTCTGGCGCAGAGATTAATACTGTAGCTGATCCAGATACGTCTATTGGCACAACAGCGGTAGCTGGTGGCGATGGCATCGTCACGCAGGATACATCTGGCAATGTAATGCTTCAGACAACCGTTGATACGTTTGATACCTATCTTGCCCAAACCACAAAAACGCTAACGAATAAAACAATCACCAGCCCAGTAGTAACTGGGATGCACCTAAATGACTCAGGCTTTACCGTTGAGGGTTCTGGTGCAGATGGAAATGAAACTACTGTAGCCTTTACCAATCCTACTGCTGATAGAACTATTACCTTCCCAGATGCATCAGGCACAGTGGCAATTAGTGGCAGTAGCAGCACCACCACTTTTGGCGGTAATGGCTCCAGCGGCGGTGTCACGCTACAGGATGGTCGGGTAGATATACGCACAGGCACAGGAAGTGTCGCTGCAATACGTTTGTACTGCGAGTCAAGTAATGCACATTACGTGAATATCAACGCTCCAGCGCACAGTGCATTCAGTGGGAACATAACCTTAACTCTTCCAGCTTCTGCTGGAACGATAGCTACAACTGTATCGGCTGCAGATGAGGCTACCGCACTAGCAATTGCATTGGGATAGGATAAACAATGGCAAATTTATTTAAGACGATCACAAGGAATCTAATGCCAGCAAGTGCTGGGACGCCAGAAACTTTGTACACTACTCAGGCCAGTACTAGAGCTGTTATTCTCGGTCTAACTCTAGCAAATGTTCATACCTCACAAGTAACCGCAAGTGTGACGCTTGTAAGTACAACCACCCAGACAAGTCAGACGCAAAACACTACAGCACACTTAGTGAAAGATGCCGCAATTCCTGTGGGGTCATCTCTCTCAGTTTTGGACGGCAAACTGATCGTAAATGCTGGAGATGTAATCAAAGTAGACTGCTCAGTCGCAGATAAAGTCTCAGTGATTATGTCGTATATGGAGATTGATAGCTAATGAGCAACCAATCCAAATTAGCTGAACTAGCAAGCACAGGCGTAACCAAAGCTGAATTGGGCACTCTCGACGGAGTGGCTGCGACATTGGTTGCAGCGGAGCTAAATATATTAGATGGCGTTACGGCCACCGCCGCTGAGATAAATATTCTCGATACTGTAACAACTACCGCTGGTGAGTTAAATCTCATCGACGGAGGGACCGCCAGAGGTACTACTGCTGTTGCTGATGGCGATGGTGTCTTAGTCAACGATGCTGGAACTATGCGTATGACTACGGTAGAGACTTTAGCTACCTATATGGGTACTAAAATTACTGGTGGGAGTATGGTGTATCTTGCTTCTAGTGGGGTTATTGATGATGCTGCAAATGCAGCTTTTACTCAGTTTGATGCTACTAAATATGATCACTATCAATTCTGGTTTCAAAACGTAATTCCTGTTACAGACAATGTTCAATTACATGGCTTTACTAGCAGTGATGGAGGGAGCAGCTATGATGCTGGCTCATCTGATTACAGAACGCATTCTGTAGGAGACGGGACAAGGGTTGCGTTTGGCTTGCTTGGATCCGGTTTAGGTAATATAGGTAGTGCCTCTGGTGAGATGGGCTGCAACTCAATAATTACTGTAGCTTCACCGCATTTAGCTACTTTCACAACGGTAAATGGTGATGGTGGTTCTATAGTAGCAGCTAATGCAACAACCTTCGGCAGTGCATTTTATGCAGCAGGATTTACTCGTAGGTCAGCCGCAGACGTAGATGCAATTAAATTTGCATTTAGTAGTGGTAACATAGAATCAGGCGAGATCGTAATGTACGGCATAGCAAATGGCACATAAGGAAATTAACTAATGGCAGGTTACATTGGTGGCCGGGTAGCAGTATCTGCACCGCAACAAATCGAAACAAAGCACACAATCACGGCAACAGCCAACCAAACTAGTATCCCCAATATTGGCTACACTGTCGGTGCTGTGCATGTGTATCAGAATGGTGTACGCCTAGTGGATGGCACAGACTATACTGCCACTAATGGCTCTACTGTTAC
>Ga0308010_1001967_pt1 | contig 11020 bp, 11 predicted proteins | sample Neamet129_FD_202368 | JGI IMG/M metagenome (GOLD analysis project Ga0308010, IMG submission 202368) | Marine microbial communities from water near the shore, Antarctic Ocean - #129 | ecosystem: Environmental > Aquatic > Marine > Unclassified | place: Southern Ocean | collected 2014-07-24 | reverse complement strand
GTGTGTAAAAATTTAATTTTAACTGAAGCTGTAATTAGATCAATCTCCATTACTTGCCGTCAACTAATTTGCAGTTTAAGCGATATTCATGAAATGTCAGCTTTATCTATCCGTACTTTTGCTTTTAATCACTGCCTTTGCTTGCACCCCTTTGACGCAATCGGGGCAAAATTCCGAACAAGTCGATGATAGTATAAAATTTGTCCATTTTTTGAGTCCAGAAGAACTCAGCGCTCAAATTTCACAAACACCAACACCTTCCCCGGGGGCTAACACAACAAAAATTTCCAAGTTACACCAAAGGGCAAACCTTTTGCGCCAACCAGTATTGAGCAATTTAGATCGATCCAACTTACTTCGCGAACCTAATAAATCAGATTGAAATATGAGAAAAGTCTCGTTGAAGCGCATTCAATTTGATATTACACAACTTATAAAGTTTAAAACTTCGAGGACAATATGACAAAAACACCACTCAGGCTAGGCATTGTTGGTCTCGGTACAGTTGGCAGTGGCGTCATCAAAATGCTTAGTAAAAATGCCACTCTGCTGTCTGCCAGAGCGGGACGCCAAATTATAGTTAGTGCTGTCTCAGCTCGATCTAGATCTAAAGAGCGAGGTATAGACCTCTCTGGAATTGATTGGGAGGACAGTCCTGTGGCACTAGCCAAGCGAGATGACGTTGACGTTCTTGTAGAGTTAATGGGAGGTAGTGAGGGCCCCGCAAAAGACGCAACATTAGCTGCTATTTCTACTGGTAAAGACGTAATTACAGCCAATAAAGCTTTGCTAGCGATACATGGCCAATCACTCGCACTTGCTGCAGAAAAAGCAGGCCAAGTAATTCGATTTGAGGCTGCAGTTGCGGGTGGGATACCAGTTGTAAAAGCCTTAACAGAGGGATTGGCTGGCAATAAAATTAACCGTGTCTTAGGCGTAATGAATGGAAGCTGTAATTACATCCTTACGCGTATGGAGACTAGTGGCTTAAGTTATGATGAGATTTTTGCAGAAGCTGACGCCCTTGGATACCTTGAAGCCGATCCGAACCTGGACGTGGGCGGTATTGACGCCGCTCACAAACTAGCGCTTTTAGCCGCAATCGCATTTGGAACAAAAGTTAACTTCGCAAGTGTTGTACTAGAGGGAATTGGAGCGATAACCATTGAAGACATTAATGCCGCAGCTGATATGGGCTACCGCATAAAACTCCTTGGCGTATCTCAAATGACCGAACGTGGCCTTGAACAGCGGATGACACCCTGCCTAGTTTCTGCAGGTTCCCCATTGGGTCAACTTGAAGGTGGGACTAATATGGTAATTTTGGAAGGTGAAGATTCAGGTCAAATTGTTTTGAGGGGTGCTGGCGCAGGGGAAGGACCTACGGCCTCGGCCGTGATGTCAGATATTCTTGATATTGCTCGTGGTCAGCGAATAAATACATTTGGACAACCGGCAAGTTCTTTGGTTGACGCCAAGCCAACTACAGCGACAACAGCAGCGCCGTTTTACCTGCGACTTCAACTTTTAGACAAACCAGGAGCGCTGGCAAAAATTGCTGCAGTTATGGGCAAGGCTAATGTATCAATTGATCGAATGCGCCAATATGCTCACGATACAGATAGTGCGCCAGTCCTAATAGTAACCCACAAGACCACTCGAGCTGCAATAGATCAAATTTTAAATGAATTTTCAAAAACAAAATTGACTGGTGATAAGCCAGTGGCGCTTAGAATTGAATCAATTTAGAAACTCCTAAAAACTCATGCCACACTCGATCTTGCTACGACTTTAGATAGTGCGATACGCTCCAGAAACTAGTTTAAGGAAAAGTATATGTCTGATCCCATTGAATTTCACGACCGCGCGTTGTCGCTTGGCCTAGCAAGAGTTGCGGAACAAGCTGCTTTAGCATCAGCCAAGCTAATTGGACGCGGAGATGAGAAAGCTGCCGATCAGGCAGCAGTGAATGCAATGCGAACCCAGCTTAATATGTTAGATATAGCCGGTGTAGTAGTTATTGGTGAAGGTGAACGAGACGAAGCTCCCATGCTGTTTATTGGTGAGGAAGTGGGTAACGGGAAGGGTCCGGCAGTGGATATTGCCCTTGACCCTCTTGAAGGGACCACACTGACCGCGAAAGACATGCCAAATGCATTGACCGTCATAGCAATGGGACCGCGAGGTTCAATGTTGCACGCGCCAGATGTTTACATGGAAAAACTCGCTATCGGTCCAGGATTGCCTGAAAATGTAGTATCGCTAGAAATGCAGCCAACAGAACGCGTCAAAGCATTGGCGGCCGCAAAAAACTGTAGCCAAGAAGACATTACAGTTTGTGTTCTTGAGCGTCCGCGTCATGACAAAATGATTTCAGAACTGCGTAAAACTCGTTGCGCAATTCGACTTATCACAGACGGTGATGTTGCGGGTGTTATACATTGTGCAGAGTCTGCCACCACTGGTATCGACATGTATATGGGCCTTGGCGGTGCACCCGAAGGAGTTTTGGCTGCCGCGGCCCTAAAATGCATGGGTGGACAAATGTGGGGTCGTTTGATTTTCCGTGACGAGGCAGAGCGGAACCGTGCTTCAAACGCAGGGATAACTGATTTCAACAGGGTCTATAGCAGAGATGATATGGTTACTCAGGATGTCGTTTTTGCAGCTACTGGTGTCACCGATGGGTCAATCCTTGCAGGCATAAGACGTGAGGCAGGATACCTCACTACAGAAACAATTTTGATGCGTTCCAAGACCGGATCTATGCGACGTATGAGCTACCGCAGTCCAGCAGTTTAGAATGTTTCTTGGCGTTGAACATTCTCTGACTGGAAGGCGCTGGGTTGGGCCATCACAAGTAGTAGAACGTCAGGCATTAAATCTAAGTCAACAAAATGATCTTCCACTACCATTGTGCAACGTTATGGCTCGATTAGGCGTGGCCGTCGGAGAGGTTGACGATTTCTTAAATCCTACATTACGCGCAACGATGACTGATCCAAAGTCACTCAAAGACTGTACCGTAGCCGCTAAACTAATTATGGAAGCCACCGAGGGCACGAGGGCTGTTGCAATTTTTGCAGATTATGATGTCGATGGTGGGTCTTCTGCCGCCTTGCTTTTTGATTTTTTTTCACATTTTCTTATCAAACCAACACTCTACGTTCCTGATCGAATTAATGAAGGCTATGGCCCAAACCCAGAAGCAATGCAGAAACTTGCAAGTAAGCACGATCTTATTATTTGCGTGGACTGTGGGACCGTTTCACATGATGCACTTGCATCGGCGGCTGAAGCAGATGTTGTAGTGCTAGATCATCATCTTGGTGGCGAGACCCTGCCTCCGGCCAAGGCAGTGGTGAACCCAAATCGCCAGGACGAGACGGGCGACCTTTCACATCTTTGCGCCGCAGCCGTAGTCTTCTTGGTATTGATTGAAGCGGCAAGACTTATGCGTGAAAATGGCAAAACTCCACCCAACCTTTTAGATGCTCTCGATTTAGTGGCATTAGCAACAGTAGCGGATGTAGCACCTTTAGTGGGAATCAACAGAGCTTTTGTAAGACAAGGCCTGAAGGTTATGGGCCAGCGAAGACGACTAGGACTTAATGCTCTATCCGATGTCGCACAATTGGACGCAGCGCCAAGTGCTTATCATTTAGGCTATGTGTTAGGGCCTCGTATAAATGCTGGTGGACGAATTGGACAAGCTGATTTGGGTGCAAGGCTCCTATGTAGTGTTGATCCCCATGAGGCAGCTGCGATGGCAGAAAAGCTGGATCAATTAAACTCAGAGAGACGTGCTGTTGAAGCCACTGTTAGGATAGCAGCGTTTGAGCAAGCTGAGGCGCGTGGACTGGACCAACCCCTAATTTGGGCATCTGATGATGGCTGGCATCCAGGTGTAGTTGGTATCGTGGCATCTCGACTAAAAGAGAAAACCAACCGACCAGCCATCGTAATTGGGTTTGACGGTGACATTGGCAAGGGCAGTGGCCGATCCGTAAGTGGAATAGATCTTGGGGCTGCAATTCAGAGATTGGCCCACGACGGTGATATAGAAAAGGGAGGTGGTCACAAGATGGCAGCAGGTCTTAGCCTGACCCGCAAACAGCTTGAGCCCGCAATGGAAAAACTTAACACCTTAATGAGGTCACAGGGCGCCGGTTCACTAGGGCCATCTGATTTACGCATAGACGGAGTTTTGATGCCGGGAGGTGCCACACTGGAGCTTATCGAACATCTTGACCGAGCTGGCCCATATGGCGCCAGCGCATCAGCGCCACGGTTTGCTTTTCCAGACTGCACAATTGCCTTTGCTAAACCCGTCGGTGAATCGCACTTGAAGGTAACCGTAAGCGATGGGTTTGGAACTAAATTAGATGCCATATGTTTTGGCGCATTCGACAGTTCGCTCGGCGCAGCACTAAACGAAGCAAAAGGTATAAAGATGCATCTTGTAGGGCGTTTAGAAGTAAATACATGGGGCGGGCGTTCAAGGCCACAGCTGCGAATTGAAGACGCAAATCCTGCTTGAAAAAATACATCTAAAAACATGTCGAAAAGTAAAGAATTAACTTGCCACAGCGGTGAGCTTTCCCTAAATAGCGGCTTACCAATAGTGTCCCGTTCGTCTATCGGTTAGGACGTCAGGTTTTCAACCTGAAAAGACGAGTTCGATTCTCGTACGGGATGCCATTGGTTTCCAAAAAAACTATGAAGAATTTAAAGGAAATCCTGGGCTCCTATAATTGGTTAATAAAATAACATTACGTTAAATATAAATATTTTATATGTTAAAGAGGGCCCCCAAATTACTGGTAGGCCCAATTTATATTTTGAGAGTTTTACTCATTAAGGCGTGCAACTTCAGTCATAAATCGATCGCGGATTACCACTGGGTCTTTGGTTATCACCGGGACCTTAATATTACCACTTTCACATTTGGACACTATCACTGTCATGATTTTGTTGTCGATTGCAGATTGCAAAACATCACCAGTATCTTCGGCCTTACATTCAATTACATTCTCACAACCACAGGCCCGTGCGACAGCCGTGAGGGATGTTTTCTTTCCAGCATATGTAGGTTGATCCCCAGTTGATCCATAGCTACCGTTATCAATTATCAACAAGATAAAGTTATCAGCCACATTATTGGCAATTGTGGGTAAAGTGCCCAAGTTGGTCAAAACAGAGCCGTCGCCATCGATAGAGATAACTGTCTTTTGCTGCGCCAATGCAACACCTAAACCAATTGAAGACGACAAACCCATCGTGCCTAACATGTAGAAAGTGCTTGCTTGATCATCGATCAGATGCAGCTCTTGGCTTGGTAGGCCAATGTTACACACAACCAATTGATCGCGGAGAATAGGAGCAATATCACGGATGATTTCAGAACGGATCATATTAGTAACCTCCCCAGAAAGTTGCGTCAGTGAGAATTGCCACTGGTTTGTTACACATAAATGTATATTTCAAAATCGCGTCCAACTCTTGTTCGTCACCAGGCTTATGAAAATGATAAGTAGGAATGTTAAGCTGGTTGAGCAGAGCCTTGGTATGAACAGCCATTTCAACCTGGCATGCAACGGGCTCTTTTAGCTCACCCCGATAAGAGATTAACATCGGTAAAGGCATTCGGTAGAATTGGGTCAAAGTCACCAGTGTGTTAATAGTCACACCAATTGCCGTATTTTGCATGATGATTGCAGGGCGTTTACCACCCATGAACGCACCAGCACAAAGACCCATGCCCTCATCTTCCTTATTTGAGGGAATATGATAAATACTGGGCTCTTTTTCAACTGCATCGATAACACCACCAAGCTGCTTGCACGGCACTGTGGTGACAAATTCAATGCCATTTGCAACGAAGTCAGTCACTATTTTTTTACTAACAGACATAAGGGTCCTTTCAGGGAATTAGAATTATCTTTGGTGCACGGGTACGTCCGTTGCGGATATCTTCAAAGGCTTTTTGTCCTTCTGATAGAGGGCGAGTTTCCACCCAGTCCAGCGACCCAAGCTGGCCTGCAAAAATTGCAGCGCCTGTGTCACGAAAGTCCTGGGGTGTGTATGTATAGGTTCCTATGAACGTAATCTCTTGCAGTGTTAGGCGACGCACATCAACACCACCCTCTCCCGAACCAAGGCCAATATGGCAAATCACACCACCGGGCTTCGCCAATTCACACGCCGAACCTCTTGTCGCCGCAAATCCAACACCATCAATCACCAAATCTGTACTGCCAGGTAAAGGGGATCTAGCATCTTTGCCATCACTCGCCTCGAAGCCTTTAATCCCGTGTAAGGTTTCGAGACGCAACGGATTTACTTCAATCACCGTGATATCTTGAACACCCATAGCGCGCAGACACAATGCTGCCCCAACTCCAATTGCGCCACCACCTAACACAACACATTTCAAACCCGACACAGGGGCCTCTTGCAGCCGCAGCCCCAAACGCACCGCATGCCACCCACAGGCTAAAGGTTCTGTAAGTGCCGCCGACTTTAAGAGGCCACGGCTTGGTACTTCCAACAGGTTTTCAGAAGGTATAGTCACAAATTCAGCAAATGCACCTGGCCGGGGCGGCATCGAAATAATCTGTCTATCGTTACAAATATTCGATTTCCCCACGATACAGGATGGACAATTACCACATCCATTAAGTGGGTTTATCGTTACAAGCGCTCCATCACGCAAACCCCCAACAATAGCGCCTGACGCCTCATGCCCAAGAATAAGCGGGGTTGGTCGCCGAGCATCATGACCCAGGAAGGCGTGCATGTCAGAACCACAAATTCCACTAAATAAAACCTGCACCAGCTCGTCACCTAATTTGGGGACAGGCTCTCTATAATCCATATATGTCAGAGTATCTGCCGCAGTATTTACGAGAGCTTTCATTTTGCAGTATACCCCCCGTCCACAAACAAAGTTTGACCCGTAACATAGTTGGATGCATCGGAGCAGAAGAATATTACTGGACCATATATGTCATGGATTTCACCATTTCGTCCAATACAGGTTTGCGCTGCGTTACGGGCTGTTAATTCAGGGTCAGCAAATACTGGCGCAGTTAATTCAGTCCGAAAAAATCCAGGTGCAATTGCATTTGCGGTTATCCCATCTTTTGACCAGGCCTCAGCCATTGCGCGAGTCATTTGCTCCACAGCACCTTTAGAGGTCCCATAACTAATTCCGTTTTTGAAAGCACGTTGCGATTGGAGAGAAGCAAAGTTAATGACTCTGCCCCAACCCTTAGAGCGCATACCCGGTACTAATGATTTGGCCAAAAAGAATGGAGCCGCAACATTTAAATTTAGCGTTAGATCCCAATTATCATCAGTCACGTCGTCGGCCGATTGACGAGTATTTATGCCAGCCGCATTTATCAAAATATCAGGAATTCCAAAAGGCTGGGAAGCTTCACCCGCAATATCTTCTAAGGCAGACCGATCTGCAAGATCAGCAGCTAAAACGAAAGTTTCAGCTTTGATAGACTTAGACCACGCAGTAAGCGTTTCTTCACGCCGCGCAATTGCCACTACCTTTACCCCGTGGGCGGCAAGAATTGTTGCCGCACCCTGCCCCAAACCACTAGAAGCTCCCGTCACAACTGCAATTTTTCCTTTTAAATCGAAGAGCTGTGACGCTTGCATATTTTACTCCTGCGCTGAGAGGTCAAAATTTTCACCAGGGTAATATTTGGACAACCGAATATCAGCAGTCCGCGCGTGGCCCTCCATCCCTTCCAGTCTCGAAATCCTAGCAGTGGCAATAGCTACATCCTTAGCGCCATCCCTCGTAGACCTTTGCCACGTAACCAGTTTCATATATTTATGTACCGACAGGCCACCAGTATATTTTGCCGATCGAGACGTAGGTAAGCAGTGATTTGGGCCAGAGGCTTTATCGCCATAGGCAACAGTCGTTTCTTCTCCCAGAAATAATGATCCATAGCATCGCAAACGATCCAACCACCAATCAAGATCATCAGCCTGAACGGTAAGATGCTCCGGAGCATACTCGTCTGATGTGGACGCCATTTCTTCACGGTTTGCGCACAAGATTACTTCAGCATAGTCGCGCCAAGCCGCTTCGGCATTGATGCGATTAAGTTCCGGCAAATCGGCAATCAACCCTGGCACGATCTTAAGCACTTTTTGAGCCAAGACCTTATCATCAGTCACTAGCCAAACTGGAGAATTATACCCATGCTCAGCCTGTCCAACTAGGTCAGCAGCAACAATTTCAGCGTCTGCTTTGCCATCAGCAATAACCAAACTGTCAGTTGGACCAGCTATCATATCAATGCCCACGCGGCCAAACAGAATACGTTTGGCTTCTGCTACAAATTGATTTCCAGGCCCAACAATAATATCAGCTTCTGGCAAACCAAACAAACCAAATGTCATCGACGCTATACCCTGGACACCCCCCATCGCTAAAATCTTGTCAGCACCACACAGATTTGCAGCATAAACAATTGCCGGTGCAATACCGCTATCTTTAGCCGGTGGAGAGCAGGCAGTAATGTGCTGACACCCAGCAACTTTAGCCGTGGTAACGGTCATGATTGCACTGGCAACATGGCTATAGCGCCCACCGGGCACATAACAGCCGGCAGCGTTACAGGGAATACTCTTTTGGCCTGCGATCAGGCCAGGCACAATCTCCGTTTCAAAATCAGTCACAGTACCACGCTGGGCTTCAGCAAACCGCTTCACGTTGGCATGGGCAAATTGAATGTCCTGCTTCAACTTATCTGGCACCAAATCACAAGCGATTTGAATTTCATCATTTGTCAGAATTAAATTGCCAACATACCCATCGAATTCAACAGCATATTTAAGCGCAGCAGTATCACCACCAAGCTCAATTTCATTAAGGATATCCAAAACCGTCTTTCTGACATCGTCACTGCCTGTCGAAGCGGTTTTAATTGATTTTTTTAAGTAAACACGGGCCATGTGGCAAATCCTGTATGGCTATTAGCATTATTATCTCCACTTCTATGCGCTTGCATTCTCGCATGCAAGCGCTTACATTTTTAAGTACTTACAGAGTGGGAACGCAAAATGCGGGGGACAAATCGCCCGGGCCTTAAAGATGTAGCAGCACTTGTGGGTGTTTCAACAGCATCAATTTCGCGCTGCATTAACAATCCCCAAAAAGTTGCTGAACCCACGCGCTTGCGGATCCAAAAAGCTATTGAGTTACTTGGATATGTGCCTCATTTTGGAGGTCGAGCACTCGCAATAAATCGTACCAATACTATTGGTGCAATTATTCCTTCAATGGAAAACGCCGTTTTTGCCGGTGGGCTACAAGCATTTCAAGAAGCTCTTAGACACGCTAAAGTGACATTATTAGTTGGCAGTTCCAATTACAATGCCACACAAGAATACGATCAAATTCGGTCACTTTTATCACAGGGGGCAGACGGATTGTTATTAATTGGAAAAGACCGTCCAAAAAATACTCAAGATTTTTTAGAAAGAAATTCTGTTCCACACGTACTAGCTTGGTGTTTTGCAGAACATATGTCTTCACTTACAGTTGGATTTGATAACCGAAAGTCAGGCCAAAAAATTACTAAACATGTAATCGAATACGGACATCGAAAACTGGCGGTCATTGCTGGCCTGAGAGAAGGCAATGACCGATCCCACGAGCGCATTCTTGGAATTGAAGATGCCGTGAAAGCAAATCCAGCTGTTGAAATCGTAGCCATTGAAGAATGCAAGTACAGCTTCAATGAAGCCGGTGCGGCTTTAGATCGAATACTAGCCTTAGGAAAAAGCCCTACAGCAATAATCTGTAGCAGCGATGTTCTGGCTGTAGGCGCCATGTTGCGCACAAAAGATTTAGGGCTAAGAGTGCCAGATGATCTCTCAATCACTGGCTTTGATGATATTAATCTCGCCCGGGTCGTTACACCAGGTTTGACAACTGTCCGGGTACCTCAGCAAGAAATGGGGAGAAAGGCTGCTTTAATTTTGTTAGATTTAATTAACCCTAACCGCAGTAACGCAGAGTTACAGTCTATTGAATTAACAACTCCAATTATAACCAGAGGTACTTTGGCATATCTTTAATAGAAAAGAATATCTTGCATAGTTCTGGCACTCTTTAATAATAATTCTTTTCGAGAAGTAACGCTCTCAATAGTTAACCTCTGAGAGGGCCCATGAAAGGCAAGTGACGCTACATAGCGGCCTTTTTCGTCAGTGATTGGAACTGCAATTGCAATCATCCCAGCGACAAACTCCTCGCGATCAATCGCATAGCCTTGCATTGCCACCTGCCTTAATTCTTTCAACAATGCTTCAGTGCTAGTCAATGTGTTGTCAGTAAGCTTTTGCAACCTTAAACTTTTCACCATAGCCTGCCTAGCTTTAGGCGACATGCTAGCCATAAAGGTCTTGCCACTGGCAGTACAATGAAATGGGACGTGGGTTCCCACAGGCAACTGGATACGAAACGGCCAGTCAGTTTCGATACGATCAAGATAAATCATTCCACCACTGTCGGGGATTACAAAATTAACAGTTTCGCGTACATCTTCGGCAATTCGCTGCATAACCTGATGTCGTGCAATGTGGTCACTGGAAGAGTGTAGTATCCCTGAAGCCATTAGACGTGCACGTCTGGTAGGCCTTAGTTTTTTTCCATTGGCTACGCGAGACAAAAATCCTTCCTGCTCCAACTTAGCACACAAACGATGGATAGTTTGTTTGGGAAGCCCTATATTTTGGTTGATTTCTGTCGCCGACATCGGTCGATCTGATTGCCCCAAAACCTCTAAAATTAGCAGCGTCCTCAAATTTGTGGGTATTCGCAGTGCAGATAGCATTGAACTAACCCTTTTTTTAAGTCAAATAATTCCGACCGACGCAACTCTATTGCCGAATCTACATTGTTATGATTATTTATCATAAATAATAAAAAATGGTAATAAAAGTCTCATTTTTTAATATTTAGGGGGAATATTTGGAATTCGAC
>Ga0308010_1001965_pt1 | contig 11021 bp, 9 predicted proteins | sample Neamet129_FD_202368 | JGI IMG/M metagenome (GOLD analysis project Ga0308010, IMG submission 202368) | Marine microbial communities from water near the shore, Antarctic Ocean - #129 | ecosystem: Environmental > Aquatic > Marine > Unclassified | place: Southern Ocean | collected 2014-07-24 | reverse complement strand
GATGAGTTAGTTATTTTGTTTATTTAAAACAAGTATCTTCCCCGCACATACTTTGTCAATTATACTAGAAATTACCCATGAAAATATGAGAATATCACTAATTATCAAGTGACAGAGGTCACATTATTTTTGAGCCTTAATTAGCCGACCTAGATCAGCTGTGGCTCTATTAAACTCTTTTTCAAATGAGCCATAATAGTCATTCACTTCATAAAAGATTTTTGCCGCATCTCTATCAACTACATGACTATTTTTAAGTAAGACCTCAGGAGATGGAAACAATATTTCAATTCCTGGTTTAAAATATTTTAAGGTTAACTCAAGATCAGGATTCATCTCAAGCATTTTTTTCATAACCAAAACTTCATAAAGTCTACGCTCGTCCTTATCACGCGAGAGTAGTATGGTAAAAATATCATCTTCAGCATTCTCACCTCTCGCATTAAAATCTTTTAATTCCTGTTTGTAGGGAGCTTTTAAAGTTACATAATTAGCTGCGGCTGTCGGACGCACAAAAGGCTTGTCAAATGTGGCCTTCCCTTTTAATGAATAACTTAACTTCAATGCTTTCTTCTCAGGTATACTTCTTATATCTTTTGCAAGTGGCGTCACTCTAAAGCCAGCTGGGTCAGCTGGGTCATCTAGAAAATAAATAACTTTATCCGGGTCAATATATTTATAGTAGTTTAGCTTACCAATTACATCTAAAAGCATTCTTTTTACTAAAGCAGCTTCACCAGGAATTTTCCCTGATAAAATACTCTTATATGGTTCACGAGCTATTAATGTTTTATCTTTTTCAGAACGTTTATTTACTTCATCAATGATATCATTAAAAACTGGACTCTCATATATAAAGCTAAGATCAAACACGTCAGAATGTTGAATTCGGTAAGAGTTAGGAAAAGATCGGTTGTCAAATTTATTAAAAAGTTCCGAGTCTTGCGGGACTACCCGACTAAAATTATCTTCACTCTCAATTATAATATGAGGTGTGATGACCACAATGACTTCTTTTTTCACTCGCTGCTTAGATGAGACAGCAAACAAACGACCAATGATTGGAAGGTCTTTAAGGATTGGAACGCCACCCTCATTCTCAGTCTTCTTTTCATTGATCAAACCACCAATAATGAATGGTGTATTATTAGCAACGCGTACAAAAGATTGAACTTTTCTGTTATTAATAATTGGCGCAGCCTCAACATCACCACTCCCGGAAGAACCAATTCTGTCTTCAGTCTCACTAATGATAGTTTCTACTTGAATAGTTACACGTGTGCCATCCTCACTTATTCTAGGGCGAAGATTTAAAACAATACCCACTGGAATATAATCTACTGATTTTGTTGTAGAAATTTGAGTATCAGTAGTTTTTGTAATTGGGATCTGTTGACCTATCTGTATTCTTGCTTGACGACCATCTAACACTAAAACTGATGGCTTTGATAAAATTTCTGCAGCTTTATTGCTAATTAAAGCTTCAATATTTGCTCTAAAGTTCGAGGAATTTCCCATAAGTGTTCTATCTAGAACCACCGTAAATGGTGAAATTGACCCACTTTGCGGTGGTGGAAAAGTAGCAGAGTAACCTTGACCTGCGTTTGAAAAATCAATCCCTAGCTCATCCAGACGATCATTGTTAATTTCTAAAACTAAGGCTTCTATTGCGATTTGATTTGCGGGGACATCAATTTTATTTTGGATAAGATCTAAAAGTTTTGCAACCGAGTTAAAATCTCCAGGTTTATAGCCTACTAGCAGACGTTGCATGGGGTCGCCGCTAGTGGTATAATCAAGCGTTACGCCTCCTAGATCTACTCCTAGTGCAGTTTTTTTAGTTGATTTAGACTTCGATGGTTTTACTAAGGAAATTGTTTCTGTATCTGGAAGCTTAATAATAATAGGCAAAGCATTTGGTAAATTCAGATTAGTTATTTGATTTGAATAAACCGGGGTAAAATTATACTCGCCATCTATCTCGCCTTTACCTGATTTAAATTCCACTACTGCATAACCCATGGTCTTCAATATAGCTAAGGCTCTATCTGTTTGAATATAGCTAAGCTTAACAACTTCATACTCAAGATCTCTCATTGAGTTGATGCTTCCACCCCTAGATTGAGTTGCAACCTTCACCGGAGAGCTTTGAGCGCTCGCTCGTTGTTGAGCTGTAACAATTGTTATAAAAATAAATAATAAAGGTAAATATCGACGCATCATCTAGGCTTCACAATATCTATTGACATGGATACATTTATTCCATCAAAGGAGGCCGAGACATGTCCGGTTGAGCTTGAGGAGGATGGCTTAAAGAAGCTCAGAGCTTCAAAAACTGAGGAAGAATCATCCTGAATTATCACGCTAATACTACTTGCAGAGCTAAAACTATGGCCATCAATCTCCCCTCCAACTGCATCCATTCTCATTTTATAAGAGACAACAGGACTTGCTAAGGAGTCTTTATCAATTAATCGTTCAATTCTAGCCGTTAATTTAATACTATCATCAGATCGAACAATATCATCCGAAACTGTTAACGTAAGTTTGAAATCGTTGTTTTGACGTGATACAAACTTTGAAGTATCAAGAGCTTCATCACTACAACCAGAAATGCTAAAGAATATTAAGCCTAATAAGACAGGCGTAATTATATTCTTAAATAAAGAAACTGCATGATATGAATAGTTTTTATTTTTTTGAATGTATTTCATCTATTTTACCTCGCAAATAAAAGGTATTAAGTGTAAAGATATTCTGTCACATAAGTAAACAGTTTTTAAAAACATTTACTTCCTAATTATATACTATTGTGATTCTATTTTTTCACCAATAACTTTATAATAAGCAGTATCGTAAAAAATCCATATATAAAATAAAATATGACAGATATAAACAAAATTTCCTCAACAGAACAATTACATTACAACCTAGACTCCGTTGGTTTGCTAACTATAGAGAAAATGTATAAATGGACTAAAATAGTTGGAATAATGAATATTGTTTTAGGCGCTTTATACTGTCTTTCTATTTTATTTTTTTCTATACCTACCGTTATCATGGGCATTGTCACTATTTTTATGGGTACAAAATTGTTAACAGCGGCAAATCACATGCAATTTGCTGTCCAAAATAAAGACCCCGTCACTTTTGCAACATCTATAGATCAATTGAGACAATATTTTTTTATTAATGGTATCTTATTAATCATTACTTTTGCAATCCTAAGTCTAATCTTATTATTTATGAGTTTATTTGCAGGATATATAATGGAATTTTTAAACGAAAGCGGTTTTGATTATTCAATAAGCACTTTATCACATTTAAGATATTTTATTACAATATGAGTTTTTTAAAAAAAATCATAAAGGTCAAACCGGGTGAAGGAAAAATGGTTATTACTTTTTTCTTTTTTTCTTTTTTTACAGTAGCGATGGGCCTAGTAGCTAAAACTGCTCGAGATGCCTATTTTTTAAGTCGATTTGAGAAGTCTCTTCTCCCACTAATGTTTTTGGCTGTTGCTATTGTAATTGCACCAGTGCTGACCTACTACACAAGCTTAACTAAAAAGTTGTCACCAAAAACTTTATTTATGATTACCTGCTCTATCTTTGGAGCCTCTTTTATTCTTCTTCAAACAATTATGACTGGGAACGTTATCCCCATCGCTTATGTATGGATCGAAGTTGCAATAGGTATCAGTATTATCCAATTTTGGGCTTACGCAGGAGAATCTTTCGAGCCTCGACAGGCTAAACGTTTGTTTGGTATTATTGGTGGAGGTGGTTCATTTGCCGTAATGCTTATTGGCATGAACCTAAAGCCTTTCGTAAACGCTTTTGGCACAGATGAATTACTATTCTTAGCCACTGCATTTTTAGGCCTAGCCTTTGTATTTGGTACAATGTCAATGCAATACTTTATAAAAGACAACACAAAAGGCCCTAAAAAACCAATTAAAAAAACTAAAAAGAAAGGAAAGATGGACCCTTTCATTGTGGGCATCGCAACGATTGTTTCTCTCTCTTCTGTTGTCACTACGCTAGTTGACTACCAATTTAAAATGATTGCGAGTTCTTCTTTCCCCAACGAAGCTGATTTGGTCGCATTTTTTGGTACCTTCTATTCTATCGCAGGTGCTGCTTCAATTATTATGCAATTTTTTGTAACAGGGCCAATACTTTCAAGATATGGCATCTTACTTGGACTACTTATTTTACCCTTCTTCCTTGTTATGGGCGCGACGTCTATTTTAATAGCTCCAGTATTGTTAAGTGCTAGTTTTGCAAAATTTTCAGATCAAACTTTTAAGTTCACAATCTATAATTCATCCTTACAATTGATTTGGTTACCTGTACCTGCAGATATCAGAAAAACCCTTAAGCCACAAATTACTGGTACAATTAAATCAATAGCAGAAGGTTTAGGTGGTCTCATTACTTTTTTATTAGTCAAGGTGGTTGCCCTTCCTTACTTAAGCATCGTTTCCCTTGGTTCTATTATAATCTGGGTTTTTACTTCATTTAAAGTAAAAACTGGCTATGTGAATCAACTACAGACAGCTATCGCTAAAAGACAAATTGATTTTGAAGAACTAAATATTGACGTTCAAGATGCGGCTATGGTAAAAACTATTGAAGAAACTTTATCCTCTGATGACGCAATCAAACAATTATTTGCCCTTGAGATTATTGAAGGGTTACCTCTCTCTTCATGGAAAGATACAATTAAACGCTTATTCATGGAAGGAACGCCTGAAGTTAGAAAACGTATTTTATCCATGGCTTGGGATGAAGAAAATATTCTTTCTAATGAGGATATTATAGAAGCAATGGATAGAAATGATGCAGTTTCGCCTGAAGCAATTATTGTAGTTGGCCAAAGAAAATTAGAAAATGTTATTTCAAAATTAGAACCGCTCCTTTCTAATCAAAATCAAGAGACTTCTGTTGCAGCGGCGGCTGCAATTTTACAGATAGAAAATGGACCAATTGATAAAGCAAATTCTATTTTAATTCAAATGATAAATAGCGACGACAATGTTTCTCAAGCCACTGCACTTAAAAGATTAATCTATAATGACAGCATTTTACCACAAGATAAATTAATTGAATTTCTAAAAAATGATAGTGAACTGATTAGGAATGTTGCTTTAAATATTTCAGAGAAGAGGAAAGATGAAATACTAATTCCTGCAATTATAAATAATTTGATGTTTACCAAATCAAGTCTTCAAGCTCGACAAACCTTGAAGGTTTTTTCCGATGAAATTATTATGGAGAAGTTTAAAGAAATTCTTTTATCTAAAGAAACAAACAGGAACCTCCGATTAGGCATTATTAGAACCTTTCGAGAATATCCAAACACAGAATCTATTGAAATATTACTTTCACATTTAGATAGCAATGATCAAGATATTTACAATGTAATCGTGGATTCACTACTCGCAATTGCTAGAGTCAATCCAATTGAAGAAAAGACAAAAGAACAAATTTCTAATGAAATAAAAATAATCGCAAGAAAAGTTTATGCATTAAATGAATCTATCAAAATGCTACCAGAGGATGACCATAGATTCCTTATGGAAGATCATCTAAATAATGAAATTCAAAATACTCTACCAACATTACTAAAACTTGGAGTACTAGATATTCCGGACACGCCAATTGAGACATACATTCATACAGTAAAATCTGGTGATCCTGCTAAAATGCCTTTTTTACTTGAATTTTTTGAAAATATTTTTTCAAAAAATGAACGAGAAATAATCAACCCTTTAATCGAACAGATTTCTTTATCTGAACGGAGTGAAATCGGTCATCTATACTTTAAATCTTTACCAAAAAATATAGATGAAGAATTAATAAACTCTGTTTACTCTCCAAATAAGTGGGAATCAGTAATTTCTTTAGATTACCTATTAAATTCAAACAAAATAGATGTTATAAAATCTTTAGATTGGGATAAAGTCGCTAGTTCAAATGCTAATCAAGAACTGCTTACAAGAAGAATTCAAAAAAATGGAGCAAACCTTGATTTCATTCCATCAGAACGTTTTAAATTGGAGGATGAAAACTTATCTATGTATTCAACGTTAGAAAAAACTATTATTCTTAAATCCGTTGATTTATTTAAATCAATTCCAGCTGAAAACCTATCAAAAGTGGCCCAAATAACCGATGAAGTTTCCTTCGATGCTAATGCTTCTATCTTTGCTGAAGGTGACTACGGTGACTCCCTTTTTATTGTTGTTAATGGCAATGTTCGTATCCATAAGGGTCAACAAGAATTAGCTATGCTTGGGAAAGGAACCTGTCTAGGTGAAATGGCGCTTTTAGATGATGAGCCTCGTTCTGCGGATGCTACCGTAACTGAAGATTCAATTTTATTTAAAATTGAACAAGAAGGCTTCTATGAGGTTATGGGAAGTCAAAGCGATATAATGGAGGGAATCATTAAACTGCTCACCAGTCGTTTAAGAGTTGCCAACGATAAAATGATGTCAAAATAAAGAACTTATTTATTAGGTAAGATTTTTTTTAACTGCTCTTCCGTTTTTTCTTCAATTTTTTTATTAACCGTTTCTCCTACTATCGACCTTGTCTCAAAAGTTTTATCCTTAACAGCCTCAACTTTTGTTTGAACGCTTTCTTTTATGGTTTTAATCGATACATCATCCCCGTTCCATACCATATATGCTACCCATAATATCAGTAGAGAGCTCACGACCAAAACAACTTTAATCAATTTTTTTATAACTCCTAATAGAATGATTACAGCAAGAACAACGGCAACTGCCATATACACTGGATTAGAAACTAGTATTTCTATCGATTGATCCATTAGTGATTATCTTTCATTTTTAATTTTCTATGATTGACTCTTCCTGAACGTTCTTCATATTCATGAATCATTTCCATAATTATAGGATCATCAGGCATATGAAGTTTCATTGTATCAATTTTTCCTGATTGTGAAATGACTCTTCCTTTTTTTAAGTTCAATTCTATTACACCTATATAATAGCCCTCTTTTCCAGCTTGAGTAATAAGCGTTTTATTTATAACCTCAGGAGACTCAATGGCTGATTGACTATGTCCTCCAATAATTACGTGAAGTCCCTTAATTTTTTCTGCAATAGTATAATCTAGATCAGCACCTTGATGACTTAATAGTATATAAATATCAGCCTTACCCTTCAATCTTTTCATTTCAGTTTTTACTGCTTTAATTGGATCTCTTAGTTTGATTTTATCTCTAATATCTTTTGGATAATACTTGATTGCATAAGGATCCATTATTCCAAGTATTGCTATTCTCAGGTCACCTTTTTTAATTATATGAGACCTTACCATATCAGGAGAGTCAATATTAGTTCCAACAATCACAGTTTCCATTAGACTCGTTAATTTTTTAAGAACTTTAGGATCCATTGTTAATTCTTGATCACCAAATAAAATTGCATCATAAGATAATAAACGATAAGCTTCGGCCATAAGGCTATCTTTTAGTGATTGGTGGGTCATAGTAAAAATATCCCCTGAATCTAAAAAGATTGTATTAGGATTTTTTCTTAAAAAATCTGAAACATAGACAGATCTCTTTTCTACAGCGCCGAATGGATGGTCAGGACAGTAGCAATTTTCTAAAGCTCCATTAGTATTATTTGTATGAAGGATATAAAATTTACTCTTCTGAGCAATAACCTCATTTGAGAATATAAATATTATAGTAAGTAAGAATAGTTTTATCACTCCTGACATGTCTAAAATTGAGTGTAATGAGGAGTTTAATCAAAACAATTTTATTCACTACTTTTATTTTTTCGCAATACCCTGCAGATTCTCTTTTTTCTTCGGCTAATAATTCAATTGCTCAAAAAATTTTTCTTTATCCAATTGCAAAATGGCAAGGCCTTTCATACAAAAACAATGCTATGAATTGCCAATTTTACCCCAGCTGCTCAAATTATGGGGCGCATGCAATTCATGACAAGGGCGTCATCTCTGGTTTAATAATAACCTCAGACCGAATAGTTCGTTGTAATCATAGTGCTTATGAATCTCACACTAAGATGGGTGGAGATTTCCATAAAGATGGTAGAATAATAGATCCAATTAATTTTAAGAATCACGATCAAACAAAAAAGTCTCCATTTTTTGCTGCAGGATTATCCATGGTCGTTCCAGGTTTAGGCCGAGCGTATGCTGGGCGACCAAAAGATGCCTTATGGGGATTTCTATTGACTGGACTAGCAATAAATGCCGGTTTTAAATCTGTGAAAGGTGAAAGTTTTTTTGCCCCACTATATATTGGAATAGGGTTGACTTTTTATAGTGGTGAAATTTATGGAGCATACCGTACTGCAAAACACTATCAATCAGATATCAGCAAATAGCCTCTTTTTCACAAATTTTTAAAGCTGTATTTTTATAATTAGCTTTTAAGCCACTGTAGCTCAGTTGGTAGAGCAACGCATTCGTAATGCGTAGGTCAGCGGTTCGACTCCGCTCAGTGGCTCACTTTATTTATAGTCAACAATCAATATACTTATCATCCATAGATTACTTATCTATAACTATATATTTAAATAACTCCATTCTTTTGAAAAAGGAACTCTTGTCATAAGAACTGAGCTTTCTTTTGTTACAAGTAGGTTGTCGCTTGGATTAATACCGATACCACGTTTAGAATCGTATAATCCTGGTTCAACACTAAACATCATTCCTTCTTCAATTGGGGTATGATCACCTAAGGAAAAATAAGGTGATTGATGACCTTCAAAATTAAATCCAGTCCCATGTCCAGGACGATGATAAATATAATCCTGCATTCCGTTATCTACTTGATACTTATGGACTTTATAGGCAATGTCAGAGCACAACACTCCCGGTTTAGTCTCCTCAACAATTATCTGAACAGTATCAGCCACTACAGACCACATTTTATCTTGATATTTTGAGATAGGATGGATTTGATAATTTCTATACCCCTCTCCTCCACATCCTCCAATCTTTATATCCGTGTTCACATATACTGGTTCACCTTTTTTAACATTATTATAAAACAATTGATTAGGATGAGGATAGGCGGTTGAAATCCCTGCTCTTACGTAATCTGAAGTCACTAATACTCCTACTCCGCTATGTGGTTTTCCATCGTAAGAAAGATCTTCCATTAAAAGATTTATGCCATAAGCCTTGAGAGCTTGCCCGATTTCAAAATCATTAGTATTAGTTCCATTCTCTAAAATATAATCTCTAGCAAAAGAATGAATCTTATCAAAATAGCGATATGCTCTTTGAGTTAGCGCAATCTCTTCTTTTGTTTTGATAATCCTCATTTTTTCACATATACTACTTATATTAATAAATTTAGTTGTTGGAAGGTATTTCTTTAGTTGTTGTAATTGATTGACCGAAAGATTCATATCAGTTGCAATCTTTTTACCGGCGTATCCTTTTTTCTTTAAATGTTCAAGTAACCATTCAAAAAGATTTACTTGTTTTCCAGCCACTACTTTTCCCTTATTTGGGAACCCTCCTTCTCCATGAGGAAAACAAAAATAATAATTATTCTCAGTGCACCACCATGACTTGATTAAATCACGGTCTATCCCTGGTGAAAACCAATATGCCGTATCTTTCTCTTCTTGGGGAAATAAAACCCAAGTTGTTCTTTTTCCACTTCCTCTAAAACATCCAGAAAAATAAACTTTATTCACATCATTCTCTAATAAAAGTGCATCGACATTATCATTCAAAAGCATGTTTTTCAGTGTTTGAACTCTTTCTTTATACCAAGATAATGGAAGTCTATCATATCCTTTGGGGGCAGGCTTTGGGTGGTCCCGATTAGTGACTAAAAGAGATTCAGATTCCCCTGGTACTTTAACCAGGTTTTTTGCACTTAATCTCATAGTAGCTAAACCTAGGCCCATGCTTTTAATAAATTTTCTACGGTCAATTGACATATCATCCTCCATATATTGATATTAATAACTATTGATCAAGCCACCCTATTATATACAACTCTATGTTCAGCAAATTTATTGATTACTATTTTTCCATTCATTTAACTGGTCAATAGAAAAACCTACACCACCACATACAATGATAAGAATATTTTTGAGGCCTTCAAAAATATTAGAGTTTTTATAAACAGGTGATAGACTAGCTCCGCAAGCTGGCTCTACCAAAGTACGATGATCTTTCAAAAACAAATCAGTTGCTTCAAGTGCATCATGATCAGAGATAAGATGACTGATAACACTCTTATCTTTAGTTAAGTCAAATGCTTTTTTTGCGACTGTTTTTGCTCCTAAAGAAGTAGCTATACTTGATATCTTATCAAGCGTTACCAACTTCTTCATTTTTTTAGCTCTGAAAAAAGAATCAGCACCATGAGTTTCAACGGCTAGAATTTTAGTTTTAAAAAAATTATTTTTACGTAGCCCTTCTGCTATACCACATAATAACCCACCACCACCAACAGATAAGACCACCATGTCAGGCTTTAACCCTGCATGATAAATTTCATCAATAATGGTTGAGTGTCCTTCCCACAATAGCGGATCGTCAAAAGGATGAATATATTTAAGACTACTACTAGTATGACTTAAAGCAAAACTATGGGATTCATCCCAACTTTTACCACTTACAATTACTTTTGCCCCTTCACTCTTTATCAGATCTTTAGCAATTTTTTTTGTTGTCTCTGGTACGACAACTGAAACTGGAACCTTCAGTTTTCTTCCCGCATATGCGGCTGCATATCCAGCATTCCCGCCCGAAGCAATGATAAATTCTTTTGCACCATCTTGAATAAATTTATTAAAGGCATAACCTATACCTCTTATCTTAAATGAACCAGACGGTTGAGAACTCTCCATTTTCAACCAAACCCTTGCTTTAAGTTTCTTGCCTATAGAAAGCGCTTCAATAAGAGGAGAGTTAATATGTAATTGTTTATTCAATGATGTATATACTTATTTAAATCAATTTAATATTAATAAAAAATCA
>Ga0308010_1001962_pt1 | contig 11040 bp, 19 predicted proteins | sample Neamet129_FD_202368 | JGI IMG/M metagenome (GOLD analysis project Ga0308010, IMG submission 202368) | Marine microbial communities from water near the shore, Antarctic Ocean - #129 | ecosystem: Environmental > Aquatic > Marine > Unclassified | place: Southern Ocean | collected 2014-07-24 | reverse complement strand
TTGTTTTTGTAATGCCTTCTGTTTAGCAAGCACTTCGTCAAGTCGTGCCTTCGGAACCATTGGTTTCTTAGGTGCTTTTACAGGAGCTTCTTCTACTTCAGCTACAGCCTCTTCCTCTGGCTCTTCTTCAACCACCTCTTCGGTCTCTTCTTCCGATTCTGTTCCCTCTTCTGTACTTTGTTCATCTTGAGAAACAATTTCTTCCTCTGGCTCTTCGACTTCTGCTACTTCAGCAAAACTAAGATCTAGTAGCTCGTTATTATCTGCGTCTGGAATATCAGCCCCAGGCATTACGTTGTACTCTATATCGTTTTTTACTACTTCTTCTTGCTCACTCATTTAAGAACTCCTATCGTTCCTGTTGGGTTGTTTGTTGCTGTGTTGAAAAGCAGTCGTCGCTAGCTTAGTTGCCGCCGAAGTCTGCGATTGGTTTTCTTTAAGGGTGTTAGATGAGGCTGATAGCTCACGTCTCAGATCAAGCTGTGCTTCGTTAATATCAACCTTAGTTTGTAGTTCAGCCATTCTTATCTGTGGATCTACTTCTGTTATGTCTTGGACCTTAGCAATGTTCACTGCAGCTTCGGCTTGTAGCTTCCTTACTTCAGCTTCTAGCTTCGCAATCTCAAGCTGGATCTGCTGATTTTGTATTTGCGCCTGTGCTGCCTGTGCTTCTTGCTGCTCTGGAGTCGGCGGTTCCTGCCCAGTCATAACGCGAATACGTTTGGCTAGCTCACCTTTTCTAGCTAGGTGGCTGTATTCGATGATCGCATCGTCCGGTATAGCTACCCCGACCTGGCGCAAGTTGATAGCTTCAGCGAACTGCACCTCGTCGAAGCTGTCTCTTGCGGGCGCGGTTGTTACAACAACGTCGTACTCGCCTATTGTTAGATTGTTAATGATCTCCCCTTCTGGGGTCTGCTCATTCACGACCATTTCTTCGCGGGGCTTGAGTGGGTCTGCTTCGTTAGTGACCTGAATAACACGCTGCTCTGTATAGAAGGTCTGTACAAGATTAAGAATCTTCTCGGCTAGGTACTGTCGAGACTTACGCAGGTTATCCAAAGGTACTTGGATCATAATTGCGCCACGGTTCTGCTTGGCTTGGATTGCAATACCTGATACTTCTGCGCTATCCGTGCCCAACATGCTGTCGTTGACGCCAGATATAGTCTTAATGTTTGCAGCTGCTTTTTGGGCAATACGGTCTAGGCCAGTAGGTATCTGGTTAGGTTGAATCTTACTTGGGGGTGCAGTGCCACGCGCATACTCAAGTACCAGTCCGGTCTCTGCGCCATGTTCTTCTAGGTCATCAGCGGTCATACCAACTAACGATCCTGACTCAACCATCCAACCACTATTAGCTGTAGTATTAACTATGTGCAACTCTTGAGAGGCTATTTTGTTCAGCTGCTCCTGGGGAGATAGTAGGTTTCTGACAACACCGAACGGCCTGCCTCTGCGGAAGTAGCAGAAGAACGGAACAATCGTGAATTGATTATAGGGAGACCAATCATCATGCAGCACGACTTGGTCGCACGTCACGGTCCAGCGTACCTTGCGGGTCACTTTACTGATTAGGGTTAGATTGTACTGTTTAGCGAACTTCTTATTCTTATTATCGGTCCATTCGTCTGGTGCTTGGCGTTGATCCCCTGTATCGGGGTCGACGAAGAAAGAAGCGCGCCCGAGCTTCTTGTGTTGGCGCTCCACGACGCGCAGTGCTCTTACATTACGATATTCATCGTCACCTGCTACTCCTGCGCCAAAATAATCGTTAGAGTTCTCTGTATCACCGAACCGTGTCTCTTGGTACTCAACTGAATCAGGCCCAAAAGACATACCGTTCTCAGCTACAAACAGTAATCGTTCTGATTTGTCTTTGCCATACAGCTCTTCGATCTCATCGAGTGTCATCCATTTAGTCTCGAACACCTCGTTCCAAGTCTTTGGGTCTGCATCTTTAGCGTCGGGGTCGATAAGTATGTCTAGCGGGTCTTTGGCTACGATTCGAACCTCGCCTTCGATGTGATCACTGAAGTCCATGCGAACATCAAAAAACCCACGACCGTCCATAATCAAACCGTCACTGAACACCTGCTGCTCTACCCAATCCAGCTTGTTATTATCTGCAATCTGCATATACAGCTTAGTTAAAGTAGTCGCTACGTCTAGATTACCGCCTCTACGGGGCTTGAACTGGATGTCTGCTCTGCGCGTTGACTGCTCACCTAAGATGGTATTAACAGTAGGGAGAATGGTATTAATAGTAAGCGCTGGACGCCCCTCTTGTTCTAACGCAGCAGCATCGTCGGCATCCCACTGGTCACCGCGATAATACTCGTCGCATATCTTGGCCATCTCGACATAGTCTAAGTGGCCGTTGTCCCGTGCTCGCTCATAGCGGTTCCACTGAGTACGGGTAATCTCTTCTTCCTTCGCAGGAGATATCTTGGTTGCTTTGGCCATTTTTATGCGCTCATTGATGATTTGGTTCGTTCGCCTTTTAGTAACCCTGGGAGCTTATCGCGCCACGTTGGTATGTGCTCAACGCGTTCAACAAAGGTACTGAACTCCGTCATCATCAAACCAATCCACGATAGTGCATCCACTTGGTCGTCGTGTACCCCGTTAGGGAAGCGAAGTAACTCCGCCACTAATGGGCCAGTGAAATTTTCGTCTTTCGGCAGGAACACCATGCCCTGCTGCATCCGCCCTTGAATAGCACGGGCGCGCGCTTCTTTATCTCTGCGCCCTGTTTTAAGATCTTTGAAATACGCTTCGTAGAGTCCGCGCTCACGGACACGCTTCTCTAGGAACGGTCCAAGGGCCATCTCAATGTGGCCCTTCTCTATACCAATGATCGATGGCTTCCACATCTCGTACTGATCAAGGATCTGCTCAACCAGTTCGAAACCGTCGTACCTGCCTCGGACCATATCAACTACGAACAACCGATCCTGCTCGTCTACGCCTACAACGATACCGACCGTATAATCGTTCCTGTCGTTCTTACCAATCGCCAGATCCCACGCTGAATAAAATCGCATTCGGTCGTAGTCAATATCTTCGCGGTCGTAATACTGGATCATGTCCCGAGTGAAATAGTCACCGTCATCCGCTACCGGATTCTGTTGGTACAACGCTGACCAGTCTCTGGGGCCAACGGCTCTTTCAATTCGTGCTAGGGCTTCTTCGTTGTAGCGTTCTTTATGGAGTGCTTCGCCCTGCTTTCTAAAGGGTTCGTCAACTTCGGCGATGGCTGGGTAGTTAACAACTTCCCACTGCTCGCCGTTGTCGGCTGCTGCTTTGAGTAATCTGCCAGCAAGATCGTCATCGTGCCAACGAGTAAGGATAACCAACACGCCCCCGCCAGGAGCGAGACGTGTGTAAGCGGTGGAAGTGTACCAATCCCACGTCGACTCTCTGGCGTTTGAAGATTCTGCATCGTCCCTGTTCTTTACCGGATCATCGATGACAAGGATGTGAGCGCCCTTCCCAGTAATACCACCACCAACACCGGCAGCAACGAAACCGCCGCCAGCAGTAGTAAGCCACGCCTCAGCAGATTGCGACTGAGGGTCGAGGCGGGTTTTAAAAGCAGATTTAAATCCGTCTTCACGTAAGAGACCACGGACTTTGCGGCTGAATGCCATTGCAAGCGAGCCTGAATACGAGCAACTGATAAATTCGTGCTCTGGATTTCTACCCAGATGCCAAGCTGGGAACGCCACTGACGCAAGCGTGCTTTTACCGTGTCGGGGTGGCATGAATAGCATAAGTCTTGGAGATTTTTTTTCAGCGACATCTCTGGAGAATTCCTCTAATCGTTTACATATATCTTTGTGTACCCAACCAGCTTCATAGTCATGGTTGAACCGTTCTACAAAAGGTAGAAGGCGCTTGCGGGTTAAGAACCGGAGTGCAAGCTCCGCGCGCGCCTTGTCTTCTAATGTCTGTTCAGCAGTCTGTTCTTTCTCAGTGACTGCGGCCTGTGGTTCTTGGTCCGCGATGTCCGCTTTACAATATATACAGAGTCGATCGCTCCCCGAGTACAGGGTCTCAGGGTGCGAGTTCTTGCACCGAATGCATTCGACCTTGGTGACTTCAGTCATAACTCTCCAAGGCTTTTCTTTCGCGAAAAGTCATAACCAATAGCTTCTGGGGGGGCTCCGACGCTCTTGTGGTTTTCTCTCGCGTAGACATTTGCGAGGTGTTTAGCGCCACGCATGTCTTTACCAAGATCAAGCGGGAGTCCAGCGACGCGGCCTGCTTCAATGTCAGGTTTATAACGCTCTAGTGCTTCGGCGTCGGTCATGCGTTGCCCCGTCTCTCGGTCGTATCCAGGCACCGTGTAAATGTTCCCCTTGTATACCACGCCCGTTGCGTTGACAGTCATTACTGAGCCGTCGTCCTGTCTAGCGGCTTTCTTCTGGGCGACCGTGTCTGCATGGTATTTGTTAATAAACGCCATGTAGCTCTCCTGATTAGGGAGCGCTCTTGGTGCAGCTAGGGGCGATTGCTCAGTCATCTAGTAAGTCTTAATAACCATATCCAGGCTTAGGCTTAGCTTTAGGCTTAGCTTTAGGCTTAGGCTTAGGCTTAGGCTTTGCCGCCATAGCCGTTCCAGTTATCCTAGTTGGTCTGCCAACAACGCCAAGCCTATTCCGCGTTCTTGAGGTAAATGCCACCGTTTTGTTTCCTGAAGTATCAGCGTTCATAATTAAGGTCTCTTAGTACGTGGGTTTGGCGATTTTGGCACTCTAGGTTTTTTATTTTTGCTATCCTTCAAGACCTGTCTATTTTTTATCCTGTTGCCTAGACCTGTACCCCTGGCTACTGTTTTACCTGGGTCTTTAGGTGCTTTAGGGGCCGCCGCATTAGCAGCGTTGTACGCTTTTACTTTATCGATAACGGTTTTACCGTGCTTTTTAATAGCGTCTCGTGTGCCTTTTGACGCGAGTAAACGCGCAGCTGCGGCTAGTCCTACGGGTATCGGTATCGGCATAATTAAGTACTCTTTGGTTCTAGGTAGTTAAGGTCTTTACCCGCGATCTTTAACAGGTCTTCGTCGGTCATACGCTCAAGCTGTTTTGTACCGTTGATATTGATATTTACTTGAGGAGCGTTATCGGCTTCAGCCAAACCGTGCAGCTTGACCAGGGAATCGGTGGTGTTTTTCATTTCGGTCGCGTTGGCCGAGGAGTTGTAGGCTTCCATGTACATCATGTGCGCGTTCTGACTGGTGAACTTCACCGTCTCGCGCATCTCTTCACGGTAATAGTCGAGCGCTTTAAGCACATTCGGCGTTTTTGCAGCGGCATAGGCCGTCTGCTGACATGCATAACCTGCACCGCGTCCCGCAGCTGCTGTCGACATACCCGAAGCGATAAGCGTGACCAGCTTTTCTTGCTGCATGGTTAATGATCCACGGCTTATGCCCATGTACGGCATGTGCGATTGGAATTCGGTGTGCTCACTGACTAGCTCAGTGGACTGTGACTCCGATTGTTGGGCTGCTTCCATAGTGCTCTTGGTCATTGTCGAGATACACGAATGCAGGGGCACCATCAAACTCTGTTGATGTCACCTCTGCTAAATATTCTTCTGCATACTGCTCCGTATGCCCTTTTGCCATGATGATGGCGATAGCTTTGTCGTAGTCGTAAGCGAGCACTTCGCGGGCATTTCGGACTGTCGTACCGATAATTGCATCGTCAAGCCCTTCAATTGCAACTACTTCTATATCCAACATATATAATAATACCGTGACTAATAATTAATCACAAGAAAAATCGTGAATAGTCTTGACCCACCAGTAGAACATGTCGACTGGCAGGGTGTGCTTCATGAGATTTATACGGTACGTGACCAGCTGTATGTTATCGGGGGTGTAACCCTTGATACTTGATATACGGTCTATGGACGCGTTGTACTCTTTAACACCGGACCCGTCTCTATGATGCGTGAGGAAGACACCGGACATCGCGCATCGCCCTTCCTGCTTGACCCACAGGTCGTTAAGGTCTTCATGCTCTATGGTGAATGCTAGATTTTGCGTTCGCCTTTTATTAACGACCTTTGACTTGGCCCCAATATACAGACCTTTCAAATACGTCTGGTAAGTAGCGGATGTCGCCTTCTCTTTTGCTTGTTGGCGGCAAGGCGAGCACTCGATCCGCCTGGTTTCAATAGCGGTCTCAGTCTCTAACTTGCCACATGTCCTGCACTGTCTGACATCATTCATACTGCATCTTATATTAGCTTTAGTATTAATAGTAGGTATAAATTTTCAAAAAAATATTTGAAAAGTCCATTTATTTCACGCACGCACTATCTCCCCCCCGAGCAATGTAGACCACCCCAACCCCGATTTCCGAAATTGGAACCTTGATCCCGAATCATGCTCAGGGACCCCCCTACGTTATTGCCTACAGCAATTACGGTCGGATTCTTTTGTGTAAACAAACTAAATCAATCCATTAGGAGATACATCATGAACAAACTAACTTCAGCCACCAAAGCATGCAACAAGTTCAGCAAGCTAATCAACGACCCCCGCGCGAAGAAGATTGCAGCACTAGCCAAGGACCACTGGCGCGAAGTAGCAGCGATAGCAGCGGTCGTTCTGATCATGGAGGACGTTGATACAGCAGCAGACTACGCTCAAGCATCCCTAACACTAGACGTCATGACAGCAATCACCGAAGGAGTTATCTCATGAATAAGAATCATCCCCACCTTCTAGCTTGGTGCATCGGTGCCTTCCTACTTAGCTCTGCAATCCCGTTCGCGGGACTCGCACTCATCCCACTCTACATGATCATCGAACGCCGCAGGAGAGCCGAGGCAAACCGTATCGCCGCTCTGACATACAAGTACGCATTCCAAGCGCGCGCCAACATGGACCTACAAAACGACCCCGCAGAATGGGAATTCTTCCAAGCCTGCGACAACGAACGTACGGAGAAACAATCATGAAGACGACCACCTTTAAGAACATCTGCTCACCCTCACGAGACAAGACCATCCTCATTGGCACGAACAAGAAGAACCAACGCTGGTTCATCGACGTCGAGTCACGCTCAAACGCCTTTGAGATATCCAGGCTCATCATGCGCAAGAACGGCAAGGTCAGTCTTAACGGATGGACACGCATTGAAGCGTAGACCGCGGCCTCCGGCTCACGGCCCACGGATCGGGCCTCACGATTCACGCTTAACGAACTACGAATGGAGAAAACCCATGAAAAAGTTTCTATACAACACCAAAGAACACGCGTTAGACATCTACGAAGTTGTATCACACGAAGTCAGCATGGCCTACATGGAATGCAAGGTCGAATGCCTTGCCGTGTGGTATGTACTTAACCACACAAAGGACGTATCTGATGAAACGCATCACGATTCCTGAGCTTACAGCGCGTTACATACGCCTTGGATACCCTAAACATGAGGCAAAAGCCAAAGCCATCAGGGAAATCACCTATGGTTTATGATCCACGGCCCACGCTCTCCGGCTCGCGGCCCCTAAACACATGTGTACGCACTTCAAAAATGTGTACGCGTTTCAAAACCCCTTTCGTGTACACACAATTACTAATGATTTCAAGCACTTAACTCATTGTGTACAGTGTGTACGCTGTGTACGCGCTTTTTTAGGTTGGTTCAGGCGTTTCTCAAAAACACGTTTTTATTTTATAAATCGTACTTCAACTTGAAAACACCCTGTACACACTGTACACAGTCTACAACCCCCATGTTTCCTCACTTTTACTCTTTTAAAGCGCGTACACATGTGCGTACACAGTGCGTACACAAGGGGGTCTAACGCGTACACATTTGTCAAAGCTGTATGTAAACCCAGTACTTTAACCGTGAATCACGGACCATGCCTATCGATTCTCGCTACGCGATCATCGGTCGGTTTTTTTGGTGTATTAGTCAATAAAGACTGATTCTTATAATACCAATACTATTAATTGTCTTATTAATAGTGTTAGTATTAATCAATCATTCCTGTAGGAGGAATCAAAATGCAAGTACTTGACTTAAACCTCGACCATTGGGAGATGCTCAAATCTATCCCAGAACAGAGTGAGTTAGATTTCGTAGCACACGATCTATCAAGCATATGTGACTATATTAGTAACCCTATTATAGATGACGGCGTGCCGTGGAACTATGACGCGTCGTCAGCACTTACGCAGCCAGGTAGGGCACGACGCAATGGGTATAGATTATGAATATCTTAAAAGTATTAGGCACAGCAGTGGTGTATCTAGCCACTGGTGTGTTGTTAATCCTGTCTGTCCCTGTCTTGTTTGTATTTGTCTTCTTATGTCTTGAGATGTTGAGGGGTGTGTCATGAATAAGGTTATTGAGTTTAATTTCGAGCGTGAACCGCGAGACATAAACTTCGTAGAGTGGTGTAACAACCATAAGGAGTTTTTAAGCACCACGTTCTTCAACACATCGCAAGATGCAGAACAAACCTATTGCTGGGATACAGAAACATCCCACGATCAAACATTCGAAGAGTGGGTCTCGATCATGTACCAAATAGATATAGAACCTGTGCGTTCATACAACATGAACGGTGGTTATATCTTTAATGAATGTAAAACAGGAGGTGTGTCATGACTATTAGATTTGATGTAACCCGTGAAACTACACATGAGCAAGTGTCTAGATATCTCTGCATTGTAGACAATGAATTGACTGAGTTGTGTCTCAAGCGAGACAGAATAATCGATCAATTAAACAACGTTCGAACATTGAGAATCGAGCACTTGTGTAGACAAGTAAGCGAGAACGGCTGGGAGCATATGAACCCCGTAGAGATTGCAAACCATCCAGACACTATGAATTTCGAAGAGCAGTTCAGCCAGCTATCGAATGAATCTTCATTCTATGCATTCGCAAAAAGACTAAAAGATCCATCGTTGTATCCGCATCAACGAGACCAAGTAACCCCTACGCCTACATATAAGAGCACCAACAAATTTATAGCCAGTAAATTTTTAAGGTGGGCCAGGTCAGATAACAACACAACCCAACGTGATAACAACCCAGAAGACGCAATAAAGCTCTTTTTTAAGTCACACAGCGGTTCATACACCCTGCTCGATAACAACCGAACAGGCTACTACGACGCGTATTTGTTCGAGTTCAACGATAGCTCGCGCGTTGAATCCAGTTACAAAAATGAATGGGACATTGGTTAACCAACCCGCAATAACCTGACACACCATCGATAGTCACTACGTGTCTATCGGTCGGTTTCTTTTTTGATCATGTGATCATAACTAATACCCACGGAGGGTACACCATGAAAGAAGTAAGCAGCTTTATCGACCAAGTAGTAACTAACGCCGCATCAAAAGCAAAGAGCGGCATCAAGCCAACAGCTGGCAATCGTAACGGTAACATCGCCAAGCTTGTTCAAGCGGCGGACCACACACAAGTTGCAAACCGCATAGCGATCGTCTGGGACAACTTAGCCAAAGAGCGTAAGCGCCGTAGCGTAGAAGCAGTCCAGTCAGGCGTCCCCGCTATAGAGATGTTCGAGAAGCCCGAGCATCTTCTAAGCTTTGTACAGCAGATGATGAACAACTGCTGTTGGGCCGCCCGTGGCGTAATCAACTCTGGCAAGGGTACTGACCTCGCAAATGGTTTAGATTTTTCTCAATCAATTGCAGAGCAGGCAGGACAGCTAGAGTCCTCAAGCGTACAAGACTGCGAGTCCACGCTCATGCAGGATTGGTCCACGCTCAATCATCTGCATAGCTGGTTGTGTAGCGAGATGAACTACATGGCCGACCTTGACCCTCTGTATCTCTATTCAGAGAAAGCAGAAGTTCGCGACGGCGTCTGGGAGCATGTGCATACCTGCATGGACATCAACGAGGTACTGCCAATACTCAACGAGAAAGCGTTGGAATTAACCACGCTAGGTGAGTCAAAGGTCACAGAGACCGCTCGCACGATGGAGTTCGGCAAGACAGGACCAATCAAAGGCAAAGCAAAAGCAAAAGCAAAAGCCGCCTAGCAATCCCCACTAACCCAGTCGACTTCGGTCGGTTGGGTTTTTTTATGTCAGCGTAGGAGACGCAATATGCACACATATAAAGTAATAACGACTGCCCTAACTACATACAACTACACCATCAGAGCAACCTCTGAAGAAAGGGCCATAGAGATGCTAGGCAAAGGTAACCACGAAATCGTTGGCGAAATTACTGAAGACTATGAAGTCGTCGGTTTGCGCCTGGTAAGTGGCAGCGTACCACCGACCGTAGCTCACCAACTCACTAACCGTGGAGCGTAGATCATGAAAGGGGACATACCAAATATTCATACCGCACTTTGGGAACTAGACGGTTTTGCTTCTAGATGGGCATCAAGACTATCAATACACAATATATACACCGTTGAAGATCTCGCTTATGTCACAGACCTTACACTAGAAAACATTCCACATCTTGCTAAAAAACACATCCCTGCAATAAGACAAGCGCAAGCCAACTTCATGGCAACTATACCTACTGGCAGTGCGCTTTCAAAAGATTTCAAAGTCTTAGCAGATGCCATAGATTTTTATAACCGTTTTCATTTTCCAGTGAGCAGATGCATTTGTGATGTCGGTTCCCACATACACCACGGCCACGCTAATAAAAACTGGCAAGCACTATTCCGTGTCTACGCGTTAGCCCATAAAGAGGAGCGTGACTCAGCACTACTGAGCGGCTTCGTCTGAGCAAACTAACAAAAACGAAATAAAGAAGCTCAACTAAAAGATATACAAAATCGTCGGTTCGAACTTTTTCTCAACGGTCCAAGCTATGTAGACCTTGCTTCAGCCTTAATACCAAAAAAACATTCTTACTACGACGAACCCTATAGCGAAATAAAAGAGCATTTGCACTTATTCGCTGAAATGCTAGACCGACTAATCGTGGAGCGTGAATCATGGACAACGAACCAGTAATCATGACTAAAAAAGAGCTAGTAATGAATCACGAAATGTTTAAGAAAGATTTTA
>Ga0308010_1001961_pt1 | contig 11044 bp, 19 predicted proteins | sample Neamet129_FD_202368 | JGI IMG/M metagenome (GOLD analysis project Ga0308010, IMG submission 202368) | Marine microbial communities from water near the shore, Antarctic Ocean - #129 | ecosystem: Environmental > Aquatic > Marine > Unclassified | place: Southern Ocean | collected 2014-07-24 | reverse complement strand
ATATTGTATTTATACGTCACTTTAAATCTCTTCATCTGTAGCTAATGTTATAAAGACAGGAGTGTGTTCTCCCACGTATGCACCACTCACATTGAAGTCGAAATATTCAATGGCCTCTTCCTGTGGCATGTCTCTGGAAAGAATCTCAATGCATTTGGTATAGTCGTAAACCGCTACGTCGTACATGAACCTAGTTCCCATGCCTATTAGGGCTTCAGAGAATCCGTCTGCTAGTAATGCTTCGTCACTCAATCTATTTCTCCTATCCGCTTTATGTCCAGTAGCTTGCCACTATTCCAAGGTTATGTTTGTTGAAAGCATATTCAACTTGTTCTCTGTTATCCTGTCCAGATATCGCTAACATAGAACCTGCCCCTGAACCTTTTCCTCTTGTCCCATCCGGCTTTAGGAACTGTATTCTTCCCTTGAAGAAGGCGATAGCATCTATGTGTTTAGCAATGTCATGAAACCATATAGTATCTGTTCTAGAGAATACTAGAGCCATTCCACTTCCCCCGTTTTGGGAGTGCTCTGCAAGCTTGTTGAGCCACTTAGGGGTGTCAGCACCATATGGGGGATTCATAAATACATTTTCCTTTTCCCCCCACGGCGAAAGTAGTCCGTTCTGCTCAAGTGTTATGAACCTCTTAGCAGGAACAGTTCTTAACTCTCCCTCGGCAGGAGCGCATGGGTCAAGGTCAAACTCTATACCCAGTTGTTCAAACAGCGTCGGTGGTGTGTACCACTCTTTTGACTCATTATATGTAGACTCATGTGTAAATCCTCGACTAGTCATATCTGTTCTACTTTCCTATTTTCTTTTCCGCTTCTTCTATAGTAGCATATATTTGCATGAGTGTTAGGGTAGGCTCACCTACAGTCTCTCTGTAAGAAGCTTGACTTATGATCTTTTTTATGTCTTCTATCACCTGGGTTAGGGTTAGAAGTAACTCGCTTTTTAACATGGGTTCCTCTAAAGAGTTTGCAGCTTACTTACGGCTTTAGCTTTTAGGCATAGCTGATAATGCTGGAGTAGTTTATTGGATGTCGTTAGTGTTAGGTGGCAGTATCTACATTTATTCATTCTGCCTCCCGCTGGGGTGAGTTACGACAACAAGAACAGTTGGGGTCATATTGAGTGTTAGTTCCATCCCAGCAGAAGTCATGCTCGTCTGTTTCTTCAATCATAGGTTCTAACGTTGCGTATCGGGGTTTTCTTTCTCCCGTTGGGCAGTTACATGTCATAAGGTTAATCTCCTATGAACTTCTTTATCTTGCGGTTTCTAGACAACAAAGCTAACAGTAAGCTGAAGCTAACTACGCCAATCAGTACAATTGGAAAAGTTACTTCTGTGTGTCTGCCGATGGCGAATAACGCAGCATCTTCGAAAAAATGCAAGATGGATATCAATGTTGTAATACTTAAAACTTTCTTCAATTTACTCTTCTTTCATTGGCCCATTATTATGCTCTAGAACAGCCAGAACTGCGTCACGCTGGCAACCATGCGGAGGCACAGTCTCTATGTTCTTCTTTAGCATAGCTATTGCTTTATCTATCTTTACTTGTAACTGTTCACTCAGATTACCACCTATTCGGAGTAAGGGAGCATTCGGATTTACAGTGGTCGGATAGGTTTTTGTAGATTCTTTCCTCGTCCATAGTAGGAAGGGCTCTACAAATGCCCCATGTTCTAGATAGTATTTATATTCTTCCTTATTGCGGCATAGCTTCCACGTAGGGGAGTTATCAAAGGTATTACGATACTCTATGATGTATCGTATGGTGTCTCCCCCTTCTTTCGTCCTGCCGTTTCCATCTACATACTCTTGTATAATTTCTCGGTTACTTATAGAACTCATAATAACTTTCTAACCCCAGATGAGGAGCGCACCTAGTAGAATCACTACTAGTCCGGTTACACCCATAAGAGTTTTTATTGATGCTACTATTTCTAGCATACTACTCTTGAACACCACCAATTCAGTGTGGAGCTCACGTACCTCTTTTCGTACTTCATCAACAGAGTACCGAATGTTTCTTTCATCGTTCATAACTTATCCTCTTATGACTCTGTAAGAATACCTTACAATATCACAGATATACTCCCTAAGAGTTTCAAACTGTTGCGTGACCATGCTTTTCATCTTCTTGTTGTCTGCGTGTACAGAACTGCTTTAGGTCTTTCGTATCGTTTGTGTATTGTAACAGAACAGAATTGACATGTCCATATAACAGGTAGATACCCCCCACTAGCCTCTAATTTCATAGCAAAGGTTTGTGGTCGAATATCCCAGTCGTGCTTTATGCCGTCAAGCATACAGGAACGTGCGCTCTTACGAACTCTATTAGGATTCTGTCGTGCCAAGGTTAGGGGTTTTTCTTTCTAGTAGGAATTTAGACATAAAAATGGAGTGGTTCTTAGACCTGGACTAAGAACCACTCCATTAGATTGACAGTTCAAAGATCGCTTCGAAGATCGCTTGGTGATAAGGGATTGGTCTAGAGATCAACTGTCTAAGGAAAGTATAGCATACTTTCTAACCTATTAAGACATACTCCACTCCGAAAAGCGTTTGTATCATCACGTAGATGCCAAGAGCAAAGATTGCTCCGAGCATCACTAGATAAATATGGAATAATGTTTCAGTTGAAGCTTTCATTACTTCCCTCTCTTTCCTAGCGTTGAGCCAGTCAATAACGCCCCGAAGGCCAGATGGAACAACCCGCCACCCTTGAGTGTAAACGGGTCATGCTGACTTACTAATTTCTTTAGATATTCCATCTGTACCATCGGGTCTTCCATCAGTTGTAGGTTTGCCATATAACCATCTACATCTAAGGTCGCCCTAGATAATCCATACCAAACAGGCACAACTACGAAATCGTAGACGCAAATGATGAGGTAGGTAACTAAGGCAGTCCATCGCCAGTAATCAACCATACTTACTTCACGCTAATTGGCACTTCAGTGTTGTTAGTTAAGCTACTAGTGCTTATCTTCACAGTGGACTCCAGCACGAAGTCAGCAGAATCAATTCCATCTCCGTCACCAATGGTCGAGTTCTTTATAATCAAAGAACCTGCTTTGATCTGGTCTAGTACGACTGGCGCACCGTAAGCCGATACGTTCTTGATGTGCAACTGGGCGCATTGTGCGCTGGTTCCTGTAACGTCAATCCAAATACGGTCATAATCTGACTTGGTGATTGATGGCATATCGACAGCACCACGAGTGCTTGCAACCGTGATGTCTTTGATACCATTAGCTAACGTCGGACTAAATGAGTTACCGTCAGCTTTGTTATCATTGACAGTTAGGCTGTAAATCTCAGAGTTCTTTATTGTCAGTGAAGGAGCAACTAGGTTGTCGATGATTACTTCATCACACTCTAGCCAGATGCTTGTACTTCCGGTCGTGATCTTCAGAGATTCACTTACTGCGCTCGAACCAACTTCAAGGTCGTCTATGATAATGCCTTTGATTCTAGCCCCACCGATGTTCAGTTTGAGTGTCTGAGTCTCTGGACTGTTCCCTAAGTCCTGTCCGATGCCCACAACCTTGTCCTGTGAGCCTACCGTGTACTCCGCAGCTGTTGGGAATGTTATTGCTTGCTCTACTCCGACAGCAGCAAAGGCAATTGCGACCACAACGACAAGACCTGCGATGCTTATGGAAACCCCAGCCATCTTCTTGAAGTGGCCGCCAACGCTTATCTTAGACACCACCCTAGGGATTGCGATGTCGATTGTCGGAAAGCCGAAATCAGTACGTACCTTGGGTAGTCGAAATCTAGGTAGCCTAAATTTCTTGTTCTTTATTACGAGTTTCATTATTTATTTTCCTCCCGAGCTATAAGCCTTCAGGATTTCTGATAAGCCACCACTAACAGGAATACTTAACACAGCCAGAGCAAGTAGCAAAGGTTCGATGTTGTCGAGAGTTTCCGGGTTGCTAGTAGCACTCCAGATAATCCTGCCAGCCAAAGTTAGCCATACAACAACTATAGGAAAGAAAACAAGCAGCGTTATAAGCTGCTGCCCCGTGAGGGTTACATCTTTACCAGAAGATTCTTCTTCTTCTTCACCCTCAACGGGGGAAGTATTTATTTCATCTTTAGTTTTTTCGACCAAGCCTTTCCCTCAATGCACGTAAAACATTCCCTTTAGTATTATACTACGGGATCCTAGAATCCTGCATCCCCTCGTAGTCGTCGGTAAGAGCTATTGCATAGTCTAACTGGAGGCGTAAGTCATCTTCGGTCATAACCCCCGACACCTGTGCTACAGGTTCTTCCTTATGGAAAATAAGGAGGGTTGGAATGCTTCTAATATTAAATGCTTCTGCCAATTCAGGACAGTCATCAATATTAATTTTTACAAAGTCCATATCGTAGTCGGTTGAAACTTTTTCTATTAGTGGGGTTAGTACTTTACAAGGACCACACCACTCAGCCCAAAAATCTACCACAACTAGCCGTTTAGACTCAAGTACCACTTCATCGAAGGTTTCATAAGTTACAGAAAGCATGTGTACTCCTTGACGAACTCATCGGGGGAAAATACCCTATCGAAACGTTGTAAATAATAGCGTTCATCTTGAACTCGGTCATCAACGGCCACGGAAAGTTCAGGTATTTTATCCCAAGTGTCGTACTTATCGAACGCCTCTAGGTCGTAGTCCTGAAATAGCTTCAAACCCATCTCTTTTGCCCAAGCTTTTCCACCACCTGACCATATCCTAACTTCGGTGGAGCCTAGTTCAAGAACTTTACGTACAGCTGAGACTAGATCTTCATTAACTGTATATTGTCCATGGTAGGGTCTTAGAGGGTCATCCCAAAATACCAAGGTTTCATCTACATCTATATATATTCTACTAACCATTTGACTTTTCCCTTATATAGGGACTTCTTGTATTCTCGGAGTTGGCTGTTGTTGTTTGACCACTCGTTTCACCAACATAGTCAGCTCGGCCAGGTGCGTATCTAAATGAGACTCCGAAATAGGTAAACCCATTTTTACATCATCGCTGCAAAGCTCTAACCTTTTAAGAATCTCTCGACACTCTAAACTGGATATGGTTACAGAATTCCTTACCGTGATCGGTTTATCATCCATTATTATCACCAGCTGCTCTCGCTAGACCCTTTAGATATTTCTGAAGTTCGTATGCTGGAATTTCCATTGGGTGGGTTTTAGCGTTAGGAGTTTTCATAAGTTTCAAAACGTATGTAGTAAACCAACGAACCTTTCCTGAAAGGAGTTTAACATCAAGAATACGTAAAGGTTTAGTAACTTCTTGATCTATGGCATGGAATGTTTCGTGGGCATACATACCAAATTCATAGATTAGAGATTCTTCGTCGCCATATTTTTCTCGGAACTTCTCCGTAACTACAGGATATCTCGGAGTGTAGTAGATAGTTCCACCTATGGTGATGCCCTGAGGCTTGGAGGGGAGGTTCCCTGCTATTGTTCCAATAACAGAGTGTTCTTTTACAGGGGGAAGGTACCCAAACATTTCTGAGTACCCCATAAATTCTTTAGATAGTTCATCCCGTAAAGTTTGAACCCAGTACAATGGAAACTTTTCATAATATTGGTAGTTTTTAGCCATTCAACCCCCCTAAAGAGATTTTAATTGTCTAAATATATGTTTCAGTATAGGCGTTACATTTCATACATCTTCGCTCTACTACCACCCCGTTCAGATGGGTAATAGTAAAATTACTACTACAGAATGGACAGACTTGACATCTGTCACACTTGACTCCTGAGGAGTCCACATTGCCTGGGTATATTAATTCCTCTTCACACACATTACATTTTTCAATCAGTTCAGTCTTATCCATATTCAACTCCTCTTATACTATGACTAGGTACAGCACTATTATTTGGGTAAAAAGGTGGTAGGCTCTCCGCAAAAATCACAAATGACTTCCGCTTTGGGAATTTTTCCCTTAAATTTAGATAGCTTTAAAACAGGCTTATGTTTGTGGAATAATTTATTGAACAGCCACATGGGGATAACCGGGAGCTACAGGGTGCTACGTCCAAACAACGTTCCAAACACCGTAGGAGTTTCGGAACCGGCACCATTAGTGAACGAAATATTCTGGCGAATGTCTAGTGGCCAGGATGGTTCCCATATTGCCGACACAGAGACATCAACTAGGTGACTTCGTTCCCTACTAGCGTGACCTACTGCCTTTACATCGGCTGTGGTGTCAAAGGCTATCAAAGTATCGTGAGAGAAGTTAAGTCTAAACCCTTTAATAACTGAAAGAGGGGATATTCTTTGCGTCATGGAAGCGTCGGCAGTTCCCCGCCATGAACAGTTTGCTTGAGCAATCGGGTTTATAAATTCTGTAGCCATGCTGTCTTGACGATGCTCTATCTGTAAACTGTCAAAGAACAGATTTGTGTTATGTTGGGCAGATGTTCCAAACCAAACCCTATAAGTTGCCGAAGTAGCGGGTAGGACGAACCTACATTCTAGTCTCTGATAAGAATCAGTCACATTAACTACGGCGGAAGTTGCTACGTCAGTTCCGTCACTATCTTTAATTTTTAGGATTACCGTGGCATCCGCATCGGAAGCGTCACGAACATATATAGAGGCGACGAGATAAGTATCTAGCCCGCCTATATTAGTCACAGTAGCGTAAGCCCCTTCAAGAGCAGCAGAGTTAGCTGGGTTCAACTGTAGGGAGTGTGTTCCCAAGCGGGGAGTTGTAGTAACTCTAGTTGCAGGAGCTCCATCATTGGTTACACCAGTGGCGGAGTTTTGAAAGAGGGAATTGGTAAACAGGTTTACAGCAGCGGGGCGATTTGCGTTTTCTGTTTGAATATTATATAAATCTAGCGGAGTTTCAGCAGTAGCTAGAACTTGGCTAACAGGAACTATGCGGTTAAAGGCATGAACACTTTCTTTTACCGAGAAATCTACTAAGTTATCCGACTGTGACCGGACTAAAGTATCCAATTGTTGCACACTGTTTGTAAAATTGCCCATTGCCTACCTAATCCTCACTGTTTGAGAGGGCTTCGTTATATGCCCGTCTTCTATTATATCACCATTTCGGTATCTAGGACTGTAAATCCATCAGCGGACAGTACTATACGTTCCATATCTAGATCACCATTCTTAAGTGCCTGAATCACCTTGATAAGAATGTCGTATTTCTCTTCCAGTTCTTCGATTTCACTCATAATTTACCTTTTCTCGCTAATCTAAATAGTGGTCACCCTCCGAAGAAGGTGACCACTACTAGTTTATTCTTTACGCACCGTAGAGTTTGATGATGAATTTACCTGCATCATAAACTGCATCTGTAGTTCCACCACCACCTACCAAGTATAGATACTTGTCAGCGGCTGGCATACCAGTAATAGGTCGTGTAACTGTTCCGTCGATAGCAATTGTCCAGTCGGCAGCAGCAGTCAAGACAACAGTTTGGTTTGTCAAAGCTGTTATCGCCGTATCTTCTGCACCAGTAGCTTCGTCAGCATACCACACATCAATATCTGGCTCACCTGTGCCCGGAGCCTCTAGACATTGAACGTAACCAGCAAAGATGGTTCCGTTTACAGCATCCGTAACCTGCCCAATGTGGCAGTTTGCGGTAGCTGCTTTACCAATAATATCGGTAACTACATTAGAGCTTAGTCCGGTAAGATCAATGAAAATAGTCGTTTCAAAGATAGCACCAATTTTTACTACTGATGAGTGGTACACAGTACCAGTACCGCCAGTAATACCTGTTCCCGCAGTCATAGGAGCAGTAGTTCCCAAGCTAGTTGCACCTGCAACAGCAAGAGTACCAGAGACTTCGGTTGCTGCGGATGCAACGTTTAGGGAGTCGCCATCCCAAGAAATTGTAGCGTCGCTACCTGTACCAAAGATGAGGGTCTCATCGTCAGCAAAGTAGTTGAAATCGTAACCTAGAGCGGAACGAGCCAGAAGACGAGCATCGCCCGTTACGTCTGACATCTTAAAAGTATGTTTAGCCATTATATTTTGTCCTCATTAGTGAAAGACATGCCGTTCACATCATCTTGAATAGTGCGATTTGTTCGCCACATGGTTTGTTTTATTGATTTTTTCAAAGCTATAGTTGGAAGACTGTCGGGTAGGGAAGCTTCTATGAGATTCATAATTTCTCCCACCATCCTATTAGTCTGTATATCCAAACTTTGTATCACGCCATCGACGTACACACTTCGCATTATTCACCATTACATTACATTACATTCAATAGAAGGCGACCCCCCCATTTCTGAAGGGGTCGCCACCACAAGTCAATTAGACTATGCGCTCAAGTCTGCAATCTTGGCGGTGTGCCAAATGTTGCGGGCTCGAAGTTCAGCCATAGTGTAGAGAAGACCACGAACTACCAGCGAGTTAGCTGCAAAGTAGTCACGGTTCTCAACATACTGCGTAGGCTGTGCCACAGCAATTTCAACAGCATCTGTGTCAAGAACGTAAACGTTCTGACCAAGAACTGCGTCAGCCGAAGAAACTGAAACAGGAACGTCGTTGTCCGTGAGGATCGGAATTCCCATGTAAGTCGAAAGGATAAGACCCGTTCGAGTACCTGGGAATGTTCGCTCGTCACCAACACCAACTTCAAACTCTTCCTGACCCATGTATCGCTGTTGCGAGTTCAGGAGTCGTTCGAGTTTGAAGTACTGGTCGTGTCCCATGAGGATGAGGTTTGGCTCACCACCATTCTTACGAATGTTCAGGATTGCGTTGTCCAAAAGGTTCAACGACAAGTCACGGCCTGTACCAGCGTTGTACTGTACCGAAGCACCTGCGTTCCAGGTACCAGCAGTACGGTCAGCATACGTTAGGTTGTATGCTCGTACACCACCGTTAGCGGTGTAGTTAGAGTGGGATGCGCCACCAACTGCTGCACCGTCTTCCCAGACGATATCATCAATTGAAGTCATACCTGCACGACTGTAAATCGCAGCAACGTCACCGTCAGCGTAAGTAGTGCCTGAAGCAACCGTTACAACACCAGTTGAGGTGTTGACAGCCGAAACTACAGAACCACTCGTGCGGTCCCAGTCAGTAGCACTTAGGTCGTACTGCGAAACTGCGTCACCAACTTTGAAGTTCTTAGCTACGGAAGCTGGAACCGTGAAAGTGGTAGTCGCACCTGCGCTCGCCAAGTAAGCAGAACCAGCAAGGAGTTCCTCGTTGATTTCTTTTACGTGGTCAATTTCTGCATTCTCATGCTCCATAGCAAGAATGTCACCAGCACCACCCTCAAGGTTGGCGGTGAAGATTGCCTTCACAGCTGCACCAAAGGTAGTACCAACGATTCTTGGGAGGGAGTTGACATTCTCAATATTTGAGATGTCCACGGTTGGGAGAGATCCCGTTTCCGTGATCGGACGAGATCGCCCGGAACCACGGTCGGTTCGTACACGCCAACCGACGCTGTTGCCCCATACCACACGGGGTAGGGCATTCCAGAATCGAGTCTGGTTGTTTAGAGCGTGCCACACTTTGCGTCCATATGTAGCATTAAAAATTCCAGTAGCGGAGTCAACCGTAAAGTATGACTGCTTCTGCATGAAATCTGGTCCGAAGACGTTTTCAAGCAAACCACGGCCACGCTGTGCCTGACTGAAGTACTGAAATAGTGATGGATTACTTTGAGCCATTATCTATCTTAATCTCCTAGTTACTTCTGATTCAGGATACCTGTAAGGGCATCCCCCTGACCAGCCATACTAACTTGCATTTCTGCCATATCAGCATAACTCATCTTGGTAAGTTGATCGACTACAGTTTCTGGGTTAAACTCGCCGGACTGAGCCTGTGCGCCAATTTCTGCCGCTTTTTCGAGTTTGTCACCAGCATCTGGTAGAATCCGGCTGTGTGGTCGCCCACCAGTCTCAGCTTCTTTCCAGCCAATCTTTCGCATCTGGTTCTCAACTGCTTCAGCAACCGCAGAGTCACTAGAACTCTGGGACTTAGCAAGGTCAGTTATGGCTTTAGCCATAGATGACAGTTGAGCCTTCATGTATGCCATTTCAACTTTCTCTTCTTCCTGGGGCATACCAGCATCCTCTATCTGAGGGTACTCTTCTGCGCCTTCGTCACCCATACCTGGAAGCTCTTTCTGGATACCAGCTCCGTAGCTAGTCTTTTCACCAGCTTCAAGAGGCTGTTGGGTAGTTTCGGTTGAGTTGTCGATGTTGGCTTCTTCTTCAGTGTCTGCATCTGGTGCAGCACCGCTAGATACGTTCTTGTAGTTGTAGCCGTCTACGGGAACACCCTGAGCGGAAGCACCTGTAGGTGCTTTGTCACTCTTGGTGAGCGATGAACGAACTGCTTTTACAATTTCTCGGGTAAATGCAGCCTTTGCCACAGCTTCAGCTTCGTCGTTCTCTTCCTCTGCTTTAGCTTCATCTTCTTTCGTAAATCTAGCAGCAATCGCAGCTGAGAGGTCGTTAGACTTCTGTAGTTGCTGTGCGATAGCTTCTAGAGCAAGGGTATTACCCTTTAGTACATCCATGTCTGCCATTAATTCCTCCAAAGGATTAAATGATCTAGATGATATCTAGTTCCAATTCCAAACCTTTCTTAATCGCTCTAGAGGGTGGTCTCGCCGCATGTCCTCATTTATGCGAAAACAAATAAAAAGAGCAGATGCCAAAGCAACTGCTCCTCTTCGTCTATTGTTATTATACGTGGACTTAGTACGAAATCACTCGTCTATGGAGAAAATGTCGTCTGAATCCCAATCTGTAAGCTTACGGTTTTCCGTAACTCGTGGTTTTTCAGTCTTTTTTTCGGTCCCAGGACTATAATTTTTATTCAAATTCTTAATATTCCTGCGTTTATTAACTTTTCTGTCTCGGGATTCCCATAGGTCATACTCACCCATCTCTTCGTACACGGTAAATTCTCCTAGGAATTACTCAACCATCTAACTTTATTCCAAACAATCCTAGCTAATCCAATTCCACCTATAATAACTGATGTCCATGCAATAATTTGGATTGTTATTATTTCTGGGTC
>Ga0308010_1001956_pt1 | contig 11080 bp, 11 predicted proteins | sample Neamet129_FD_202368 | JGI IMG/M metagenome (GOLD analysis project Ga0308010, IMG submission 202368) | Marine microbial communities from water near the shore, Antarctic Ocean - #129 | ecosystem: Environmental > Aquatic > Marine > Unclassified | place: Southern Ocean | collected 2014-07-24 | reverse complement strand
AAAGGAAATCCAGTATTTTTAGCAAGAAATAATTGGCATTTAGACCATACGATAGAAGAGTGGCCAGACATTAAGTTTGTAAAAGTTAAAGAAAACAGTAATTAATTATCTTTTTATATTAGCTCTAATATTAGGCAAACCAAATTCTTGAAAACAAATTTCTGCTAATTGATTGATACCTTCTTTAATAGTTTGCTCTGAAGGGTTTGCAAAACATAATCTAATTTTATGGACACCATCTCCTGGATTACTAACCCATTCTGAACCAGGGTTTAATGCTATACCTTTTTTTAAAGCTGCTTCATATAATTTATTTGTATTTATACTATCTGGAAAAGTTATCCAAATAAATATTCCACCCTTTGGAACATCAAATTCAGCAATAGAACCAAATTCAAGCTCTAATGATTTAACCATAATATCACACTTTCTTTTTAATTCTTTTACTAAAGATAAAGTATGGTTTTTATAATTATTTATGCAGAAATCCGCTAAAATCATTTGCTCAATTGCCCCAGAGCCACCATCATTTTTAAAACCCAATATTTTACTAATTACTTTCCAGCTAGCTACAATATACCCGACTCTTAATGCAGGGGCTAGTGATTTGGAGAACGACCCGCAATAAATAACTCTTTCATCTTTACATAAAGAATAGATAGATTTAGGCCTTTCCCTATCCCAAGTTAAATCTGCATAACAGTCATCTTCTATAATAAGAAATTTATATTTATCAGCAATTTCAAGTATTTTTTTTCTTCTATTTTCGGGCATAATAGTTGCTGTAGGGTTTTGTACTGTTGGTATGGTATATAAAAATTTTGGAGTAATATTTTTTGCTTTAAGCTTATCTAAAGTAGAAACTAAACTGTCTAAGCATATACCATCTTTATCCAGTTTAACCCCAATATGGTTTACTCCTAAGTTTTTTATTCTAGAAATTGCTCCACCATAAGTCGCTTCTTCAACTAGGACAGTATCACCTGAAGTTAATAATAATTTATTTATGAGATCAAGAGCCTGAAGAGAACCTGAAGTTAACAAAATATTATCTACAGAAATATTCATTTCTGTATAACTTCCTAAATAAGAAACCAAAAACTCTCTTAATAATAGATTCCCTTGAGGGCCGCTATTATGTCCATATAAAGCAAGGTTTTTACCTTCTGCTTTAATAACTTTTTCTGCTGATTTTGCTAATTCAGCTATAGGTATACTTTCTTCTGAATTATGACCACCTACAAAATTGTATTTAGGAAAACCTGAATAAATAGATACAGAACTAGGCAAGACTTCAGAAAAAAAGTTTTCAATATTAAAGCTCATTATACATTTATTCTATTAATTTTATGCTTATTAAAAGCTTTAAATGTACTCTCAATAGAACCTGGCAAGTCCACAGGCTTTGTTGCATTCATAATTACAAAAGTCTCAAAGCCAGCAATTGTTGAATCTATAGCGCTAAAAGCCACACAAAAATCTAAAGCTAAACCACAAACAAATACACGTTTTATTCCCATTGATTTCATATTGCCTTCAAGCCCTGTAGGAGTAACCCTATCATTTTCCCAAAAAGCAGAATATGAATCAATTTCTCTTCTAAAACCTTTGCGTATGATAGTATTTGCTTTTAAAGTATTTAAATCTCCATGAAACTCTGCCCCATAAGTCCCTTGGACACAATGAGCAGGCCAAATGGTTTGGTCTCCATAAGGCATTTTTATTGATGAAAAAACTTCTTTGTCTTTATATTCTGTAACAAAAGAACTATGGTTTTTTGGATGCCAATCTTGTGTCAGAACAACATTTTTAAATTTTTCTTGAATTGAGTTAATATTTTTTATAATCTTATTACCTTCTTTTACAGCCAAGCTCCCACCTGGGCAAAAATCATTCTGCACGTCAATTATTAATAATACATCTGTTTCCATTCCCATATTTAATGGTGCAAGATTTTCAGAAGCAGAAACTTTTGAAATCCTATTTCCTGTATACGAAAATATAGAAGTCGCTAATGTTGTTTTAATGAAATTTCTTCTATTTAAAAGCATATTAATTTTCCATTTAATAAAAAACTGAAATACAGTGTAGCATATTATAAGTTAATATAATATATTTTAAGTAAATTTTTATCAAACAACAAATTTAAAAAAACAATTTTTTGTAATAAAATAGTTAGAAACAATATGAAAAGAATTATGCTTCTTGGATCTGGTGAACTTGGAAAAGAAGTTATTATTAGTGCTCAGCGACTTGGGTGTGAAGTAATAGCGGTGGATAGGTATATTAATGCACCAGGCATGCAAGTAGCTGACAAATATGAAGTTATTAATATGTTAGATGAAGAGGAATTAAAAAGATGTATTAGTAAATTTAATCCAGATATAATAGTACCAGAAATTGAGGCAATTAGGACTGAAGTTCTTTTAGAAGTAGAAAAGCAAGGAATAACCGTAATTCCTACAGCTAGAGCGGCTAACCTTACAATGAACAGAGATAGAATTAGAGATTTAGCTAAGTCTATAGGCCTACCTACTGCTAAATTTCAATATGCAGAGACTATTGAAGAATTTACTAAAGCAATCAATGAAATTGGCTTACCTTGCGTAGTTAAGCCTGTTATGAGCAGTTCTGGAAAAGGACAAAGTACAATTAAATCTTCAGATGAAATTAATCAAGCTTGGAATAATGCTATTTCTGGAGCACGGGGTGATAGAGTAAGAATTATTATTGAAGAATTTATAAATTTTGACTATGAAATAACTTTACTAACTGTAAAACAAAAAAATGGTCCTACTGTATTTTGTCCTCCTATAGGACATTACCAAGAACGAGGAGATTATCAATATAGTTGGCAACCTCAAGAAATGAAAAAAGAAGAAATTATTCAAGCACAGAAAATTGCTAAAAAAATTACTGATGAATTAGGTGGCATGGGCATATTTGGAGTTGAATTTTTTATAAAAGATAATAATGTAATTTTTAGTGAACTTAGCCCAAGACCACATGATACGGGCATGGTTACAATGAAAACTCAAAGATTAAGTGAGTTTGACTTACATGTTAGAGCATTTTTAGAACTACCTATCACTCAAGAAATGATAGATAATAATTTTTCTTCAGGAGCTAGCCATGTAATTCTTGCTGATTCAGAAGGTGAAGTGGATTCATATAAAGGGGTTAATGACGCATTATCTAACCCTAACATAGATATACGTATTTTTGGAAAATCAGAAACAAAAAAATATAGAAGAATGGCTGTAGTCTTAGCTCCCTCATTAAAAGAAGCAAAAGAAGCTGCTAATAAAATTAAAGTGATTATTAAAAAACAAGGCTAAACTTCTTTAAGTAGCCTATCCTCTAATTGCAACCTCTGGGTTTCTAATTCTTTTGGAAGAAAACTCTCAAACCTATCAAAATGTTCTTTAACCTCTTTTATTTCTTTTAAGCCCTCAGAACTAGGTACTTGAATTAAAGAATTAAATTTTTCTGTATCAAAGTCTAAGCCTGTCCAAGTAATGTCTTCATAATTTGGAACTAATCCAAAACTATTATTTTTAGCACTTACTTCACCTTTAACTCTATCAACAATCCATTTTATTATTCGCATATTCTCACCAAACCCAGGCCACATGAAATTACCATTACTATCTTTTCTAAACCAATTCACTCTAAATATTTTCGGTGCTTTTTGACTGTGCTTTTGGCCTAACTCTATCCAATGTTTCCAATGCTCTGCCATATTATATCCACAGAATGGAAGCATAGCAAAAGGGTCTCTTCTTATAGAGGCCTGATTAATAGCTGCAGCAGTAGCTTCAGATCCCATAGTTGCAGCCATGAAGATACCATGATTCCAATCATAAGATTCATAGACTAATGGAAAAGTTTTTGACAACCTACCACCAAATACAAAAGCCTCAATTGGAACACCCTCTGGTTTTTCCCAATTTTCATCTAAAGATGGACATTGTGAAGATGGCACGGTAAATCGAGCATTAGGATGCGCTGCTTTACTTTTGCTATTAGGCGTCCAATCATTTCCTTGCCAATCTATTAGATGACTTGGAACTTCACCATCCATACCTTCCCACCATACATCCCCATCATCTGTCAATGCAACATTAGTAAAAATACAGTTAGACTTTAGCATTTCCATTGCATTAGGGTTAGTACTATAAGATGTTCCAGGAGCCACCCCAAAGAAACCCGCCTCAGGGTTAATTGCTCTAAAAGTCCCATCAGATGAAGGTTTTATCCACGCGATATCATCACCTACTGTTTTAACTTTCCAACCTTCAAAACATTCAGGTGGCATCATCATTGCTAAATTTGTTTTTCCACAAGCGCTCGGAAAAGCTGCACCAATATAAGTGGTTTCTCCTTTAGGGTTCTCTAAACCTAAAATTAGCATATGTTCAGCTAACCAACCTTCTTCATTTGCCATTTTAGAAGCAATTCTAAGGGCAAAGCACTTCTTTCCTAAAAGAGCATTACCTCCATATCCTGAGCCATAAGACCAGATTGACCTTTCTTCAGGAAAATGGACTATATATTTATCTTCAGGACTAGCTGCACATGGCCAACTAATATCTTTTTGGTTCAACTCAAGCGGCATTCCTACAGAATGCATGCATTTTATAAAATTATCTTTATCTCCTAATACATCTAAAGCTTCTTTGCCCATTCTTGTCATAATTCTCTGATTAACAACTACATAAGGACTATCTGAAATTTGGACACCAATGTGAGAAATAGGTGAATTTAAAGGCCCCATTGAAAAAGGAATAACATACATTGTTCTGCCTGACATACAGCCAGAAAACAAACCATCTAATTTAGATTTCATAGAACTAATATCGGACCAATTATTTGTAGGACCAACATCATCTTTTGAAGACGTACATATAAATGTTCTGTCTTCAACTCTTGCAACATCGCTAGGATGAGAACGAGCTAGGAAACAATTTTTTCTTTTATCATTATTTAACCTGATAAAGGTTCCAGACTCAACCATTTCGTCACAAAGACTATCATACTCTTCTTGAGAGCCATCACACCAATAGACATTTTTTGGTTTACATAAATCTTGAATTTCAGCAACCCATTTATTTAAAGCTTGGTTATTACTGGTCATGAGGAGTCCTTAATTATATATAAAAATAAGGTTTATTAAAAACATGAATCTAAAAGGAAATCAACACAAAATATTACAAATTTATTACAAGATAATTAAATATTAATTTAACCACAATATTTTTTATTTAAACTCAATATAAATGAATAATAATAAGGAATTAATTACTAAATGTATTTATTAAAATTTGAATACTAATCTTCATTTTTAGATTCTATAATATTTTTTTTCTTATTCTTTATTCTTTTATATATAGTCAAGGCTCCTCCTACTAGCACAAAAGAAACTATAGTTTTTCCTATTATTCTTGTAATAAACATTTTTCACCTAACAATAAAAATTAAATAACAATTACATATAGCTTAAAACATATAAATAATAATTAGAAGCTCTATTAGAAATAAGGATATTAACTAATTAAAGTTATTACCATTAGGAGTAACAATTATTTTGCCACTTCTTCCATAAGTTGCTGCATGTGCAACTGCATCTTTTATATCTTCAAGTGCATAAGTCTTTTCAACCGGCACATGAATAATCTTACTTTCCATTAAATTTGCTAAATATTTATACATATCGCTTATTTCTTTCTTATCCATTCTTTGAAGCCAGGGCATTAGCCAAAATCCCGTTAGTATCAAACGCTTAAATACTGTTTGATTCGATGATATTTCAATATTCTTTCCTGATAAAAGTCCATAATTTAAAATTGTAGCTTCATCATCCAAACAGTCTCCAAGCCTCAGGACTTGATCACCACCTACTGCATCTATAGCTAATTTAACATTACCATTATTAGTTAAGCTTTTTACAGATTTAGACAACTCACTATTATCTAAAAGAACAATATCTGCTCCAATATTTTTTAGACCTTTATCTAATCCTTCCCTTCTAACAATATTTATTGTTTTTAAGCCTAAATTTTTAGCAATACTAATCACGCAGTTTCCAACGCCTGAGTTAGCTGCATCCTGTATAACCCAATCACCTTTCTGCAATTGAACATATTTTTTAAGCATTAAAAAAGCAGTTGCTGGATTAACTTTCATCATAGACAGTTGAAGAATATCTACATTTTTAGGCAACAGTACTAAATTACTTTCTAAAACTAATTTTTGCTGTACCCAATTTTCTCTATCAAGAGGAAGAACAATATCACCTACCTTAAAGCCTTGGACATTTTTACCTATTTTATTCACTTTGCCTACTGACTCCGCACCTAATTTTGAAGGCAATTCATATTTTACGCCGTATTTACCCTCTAATATTAAAACATCAGCTGGATTAATAGGAAATGCTAATATATCAACCAACACCTCATTTTCTTTAGGGTCTCCTAAATCAGGAGCTTCAACGCATTCAATAACCTGTTCCGGTTGGCCAACAGATGCAAATTGTGCAATTTTCATATTATTTCCTTTTTTATATTTAGTATAGTAGATACAAATAAATAAGAATATCATTCTTAAATTAAAATTAAAATAAATAAAGAGATTTATATGAGTTTATTACTTAAAATATTAAACAATAATTTATATAAAACTTTAGAACTTATTCTACTTAGCTCCATTCTTCCCTATGTAGTATTAGTATTAAAACTATATAATTTTGTCTTGCCTGTCTTATGGATAGTTAGCGTTTATTGTCTTTTAGTTTATTATATCGATAAGCAAAATATTAGATTTAAATTAAAAAGTGTTTTTAATTTAAATCTTCAGGTTTTATTAAATATAATAATAAGATGGCTAATTTTAAGTTTTATATTGTTCTTAATTACCTATTATTTTTTTAATGATAAGCTATTTATTATTCAAAAAAATAACCCAGAAATTTTATGGAAGATAATGATATTGTATCCAATTTTTTCTGCACTTCCTCAAGAATTTATATTTTGTAAATTTTTTTTTTATAGATATAAAAGTTTTTTTAAAAGCAAAATAACATTAGTGATAGCAAGCACTTTATGTTTTGCTATTGCTCACATTCTATTCTTAAATCTTATAGCACCTATATTAAGCTTAATAGGTGGATTCTTATTTGCTAATTCTTATAGAAAACATAAATCTTTATTACTAGTTTCTATTGAGCATGGCTTATATGGAAATACACTATTTTTTGTTGGCTTAGGATGGTATTTTTGGGGAGGAAGTCTTGCGTAAATTGTTTTTATAAAAAAACATAATCAGCATAAACAATACAAAACTATTTAAAACATGCCATACAAAATGCGTTCCATATAAATTAAATTCACAGGTATATAGATCTAAGGCTCTGAAGAATATTGATAATGTAAACATTAAGTTTGCTATCAGCAAATATAGTCTGCTTTGTATATCTTTAAAAAATGTATAAAAATATATTATATAAAGGTGCAGTAGAATTATAATATAAAAACTAGAATCTCCTAAGAATGTAACATTCTGTTTTAAAATATTGCCTAGATAATAATATAATAAGGGAGCAAAAAGCAAAAAAAGCAAAGAAGTAATTTTTGACTGTTTAAAAATAAAATTATTAATTGAAAACAGATACATTAAAATAAATATTAATATAAAAAACATATCCATAGTACCAGTTATTCTATTTGGTACTGAATGAAAAAGAAAACTAGATACACCAATACTAAATATTAAAACTGAAAATATAATAGAAAATTTTTCTTCTCTAAATTTTTTAAAGATTAAAAAAGAAATTATTATAAATGCTAAATTAGTTAAGCTATTTAAAGGTTCTGATAATATTCCATCTGTAGTTCTTTCACAATAATAATACATACTCACTCTTTAATACTGACTAATAAGGTTATTACTTGTTAGTAAAGAAGTATACACTACTTATTAATTTTGAAAATAGAAATATATTTATGTGAAACCTAAATCAAAAAACTTAGAACAGAAAAATTGGTCTATAATATTTGGAGTGTGGCTAATATATTTTTGCTTTGGTATTACTGTTGCATCAGTTGCTCCACTTGTTCCATATATAACTAATGATTTAAATATATCTTATAAACAGATGGGTTTAATATTAGGCGCATGGCAGTTTACTTATATATTTTTTGCTATACCTGCAGGTTATATATTAGATAAATATGGACTTAAGGCATCTATATTTATAGCCGCCATGATTTTTACTTTATCACTAATATCTAGAGGACTTTCAAATAATTTTTACCATATGTGGTTATCGGTTGCTTTGTTTGGTATAGGAGGCCCTTTGATATCAGTTGGAGCTCCCAAAGTGTCCAAATTATGGAAAAATCAAAAATACAGATCTATCTCTATGGGGATTTTAGTAACGGGACCACTTTTTGGAGGAATAATATCTCTATCTTTTATTAATTCTATATTTATGCCACTCCTAAATAATGACTGGCAAAAAGTCTATTTACTATATAGCTTTGTACCTTTTATTTCAGGATGTATATGGTTAATAATATTTAATAGATATAAAATATCTTATAAAAATAATACTCTTAATTTAAATATTAAAAAAAGTTTTATGCAATTTAAGCTTATCATTAAGAAAAAAAGATTTTTAATAATCTTAATTTTAGGAACTACTTCAATGTTTTTAGTACATGGAATTGCTGGTTGGTTACCTAAAATCATCTCCTCTAAAGGAATAAATATAAATTTATCTAGCTTATTTGCTATTATACCAAGTTTTATTGGAATAATAGCTGCATTAATTATTCCTAGGTTTTCTAATAATAAAACAAGAGTAATAATTCTTACAATATTATTTTTAAATGCAATTTTTGCATTATTCTTAATTCAATCCCTAACTGTTCCTCTGTTTGTTTTAGGTCTTATATTACTAGGCATTTCAACTGGTTCACTTATTTCTTTATTACTAAATCATTTATCAGAAACCAAAGATATTTCATATAATAATATAGGTATAGCAAGTGGTTTATTTTTTTCAGTAATAGAAATTGGAGGCGTAATTGGTCCTTTTACAATAGGACTAATATATGATTACTATACAGACTTTAATATTGCACTGAGCTTTTATGCATTATTAATAACTTTTATGATTGTTCCTTTATACATCTTAAATAAGTTAAAATAAAATTAACTTGGAGATACATATGCCGATAAACCTTTAACATTTTCGTTATATGTTAATTGATGATTACTTGGTGGAAATGCCCTTTGCCTACAATCTATTCTTGGACAACTTCTGCAAGATACTCCAACTGGAACAATATTTTCAGAGGAATTTAATAAAACTCTCTCTCCATAAATCATTTCACTAGCATCATTTAAACTACAGCCTAAGCCTATAGAGTAAAAACTTTCTGGTGAATCAAAACCACCACTTCTTTTTTGGAAGGCTCTTGCAATACAAAAATATTTTTCACCATTTGGCATTATAGAAACCTGAACTTTTATTCTGTCTGGTGTGGTAAATGCAGAATATATATTTAGTCTTGGGCATGCTCCACTATATCTAGAAATTGCTATTCCTGAAGCTGAAAATCTTTTAGAAATATTTCCTGCTATATCTACTCTCATCATATGAAAAGGTATGCCTCTATTCCCGGGTTTATTTAAAGTAGTAAGTCTATGACAAACCTGTTCAAAACTTACTTGAAATCTATTTTCCAAAACCTCTATATCATATTTAGTAAATAATACTTGTTCATAAAAAGTGTCATAAGGTAAAATTATTGCACCTGCAAAATAATTTGATAAAGCTAATCTACCTAATTTTCTTACTTCTCCTTCTTCAATATTGTTATCATCTAATATTGTATTAATTTCTTTATCAGCCAGTAAAAGTCCCATTTGTTGAGCCACCAAAAATGTCCTACTTGCTTGCGGAAGCCTGTCACTAATAACAAGTGTTTTAGCAACAGGGTCGTAATAGCGTATAGTATCATGCTTTATTTCAGGTGGTATTGTAGCAACTCTAATATTATGCGTTTCTGAGAGGTATTCTGATAAAGGTACAAATAAATTTATATTTTTAGGTTTATTTAGATTCTTTATAATATTACAAGCTACTTCTTCTAAAGCAGGAAAGTAGTTAGAATTTTTTTGAATTAAATCTGAAATTATTTCAGCAGAAATATTGCCAGACATTCCTTCAAGATTAGAGTTACCTCCCTCTTCATCAGTTATTCCACTTAATTTATTCTGATTTGTCTTGTGAATATCATAAAGACGAACAATAGCTCTGGCTATCTCTGGTTGAGAAGAAACTAAATCTTGTACATCATGGTTTTTTAAATAATTATCATCAAAAACTGAATCACTAAAAACTTCCATTATGTCTGATAGTAAATTTGAATCATTTTCTTTGCCAATATCTGCAAGTTCTATATTAAACTCTTGTGCTAAAATAATAAGTATTTTACCAGTAACATTTCTTCTATTATTTTCTATAAGGTTTAAATAAGGTGTTGAAATACCTAAAATAGAAGCTAGTCTCTTCTGAGTGAGACTTCTTTCTCTTCTCATTCTTCTAATAGCAGCACCCAGCCTGATGCCTTTTGCATTTGGACTTTTCATGAAAAAACCTTTTTTTGTAAAAATTAACAATATTACATAAGTTTACAATAATAAGTTAACATATTTACAACCTATAGCAATATTTAAGTAGGTTATCAGGCATTTTAAGAGTAAAAAGTTTACAAATAATATAAAATTAACAATGTAAATAGGAAAAATAAATGGACGATGCAACCTTAGAAGGCTTATCACCAAGCACAAATACTAAATGTGACCCTCATAGTAATGAAAGTATTACTTCTAAAACAAATGATAACCATGAATGGGAAGTACCAGCTTGGGCACATAAACGTTGGGCAAATTTAAAGAGAGCATTTGGAAAAGTTTCTAAATAATATAAAGTTAACAATGTAAATAGGAAAAATAAATGGACGATGCAACCTTAGAAGGCTTATCACCAAGCACAAATACTACATACGACCCT
>Ga0308010_1001954_pt1 | contig 11082 bp, 13 predicted proteins | sample Neamet129_FD_202368 | JGI IMG/M metagenome (GOLD analysis project Ga0308010, IMG submission 202368) | Marine microbial communities from water near the shore, Antarctic Ocean - #129 | ecosystem: Environmental > Aquatic > Marine > Unclassified | place: Southern Ocean | collected 2014-07-24 | reverse complement strand
TTTAGGATTAAATTTATCTAGAGATGAAACTACGATTTCATTATCACCGAAAGGAACTTTCATTCCTTCACTTCTACTAGAAGCAATTGGAAAAATATTCTCAGATTTAAAACCTTTTTCGGCTAGGATAGATAGCATTTCTCTACCAACATTGCCCGTAGCACCAACAATTCCAATTTTTAAAGTCATTATGATCCTATACTATTAAACGCTTCAATAATCTTATCGCCCATTTGTTGAGTAGATAAGTTCTGTTCATTATTTCCAATTAAATCACTAGTTTTATAACCAGAAGTTAAAACATTATTTACAGCATCATTGATTTTTTCAGCTTCATCATTCATTTCAAATGAATATTTTAAACACATTGCAAAACTCAAAATGGACGCGATTGGGTTAGCAATACCTTGTCCAGCAATGTCAGGTGCTGAACCATGAACTGGCTCATATAAGGCTTTTCTAAAATTATTTTCATCAATTTCACCTAATGAGGCAGACGGTAACATTCCAAGTGACCCTGTTAACATCGAAGCTTCATCTGATAAAATATCACCAAATAAATTATCAGTTACAATAACATCAAATTGTTTTGGATTTCTAACTAGTTGCATTGCACAGTTATCAGCATACATATGAGTAAGCTCTACATCTTGATATTCTTTATTATGAATTGCTGTAACTTCCTCTCTCCATAATATTCCAGATTCCATTACATTAGATTTTTCACAAGACATAACTCTGTTATCTCTTTTTCTTGCAAGCTCAAAAGCAACTCTAGCAACTCTATGAATTTCTTTGGTATTATATGTTTGAGTGTTAACACCCTGTCTTGTGCCATCAGCAAGAGTCTGAATGCCCCTTGGTTCACCAAAATAAATTCCACCAGTTAACTCTCTTACAATCATTATGTCTAATCCAGATACTAGTTCAGGCTTTAATGAAGAGGCGTCAACCATAGATTCAAAACACATTGCTGGTCTAAGATTTGCAAACAATTCGAGTTCTTTTCTTATGCGCAATAGGCCTTGCTCTGGCTTTAATGAGAACTCTAAATCATCCCACTTTTCTCCTCCAACAGCCCCTAGTAGTACTGCATGCGATTGTTTTGCAATTTCAAGAGTTGAGTCAGCTAAGGGTGTGCCGTATCGGTCATAAGCTGCTCCACCAATATCATCGTAAGTAATTTCAAATTTTACACCGCTCATTTTTTCAACAGCAGAAATTAACTTTGAAACTTCTATCATTACTTCTGGGCCAATACCATCGCCAGGAAGAATCAATAATTTAAATATTTTACTCATATTAATTTATTTCCATATAGCCATGGAGTTTCTTTTTCTTGATTTCCTTCAAAGTTATCAATTGATACTGATTTATCTAAAGTCAAACCAATGTCATCTAATCCTTCCAATAAGCAGTTTTTTTTTGCAGGGTCTATATCAAAACTAATTTCTTTTTGTTCATTATTTTCTACAAAAGTTATATTTTGTTTTTCTAAATCTATATTAAAATTTAATGTGTTTTCTGCTGTATCTTGTAATTTCCCAACTGTCTTTTCATCAAGAATTATAGGTAAAATACCATTTTTAAAACAATTATTATAGAAGATATCCGCATAGCTGGGTGCAATAATACATTTAATTCCATAGTCAGCTATAGACCAAGGAGCATGTTCGCGGGATGAGCCACATCCAAAATTTTTACCTGCTATAAGTATACTAGCGCCTTTATATTGATCTTGATTTAATGCAAAGGAATCAATCTTATTTCCATCTTGATCAAATTTTAATTCAAAAAATAAAAACTCTCCAAGTCCTGTTCGTTTGATTGTTTTTAAAAATTGTTTGGGAATAATCATATCAGTATCAACGTTTGTTATTCTCAAAGGTATTGCATGACCACTTAGCTTATTAAATTTTTCCATTATAGATCTCTAAAGTCAGTTAACTTTCCTTTAATAGCAGCTGCGGCTGCCATTTGTGGACTCATTAAGTGGGTTCTTCCACCTCTACCTTGTCTACCTTCAAAATTTCTATTTGAAGTGGAAGCACATCTTTCTTGTGGTTGAAGTTTATCTGCATTCATCGCTAAGCACATTGAACATCCTGGATCTCTCCAATCAAAACCTGCATCTATAAAAATTTTATCTAAGCCTTCTTTTTCCGCTTGTTCTTTTACTAATCCAGATCCTGGTACAATCATTGCATGAACACTTTTAGCAACCTTACGACCTTTAGCAATTTTTGATACTGCTCTTAGGTCTTCTATTCTTCCATTGGTACAAGAGCCTATAAAAACTTTATCTACTTTTATTTCGTTTACAGGAGTATTTGGTTCTAAACCCATATACTCAAGAGCTCTCTCTATAGATTTCTTCTTGTCTAGATTTTTTTCATTTTTTGGATCTGGCACAAATCCATCAATAGAAACTACATCCTCCGGACTTGTTCCCCAAGTAATTTGAGGAATAATTTCATCGGCATTGATCTCAACTGTTTCATCGTAATGCGCACCATCGTCAGTTGCCAATGACTCCCAGTACTTAACTGCATCATCATATTCTTTACCTGTAGGTGACAGTGGTCTGCCCTTTAAATATTCCCAAGTCGTTTTATCTGGGCTAATTAAACCTGCTCTTGCTCCTGCTTCAATGGACATATTACAGACAGTCATTCTACCTTCCATAGATAGTTTTCTAATTGCTTCGCCAGTATATTCAATTACATATCCTGTCCCACCTGCAGTTCCTATTTTTCTAATAATAGCTAAAACTATATCCTTTGCAGTTACTCCCTCTATTGCAGTGCCAGTAATCTTAATGCACATATTTTTGGCTTTTGTTTGTATAAGGGTTTGTGTTGCAAGCGTATGTTCAACTTCTGATGTTCCTATGCCCCATGCTAAAGCACCAAATGCGCCATGGGTTGAAGTATGACTATCGCCACAAACTATTGTCATGCCAGGTTGAGTAAAGCCTTGCTCTGGGCCTACAATATGAACTATGCCCTGACGTTTATCTGACATCGGCAAGTAAGTAATGTTATTTTCTTTTGCATTTTGCTCTAAGGTTTCAACTTGTAATTTTGAGTCTGGGTCTGTAATCCCCTTATCTCTGTCTGATGTTGGTACATTATGATCTGCTGTAGCTAACGTAAATTCAGGACGTCTAACTTTACGTCCAGCCAATCTCAATCCTTCAAATGCTTGTGGACTTGTTACCTCATGTACAAGATGTCTATCTATGTAAAGTATTGTAGTTCCATCATCGTTAGTGGAAACAACATGGCTTTCCCATATCTTATCGTAAATGGTTTTTTTATCAGTCATATTAATAATGTGAATGTTAAAGCATTATTTAACATTAGAAAAATTACTGATCTTTAGGCTCTTCTTTAGCACTTGGTTCTACTGGAGCTTCTGCTGCTGGAGCTTCTGCTGCTGGAGCTTCTGCTGCTGGAGCTTCATTAGAAGCATCTGCTTCTGCAGTAATTTTCTCTTCAGAAGTATTTTCTTCAGCCAGTTCTTCTTCTAAATATTCAATTTCTTCTTCATAAGTAAATTGACTTGCTAAGTCTGGTTGTTTAGCTCTAATACGTTCAACAATTCTAGCTTTTTTACCAGTAAGATTTCTGAGATAATAAAGTTTAGCTCTTCTAACAGAGCCACTTCTAACTAAAACAACTGAGTCTACAGACGGACTGAAAATTGGAAATATTCTCTCAACACCCTCACCAAAAGAAATTTTTCTAACAGTAAAAGTTGAGCTTAGTCCACGACTACGTTTTGCAATACAAACACCTTCAAATGCCTGAATTCTCTCTCTTGCACCCTCACGTACTTTAACATTTACACGTACTGTATCTCCAGGATGAAACTGAGCTACTTTTTTGTTTTTGATCAATGTCTTGATCTGTGAATTTTCAAAATCTTCAATAATATTCATGGTTTACTCCGATTGGGTGTTTTAATACTTTATTTATTTAATGTCTTGTTTTTTTTTGTGTTTTTCCCACAAATCCGGTCGATTTTTTTTTGTGAGTTTTTTAGACATTTCTTTTCTCCATACATCAATATTTTTATGATTGCCCGAGTTCAAAACATCAGGAATTTCAAGGTTTTTCCATAATCTTGGCCTAGTATATTGTGGAAATTCAAGTAAATCAGATTTAAATGATTCATTATCTAAAGATTCAGAATCACCTAATACACCAGGTATTAATCGAATAATCGCTTCTAATGTAGCCTGAGCAGCTATTTCACCACCAGCTAAAATGAAGTCTCCTAGACTAACTTCTTCAATTTTATATTTATCTAATACACGCTGATCAATTCCCTCGTATCTTCCACATAGTAAAACTATGCCATCATTTTCCGATAATGCTTTAACTTTATTTTGTGTTAGAGGTTTTCCTCGCGGCGACAGATACAATATTGGTGTCTTTTTTGTATTCTTTATATCCTTGAGACCCTTATCTATTGCAAGTCCAAGTACATCTGCTTTCAAGATCATACCGGGCCCGCCTCCAGCAGTTGTGTCATCAACCTTCTTATGATTACCTTTACCGAACTTTCTAATATCTATTGCTTGAAATTTCCATAATTTGTTTTTTAGCGCCTTTCCAATAACACCTACGCCTAATATACCTGGAAAAATTTCAGGAAACAAAGTTATTACTTTTGCGTTAAATATTTTTTTCATTGAAATAGCCTTCAACATTCTTAACTAAAATTTTTTTTTCTATTAAATCAATTTGATCAATAAACTTTTTATTAAGAGAAATTAGCATTGTAGAATCAATTACATCACTTTTTATTTCTATAACATCATCCGATCCATAGTTATCAATTGAAATTACTGTACCAAGATAAATATTTTTTTCATCATATACATTCATATTTATAAGATCGTAGTGGTAGAATGTTTCAGTGTTATCTATAGCAGGTAGTCTTTCTCTATCGACTAATATAGTTGCACCTCTTATTTCTTCAGCCTCTTCTTTTGTTGTTATCTTATCATAGCTAACCACAAACATATCTTTGGAACTTTTTATCTTAACAAGATTGATGTCGACAAATTTATCACTTATGGATATTGGGCCATATTTAAAAAAGTCATCTTTTTTTTCAGTAAAAGACTTAATTTTAAATTGACCCTTAAATCCTGAAGGAGAAACCACCTCACCAATAGCAACTTTATTTTCCATCTTTAGATAAAGTATTATTTTTCCTCATTTTTTACTGCTGGAGCTTCTGCTTCTACTGCTGGAGCTTCTGCTTCTACTGCTGGAGCTTCTGCTTCTACTGCTGGAGCTTCTGCTTCTACTGCTGGAGCTTCTGCTTCTACTGCTGGAGCTTCTGCTTCTGCTACCGCAGCTTCTTCAGCTTCTTTTAATGCCGCTAGGCGCTCTTGTGCTTTTTTCTTAGGTAAAGCTTTTTTAGGGTTATTTTTTTGTACAGGCATTGGCACAACATTTGCTTCGCCTAAAAATCTTTCTAATTTTTCTGTTGGCTTAGCCCCTTTACCAATCCATTCTTTAATTTTTTCTAGATCTAACTTTAATCTATCTGGATTATCTTTTGGTAAAAGTGGGTTGAAATGTCCTACTTTTTCAATGAATCTTCCATCTCTTGGACTTCTTGAATCCGCTATTACAACTTTGTAAAAAGGTCTTTTTTTAGAGCCTCCTCTTGATAGTCTTATTTTTAGTGCCATTTTATTTTCTCCTTTTATTTAATTATTTTTTTAAAAATTCTGGTGGTATCTGATTATTAAAGTCTTGTGGCAAGCCCAGATCTTGCAAACCACTCATTCCTTTCTTAGAAATTTTTTTCATCATATCAGCCATCTTACGATGCTGTTTTAAAATTCTATTTACTTCTGAAACTACAGTACCTGATCCTTTGGCTATTCTTTGTTTCCTTGAGCTGTTTATCATTTTTGGTTTTCGTCTCTCCAATTTTGTCATTGATAAGATGATTGCCTCTTGTTTTTTAACTGCATCGTCACTTGCATCATTAGCTTTATCACCTAATTTTTTCATTCCAGGTATAAATTTTAGCATGCTTGATATCCCACCCATTTTCTTCATTTGATTTATTTGAGACAACAAATCATTTAAATCAAACTCGCCTTGCTGCAATCTTGCGGCCATTTTTTCAGCATCTAATTGATCAATATTTTCAGCAGCTTTTTCGACTAAAGTAATTACATCTCCCATATCTAAAATACGATTTGCAATTCTGTCTGGATGAAAAATTTCTATATCGTCTATTTTTTCACCGTTACCAATAAACTTAATTGGACATCCAGTTGACATTTTTAAACTTAAAGCGGCACCTCCACGTGCATCACCATCAACTCTGGTTAAAATTGAACCTGTTATATTAATTTTTTCCGAGAAATTTTTAGCAACATTAATTGCATCTTGTCCCGTCATACTGTCGAGTGTTAAAAGTGTTTCTATAGGATTAACTATTTTTTCTATATCTTTTAGCTCTTGCATTAAATTATCATCTATACTTGTTCTTCCAGCTGTATCAAAAAGAATTAAATCGATATTATTTATCTCAGCTACGGCAATTGCCCTCTTAGCTATATTCTTAGAGGTTTGATTTTCAACTTTTGGAAGTATTTCAACATTTATATTATTTGCTAATATTTGAAGTTGCTCAAATGCTGCTGGACGATTAACATCTAGTGATACTAGAAGAATATTTTTATTAAATTTAATTTTAATAAAATTAGCTAACTTGGCAATTGAAGTTGTTTTACCAGACCCTTGTAATCCCACCAACATTAATGATGAAGGTTTTTCCCCATCAATATTAATAGTAGCAGTATCATTTCCAAGAATATTTACTAACTCATCATTAACGAGTTTAATTATCATTTGACTTGGCGATATAGACTGGATAATTTCCTGGCCTATAGCTTTTTGCTTAACCTCTACAATAAACTTTTTAACAATATCAAGTGAAACATCCGCTTCTAATAATGCCCGTCGAATATCGCGCATAGCTGCGTCTAAAGCAGCCTCATCAATTGAGCCTGTCTTCTTTAAACCACTAAATACGGCCTGAAGCCTATTACTTAAATTTTCAAACATATTTTATTCACTGTGTGCTCCAAACAACAAGTATTGCACCAGTGGGCGAAACTCGCTGACTGATGTCGACACCCTTTTTCAAGGGTACCGCAGAATACTATTCTTGCGGAAAACTGCTGAAAATTAGTCTTAGAGATCAAATATGTCAAGGTGAATTTTCAAATACTAATTAAACTGGTAAATTTAAGTAGCTAAAACTATAAGAATATTATGAAGAAATTTGATTTTATTAAAATGCATGGTCTTGGTAATGATTTTGTTATTATTGATGAAAGAAATACTAAGGTAAGCTTGTCTCACGCAGAAATAGTCTCTGTTGCGAATAGACATACTGGAATTGGCTGTGATCAACTAATTACAATTAATAAAGACAATATATCAGATATTTTAATTCGTTTTTTTAATTCGAATGGGGAAGAAATATCAGCTTGTGGCAATGGGTCAAGATGCGTCGCAAGACTTCTTATGGAAGAAGACAAGACATCTGCCATAACAATAAAAACACATGCAGGCTTATTAGATTGTAAAAAGATTTCTAAAAATATTATAAGTGTTAATTTAGGAACTCCAAAATTAAGTTGGAATGAAATACCGCTTGATAAAGAATATGATACAAATTCAATTATATTTAACATAAACAATTTTTCAATTTCCAATCCAAAATTTGTAAATGTAGGAAATCCTCATGCAATTTTCTTTGTAGATAATTTAGATAATTTTGATATAGAGGATTTTGGACCTCTAATTGAAAATGATAAAATGTTTCCTGAAAAATGTAATGTTACTATTGCCCAGGTAATATCACTAACACATATTAAGATTAATGTATGGGAGCGAGGTGCCGGAAAAACACTTGCATGTGGAACTGCTGCATGTGCAACTGCTGTTGCTGCATATATTAATAAATTAAGTAGTAATAAAATAGTTGTTTCTTTACCCGGTGGGAATTTAGATATTGAATATAATTCAAATATAATAATGTCTGGTGCTACGGAAATAAGCTTCAAAAGTAGTTTTGAAATAAGTTAATATATTGTTTAAAAATTTTACAAATAGATTAGGAAATATATTTTCTTCTAAAAAAATTGATGAAAATTCTCTTCTTGAATTAGAAGAGCTCCTTTTAATTTCAGATATTGGAATTGAAACTACAGATAAGATAATTAATAAACTTAGAAATGAAAAATTTTCAACAAGCTTTGATACAATTGAAGTAAAGTCAAAGCTTGCTGAAATAATATTAAATATTATTGAACCATTTCAAGAAGAGTTTCCAAAACTAAGCAAGAGTAAGCCCACTATCATTATTTGTATTGGTGTAAATGGATCGGGGAAGACGACTACTGTGGCAAAGCTAGCCCACCACTATAAAGAAATGAATTATAGTATAGTTCTTGGAGCTGCAGATACTTTTAGAGCTGCGGCTACAGAGCAGTTGTCTTTATGGGGTAAAGAAATGAATTTAGATATAATTTCTGGAAATCAAAACTCTGATCCTGCCAGCATTGCCTTTAAATGTGTTGAAAGCACTTTAAACAATGAATTTGATCTCGGTATAATTGACACAGCTGGCAGGCTACAAAATAGAACTGACTTAATGGAACAGCTAAAAAAAATTGATAAAGTAGTAAAAACTAAAAACAACTTATTAAATCAAAAAACTATAATGATCATTGATGGAACAACTGGCCAAAGCTCTATTAAGCAAGTTGAAGAATTTTCAAAATATATAAATATTGATGGCTTAATTATATCTAAACTTGACGGCTCTGCAATTGGAGGAACAATTGTAAGTATTATTGACCACTTAAAAGTTCCAGTATTAGGACTAGGAGTGGGTGAAAATAAGTCTGACTTAGAGGAATTCAATGCTAAAAAATTTGTTAATAGAATTTTAGATAATTAGAATTTATTATCAGTTGGACATTTCAAGATGTAGCTTATCCTCGTGGTAAGGATATTTATCTAATTTATCTTCATTAATTTCAATTCCTAGACCAGGTTTGTCTGACGGAATAACGTAACCCGCTTCCCACTTAAGTGGATCTTTTACTAGCGATGAGTCAAAGCCTGACCATGTCTCGATACCTTCAATAATTAAGAAATTAGAAATGCAAGTTGCAACCTGTACATTGGCTGCTGCAATTATGGGTCCACAATACATGTGGGGTGCTACTTGGGCATATGACGCTTCAGCAATACTTGCAATTTTTTTTGCCTCTAATATTCCACCAACCCTTCCAAGGTTCATTTGAATAATTGATGCTGCTTCTTCTTTTAATATCGCATTGAATTCATATTTTGTTGTAAGTCTTTCGCCTGTTGCTATTGGTATACTAGTTTTTCTAGCTATAGATGCCATTGCTTGAATGTTTGCAGGTGGTGTCGGTTCCTCTAACCACATGGGATCGAATTTTTCAATTCTTTTAGCAAGCCTGATTGCACTCGCAGGAGTCATTTGTCCATGTGTTCCAAATAAAATATCACATTTTTTTCCAACAGCTGTTCTTATGGCGCGAACAAAGTTTTCTGCATGATCTAACTCTTCTAGTGTTAATTCACGTGGATCATTGTCTCTATACGTGCTGATAGGATCAAATTTTACAGCAGTGAAACCAAGTTTTTGATATTCTAAAGCTCTTTCTGCTGCTAGATCAGCATCCTGGTAGACATTACTTTTATCTCCTGGTTTTGGATAAAGATAAGTATATGTGCGTAATTTTTCATTAACCTTACCACCAAGTAAATTAAAGATTGGTTGATTCAATTCTTTGCCAACAATATCCCACATGGCAATTTCGATTGCACTCAAGACTCCAGAAACTGAAATATCTGGCCTTTGAGTGTAACCACTTGAATAAATTTTTCTCCATAACTTTTCTATTTGAAATGGACTCTCACCAACGACATAACGTTCACAGACATCTTCAATCATTTTTGTAGCTACGTTTGGATGAAATGGAATGGCGTAAGCTTCACCAAAACCTACTATACCTGTATTAGTAGTTAATTTTAAAAAAATCCAATATTTGCCACCAAAGGAGGGAGGAGGGTTTCCAATAATATATGTTTTGAAATCTATAATTTTCATTATTAAGATTTTTTAAAATAATTAAAATACTCTTATAAAAGAAATAACCATACTTTCTACACCTGGATTGCGATCTCCAAGGCTGGCATTAGAAATATGGTTTAAACTTATTGCAACTCGATTCATACTTTCTAATTGATAAGACAGTTCGAACTGACTTCTAAACTCTAAATCATAGCCTAACTCTTTACTCTTTCCTTGATCATAATAGCCAAAAGCAAAGCTTGGAGTTAAATATATATTATTACTTAAACTAATATCTTTTCTTAAGCCCGTATAAATATATTTACCATCATCTCCATTTAACATGGCTCCATAAAATGGCTTTAGAGATAAATTTCCTGGCGATAGCATGCTAATTTCACCTGATAAAAATTCAATTCTGTACTCAGATGAATCTTTATTATCGTTAATATCAAATTGACCAATTGATAGCGATACATAGTCTTGATTATCATTTGCCTGTGCAAATCCGGCTATAAAAGCAAGTAAAGCTAAACTATATAAAAAACGAATCTTCATGATATTAAATAGAATATATTATTTTAACACCATGTCGCGAAGTTTTCGCTAGAAGTAGATGAAGGATCGTTAACAAATTTATCTGTTCCGTATGTCACGTAACAATTTGGATCTTTTACTTCAGACAAATCCTGATATTCAATAATATCTTCTCTTGTTGTTAAATTAGTATCTCCTGTAGCCATTTCTAAAGCTTGCTGCTCACTAATTTCTTCAGGCCCACTATCTTCTTCAATACCGCCAGCAAATGCAAATGAGCAAAGCAATGTTAAGAAAAATATTATTTTACCGAATGATGGTCTCATTATTCTACCTCTTGTTTTTAATTATTCAGGGTTATTAAATACTTTGAAAGTGTCTAAA
>Ga0308010_1001948_pt1 | contig 11105 bp, 8 predicted proteins | sample Neamet129_FD_202368 | JGI IMG/M metagenome (GOLD analysis project Ga0308010, IMG submission 202368) | Marine microbial communities from water near the shore, Antarctic Ocean - #129 | ecosystem: Environmental > Aquatic > Marine > Unclassified | place: Southern Ocean | collected 2014-07-24 | reverse complement strand
ATACAACCTGAGAACAACAAGGGGATGAACACTAATATTATTTTCTTTTTAATATCTATCATAATCTATATTCCATTCAATACTGAACCATGTTTGTAGTTGATTAAAACTTTTAAGGTTTGTGACCCAACTATAAGAAGAGTCAGTGCTCCTTTTTCTATACCTAATTGATAATTTTATTAATAAATCATCTGAAAGTTTCTTTTTGAACCATAGGTCATATTTTGAGTCTTTATGACTGCGACCGGAATGAAGAGGATCATTAAAGTCCTCTGCATCGTATTTTCTTATTTCATTTCTAAAAGATAATCCCATTTCATTTAGTAAAGGAATATTTTTTGTAATAGTAAGGGGTATATAATATTCTGAAGTTGTGTATGACCTGTCAAAGCTACTAGGTCTTATTGGTGGTTTATTTGATTTACTGACTGCCCTTCCAGTTTCAAATTGAAATCCAATTAATCCAAAATTTTTGATTTTATAATTTTGTTTTGCTCGTATATAAAGAATATCTAGATCAAATTCTATAAAAGGTTTATCATAATATCGTTGTAAAAAGCCAAAACTGATTACAGACCATTCTCTTTTTTTTATTTTATAAGTTAACGATAGGCTCTGGTTTCTATCTGTAAAAGAACAAGATGAATAAAGAGTCGGACTTATATCTTTGTTTAGGTATTGCCTTAGATAATAACTATCTAAATGTCTAAGTGAATATTTGATATTTTTGTAAGAGCCCCATTTATAAATTAAATCTACTCCGCCAGACCAGTACTTTTTATCATCATTATTACGATAATCAGATAGATTAAAATTACTATTTATTATTAATTCTTTTTTTTTGAGTTTTAATATGGTTTTTTTTGCTTTTACACCAATTTTTAAAACATAACTATCGTAAGTATTTGTATTACCCATTAATTCAGGTACAAAGCTCGCCTGATCAAATTCTTTATCAGAAAAACGCATAACATTACTGTCATATCCAGTTGAAAAACTAAAAGTATACTCAGTTGGAGTTGATCCGGTTAAAAAACTACCAATCATTAGTAGTTTACTATATTTTTTAAAAAGTTTCATCAATATAAAATAAAACGTGTAAGTACTGTCTTTTCCTTATCTGCAACTTCAATGGAATAACGATGTTTCCCTTTTTCTACTGAAATTTCACATGAACGCCATTTACCTGGAACCATACTCGCTCTATCAACTATTTGAGAGGCCGAAGACCTTTCTGTATTAAAATAGTATGTTCCAATAACTTTTTTACCTTCTTTTACTTTTAGTCTGTATGATTCTTGTTGTCCCATAGACTCTGAGAATTCTAATCTACTCATTACTTTCAATGTGTTTTTTCCTACAGCTTCAATTTGAAGAGGAACCTCAGAGGAGCATTCATAATATTTAATATTTTTCTCTCCACTGTTTAATAACACTGCATTCTTATGTATTGTAGGAGATAAAATCATTTTTTGATTTTGGATATCTTCAAATTCTTTAGTAACTACCCTTATCAAGGTCGGGTATTTTTGTTTTCCAGCTTTAATTAATTCAACTTTATGTTGACCTTTTTTAAGATTAATAAAATAATTCCCAGAATAGGTGTAATTATGTTTAGGGTGTTGTATTGACTCAATCACTTTTTGAACTTTATACTTATGATTAACATTTATTGTATCTTTTTCATCTAAAATAATTTTATACTGAAATGGGTAACTAGATTTAGTATTTTTTAATACTGGCAACCGCGTAATAAACTCTAGTCGAAGAGGCCCCTCAAGATTAAAAACTAACCCTTCAGATTTTATAGGGTAATAAAGCCTTCTTTTTGAGTTAATAATTAAAATTTCTTTTTCTTCACCATTTTCGCTTGGTTTAAGAAGTTTTGCTTCCAAAGGAGAAAAGAAGGTATAAAAAAGTAGTACTAAATAAATTTTATAAAAGACTATCTGGTTCATGCTGTATTAAATGCTCTTTAATTTTACGTTTACTCTGAATTCCAACTAAAATAACACCACCGGTAACTACAAATAAACAAATAGCAGCGACCCAAAGGTTATATCTCTCGATAGCATATAAACTACCTTCTCCAATTTCAGGTAATGGAATTGGTGCAAAAGGCATCTTAAATTGCTCAACTAGAGGTCGAATATTAAGCACATGAAGACCCAAAACATTGGAATTGATAAACTTCGAAAAGACACCTTCTATTCCTCCTGGTCTACCTATGGTATTAATACTTGATCTATTAACAACGCCTGGAGGTAATAATTTTAAATTAAAACTTGTTCCAAGGCTTGCAACACCCCCTCCCACGTTTATAACTGCTTTATAGGATTTAATTGAAGTATAACTTTTGAATTTTTTCATTCTTTCATCTATATTTTCTGCGAGCCTCTTCTTTTTTATTAAAGGAAGGTTATGCGAAGAGATATTATCAGAAATTATAGATCTTCCTCTAGGAGATAAAAGCCTCCCCATATCATTACGACCTCCAATAGATGCAGCTACACTTCTAGACAAAATTAAATTTTCTTCAAATAAAATTTTCTCCATATCAAGCCAAGTAAAATCTATATGATTCGCTCCCCACTGCGATGCACCAATACTAGATATACTTATTGGAGTGAGATCCAGAGCTTTACAAGCCGTTAATACAGCTATGTTAGCTCCAGGCATAGAACCTGTCATAAGTACTGCTACAGTATCCTTGCTCTGCAAATTCAACTGATACATAAGATCTACAATAACCGCTGAAAAATTGGGATCCAAAGTAGTAAGTTTTGCATCAAGGTCACCTTCATCAGTAGTTATTAAACTAAAAGGTCCACCAACAAGACCTGTTTCATTGGGGTCATTTTCAATATCTATAAAAAAACTTTGTTCCATTCTATGTTCTTTTAATACCGACATTGCTTTTTCCATTAATTTTGCAGCAATTACTTTTTTATCAAATGAGGGTGAGACATCAACGGTTTTAATATTAATAGAAATTATAAAACAAAAAAGACTTAATAATGATAACATTATAAGGATTGATGTTTTTTGAATTGCTGGAATAAATGGCTGTTTTTTATAATTATTCAAAAAGAATACCGCCAAAAAGTAATATTACTGTTAGCTTTACAATAACAGCGGTTAAAAGAACAACTGAGAGTGTTCTTACAACACCTTGTCTATCCATCCAATTTGCAATTAAACCTGGAATAATATTACCGATCACAGCAACTGAACCTAAATCTTCTTGGATAAAAATAAAATTTCTTGAAATATACCCAAAAAAGAAACCGAGTATCAAAGCTAATACAATTCTTCTCTTTCCATAAAGAAACATCACCTTGCCTAATGCTTGAATAATGGACCATACTAATATTGCAACTAAAAATGTTGCCACCACTTGAGATGGTTGATGTAGATATAAAGAGACATATCCAGGTACAATTATTCCTCCAGCAGTAACTCCCAGAGTTTCAGATAACACAAGACTCAAAATGATACCCAATCCTATGCTTACTTCAACCATTATACTTTAATTCTGATATACTTTCTAAAAGAGTCTGTCCCACTCCAACCTGATTACCAATAGCATAGATCAGGGTATTATTGGGTAATTTTTTTATCAAGGCGATAGAGGTTTTAATAGATTCATTTAAAGAAAGAGTTTGAACATTTGTCGAAGGGGAATAATGCAAAAATTTTCCAATTATATTATCAACCTTATCTCCTCTTATAATAAAATTTTTTGGTTTTATATCTTTTAAGGTAAGTTCAATCATTTGCTTTGTTCTGACTGGACGATCATCTCTAGAATTAAAGAACACACAAGATTCTTTATCTGATGAATATCTATCCGATATAACCTTCCAAATCTGAAGAGTTGAAACTGGATCATTTGCAGCCATTCCATTAATAAATTTAAATATCTTTTCACCGGATGATAATGTCCAGACTATAAGAGCTCCTACATCTGGTTGAACTTTGTGCATACCCGCTAAAGCAATGCCCCTTTCAACACCAGCTTGTTTACAGACATCTAATGCTACTGCAATATTTGAAGGGTGCTCCAAATAGGAAAAAGACTCTAATTCTTTTTTTGTAATTGAAGTCTCATCAGATCTTATAAATTTTGATTTATTTTGCTTAGAAATTGATTTTAGAAGTTCTGGTTTCTGATCTTCCCCAGTAATAAAAATACCCCCAATAGGAATAGTATTACTTAATGAATAAGCGACATCATCTTCCGTTGGACCCATTTCCTCTAGATGGTCCGGCCTTACATTTGTTATTACTCCTATGTGAGACTTAACCATTTGATGTTCAGCAATCCATTGATACTGTGGCTGAACTGCCATGCATTCCATTACAACAGCATCCGGTTTTTCACCTGCAAAATAGCGTAATAACCTAACTTGCTCGCCAATAGAGGGTAGCCTTAACCTATGAATAATACGATCTTTCCCGTCTGCATCTATAACTCTTGGTGCGGTACCAGTTGTTTTAGCAAAAGTTCTAACACCGCCAGCTCTTAACCCTGCGGCGACAAGCCTTGTTACACTAGATTTACCTCTAGTTCCATTTACATGTATCCGTAATGGAATAGAATTAAGAGAATATTGGTGAAATTGAAATTCAAGTAAGCCAGCAATACATAATGATATAGCAAAGGCACCTAATAAAAGCAAAGGCATCATAAAATCACTTTACACTTTTTTTCTTGATAGAGAATATTAAAAACAAAAATATATTTAGATTCTTTTTTCAAGTCTTTATTCAACCTCGATATCAGGGTTTAATGTTTAGAGTTTAATTGATTAATGAAGACTAAAATTACTTTTTGATGATTTACTACTTAGTAACAGTAGATAAAAATAATCATTCAAAACTTCTTTACTGTAAATCTAGTTTTCGTACTTCATTACCATTCTAATTAATGCAATTAAATCCATCACATTTACCATTCCATCTTCGTTAATATCTGCGAAGAAGGGGTTAACCTCTCCTTCATATCCTAGATTAAAATCAACAAGAAGCATTAAATCATAAACATCTATTATTCCATCATAATTTAAATCACCACTAAGTCGAATATCACTACCTCGAGTTGTAATAAGAATAGAGGTTTGATCAGACAGTTCAAGTGCCGCCGGGTGAAATTGATCATTAAATGTATACTGTAAACCATCGGTCATTGAATGATCTTCAATACCAATTGTACAATAATCTCCATGAATCTGATCCCAACTATATGACCCATATGAAGTATTATTAAAATCTTTATATTGTAATAATATTTCACCATCCCCAGTAGGAGTTGTGTAATAGCTAGGATCATACAAAACAGCTTGAAATGTTTCTGAAGTGTTATTTTGATATGTTCGAACTCCAGACCATTCAACATAAAATTTCTTTTCTATTTGATCATACCATGTGTATACCCTTCCGCCGTTAGAGGTCTTTAAATCATCCCAAAATACAGCAATCATTGCTGCTGGGCCTCCAACACCCGGCATAGTATAATTCCTAAAGGATTCTAATGATGTTTGCCCCATTGCTATCCAACCATTTGAACAAATACTAATTTGATTATAGTCTTGACCATAGAACGTGAAAGTAAAGGGTAAAGTGACCGTTTGAACATCGTCTTGATTATCTCCACCATCAGATAAAGCACTTAAATGTGTCCCTGGACCACCTTCACGATCATCTATTTCTATCCAGTTATATGTGGGAGCAAGTAAATAATCAATGTCTTCATTATCATACATATAATACCCATAAGAATCCGGTCCAACAGGGTCACTAACGGTAGGAAGACCTATCTGAATAGGTATTAATGAATTTGTAGTGTAACCGTCTTCTGTTTGAAGGTTTATAATTAAATATGCAATTGCACCAGGTATAGTCTCCTCAAGAGAACTTATCTCAAAATGATTATCACCATTAAATGCAGATCCTCCTGAAGAAATAGAAGACCAGGTACCTGTATTATCTAAAATTTCAATAAATGGAGAGGCACAGGTAATCGTACCTGTTACTGTTTGAGCACTTGTTGAGCCATTGTTTTCTAACCCAATTTTTATATATGAAGATCCACCAGGATTGAGTATATCAGTTCCAGAACCTAAAACATCTAACCCGGTTGCAGTAATTTTGTTACCAGATACATAAATATTCAAAACACCATTAAAACTATTATCCTCAACATCTAAAAAATTGATATTAAGGTTTAAGTTAACGCCATCTTCTATTCCGCTATCCAGAACTATAATATATGGTTCATTGCTTGTAATACTAGAGCCAGAGTTAATATCTCCAAAATTAAGAGTATTATTTAGAGGATCGATAGTAACTTGGTTATTTAATGACGTAATAATACCAGTTATGCCCGAAGCATTTTCAGAGCCGTAATTAGTAGCTGTAACATATAATTCTAAAGTTTCACCACTATTTGCTGTTCCATTAGAATTCCCAATTGAGTTTCCTGAATTATCATCAACTATAGAAAAGGCATTTTCTGACAGATTAACTGAAACACCTGGATCATAAATTTGAAAAGAACTTTGATATGGGTAATGATTCTTTTTTGTAACGGTAAGAAGAACCTCACCTGTTTGCGTGGATGTAATTGGAAGTCGTATATATCCCTGATCATTCGTATATCCTGATTCAAGTATTTCACCATCCATCAAAATTGTAACCCATGCATTATCAACCATACCAATATCTTTGCTTACATTAATATCAATAAAGTTCGTTCCTTTTGTTATCGCATATGGATGATTAACAGAAGTTACTTCAGGAAAAGAGCTCCACATTTGAAGAGAAGACTCTCCCATTAAATTATTCCAATGTACAAAAATATCCGCAAAGTTATTAGGATTGTCTGGATAGTTTTCATAAAGCATCATTTTCCCGTACATTAAAGCTCCACCCGCCGAATTAATATTTTTGATCAACGCACCATAATAAAAGCCCATATCTACTATGTTATTAAACATAGTATGAGTTCCGGTAGTTGCTGTACCAATACAGACAACAGATCCTTTAGGATTCGAGGCAGTACCAGCTCGAATAAACGTTTCTGATAAAGCTTCTTGAGATGTCCCAAAAGAACCCGTACCGCAGGTTATAACAGTAGCAACAGGAAGCATAAATCCATTGGAAGTTCCATTCACATTACTAGATTCAAATCCACTAACACCATAAAAGCCTCTGTAATTAAAAAAAGAGACTCCATCTGTTATTCCTGACTGCATTTGACTTGGAAAAGACCCACCATAAACTGTGTTGACTTCTTCAAACTCAACAAGGTCTAGGATTTCATTGATAGCTTCATTTGTAATAATACATGAAACGCCAGAAGTACTTTGATCTCCCACTAAACATGCTCGCTCGAACCAATTTTCATTCATATAGGGGTTAGATTCATAATTTAAAGTTTTACTAACAATTGTATTTAAATGTGAGCTTGTCTCAAAAGAAAGGCGTCCTAAAAATACTTCTGGAAAATTATCACTTCCAGAAAGTGTTGAATAAGGATGGTCTCCATCTCCATTATAGCCACTCTGTGATTCATTCCAAGTCGGAATATCATAGGTTCCACCTACATCACCAACAATATTTACATGAACTGGAGGATTATCCCATGTCTCATATGCATTCTCAATATAGTCTTTAAGGTTATTGCGGTTATTAACGACATTAGAGCTAGAGACATATCGAACATCATAACCGACACGTCTTTTCCAATCCATTAGCTGTTCAATTGTGCCGAATAGATTTCCAATATTATCAGGTAATATATAAAGAATCGCAGGTCGCTGATATTCGATATCATTTCTATTTAAGGTACTATAGTTGACTACTAAGGATTCGTATAAAGCTTCAAATTCTCTTGATCTTTTAGAAGGAACAAAATGAGTGTCCATAGTCTCAGATTCAACAAGAATGATGTCAGCATCCTTAATAATTGTTAATTGTTTTAAAACAGGATTATATTGGAAAGGTGTGACTGAGACTTGAACCATTACAAGGTCTCTCATGATAATTGGATCTGAGGCACGAGCAATAACCTGTGGAAAAAGCGAGTTTTGGTTATAGACTTCACCTTTTACAGCATTTCCCGGTAAATTATTTTCCCAACCTTCCAAAGGAAGAATATCTACATTCTCAATTATTTCTACATTTTTTATAATTATTTGGACTTCAAACTTTTTTCCAGGCTCAACAGCATACATTGTGGAAACCGTTGGTAAATATGGTTGCCCAGGCTGTGCAACAGATCCAGCCTTTTCCATTATCGGTTGAACATAATTAATACCATTCTGATTAACTTGCTTTAGCTCATAACCATGATTATTGTAAGTTAACTTTTTTTGATTTTCAACATTACTAACCTGAAAACCATTAAAGGTGACAGCAGAGGAGCCTTCAGCTCCAAAACAGATACTCAACAAATATGTTAAAATTAAAATATTAAATCTTCTCATTTTATCCTCTATTGCATAATCAATAAATAAAAAAAATCTGGGTAGTAAAAACTACCAATATAAACACCTAAAGCGGCAATGGTTAAAAATGGTACCATTGGCAACGCTCTGTCCCTATCAAAACCCTTAAATATAGATACGGCTATCCATGTTAACAAACTTAACAAAGATGCAAAAAATAATGTTAAAGCCATTCTCATAGGCCCAAGCCATGCCCCCAAAACAACACCTAATTGAATATCACCAAAGCCCATACCTTGCCTTTTTGTTATAACCCACATTATTCCTAAAATAGCTAATGGGATTATGGAACCAATAAAGACACCCCATAATGCTGCATTAATATATATATTTTCAATATATATATTAACGATGGTTACTAAAATCCCCATTAAAATAAAAATTAATGGAACTTGAAAGGTTTTAAAGTCAACAAATGAAATTCCAATCAAAATAATTGATATCAAAGTAAATGGAATTGCCACGGATAATTCTAAGTTCATAAAACCCCAAATTGATAGAAGAATTGAAATTATTTCTATAGATGGATTTTTATTTTCAATAATAAAGTCGTCTATCTTTAGCCAGTTGATTATTTGTTTAACTATAAAACCAAAAAAAAGACCAAAAATTATTGCAACATAAATCATGGTTTTATAATCCTGATTGAAGTGCGGAACCTAAATGGAAGACAGGTAAGTAGGTTAGTACGACCATTAGTGCAATAACTGCCCCAACCAATAGAATCAAAAGAGGTTCTATTAGAGTTGTCATTCTTTCAACTAAAGCATCAACTTGTTTTTGATAATAAGTAGCAGCCCTATCTAGCAAGTCATCAAGTTCTCCGGTTTCTTCTCCTGTGGAAGCAAGTTGTAGTAATATGGACGGGAACACTTCTGTTCTCCTTAGAGCTGTAGAAATATTGTAACCATCTCGAATGTAATCAGATGCCTCATCAATGGCTTTCGCATAAACTTTATTATCAACGACCTTTCTTAAAAGAGCGGTAGTTTCCAAAACGGGTACTCCAGCACCAATTAAGATACCAAAGGTTTTACAGAATTTATTAAGAATTGATTGTTCCATTAATGAGCCAAAAACTGGAATTTTGAGTTTAATAGTATCTAAAGCAAATCCACCTCTTTGTGTTTTTGAAATCAACCAAAGTATTGTACTAATTGTCGAAACTACAAAAAATAAAAATCCAGCGTTACCGGCAAACCATTCACTAAAATTTATCATTTTCCTTGTAGCAGGTGGTAGTCCTGCACCTAACTGAGCATAAACCTGAGAAAATTTGGGAATGATAACCAGAAGCATTACCATTAACATACAAATTAAGAAGACTATCATAAATATAGGATAATTCATGGCAGACTTCACTTTTCTTCGAGTATCATCTAGATTTTCTAAATAGGTAGATAATTGCTCTAAGATTTCATTAAGATTTCCACTTACTTCGCCTGCTTTAACCATAGCAATAAATAGGTTATTAAATACTCCAGGGTGCCTAGAAAGAGACTCAGACATATTTAACCCTTTACGAATATTATCACCAACAGATGCTAAAACTTTTTGAAATTTTCTATGTTTTTCTTCTGCACCTAGACTCTGAATAGCACGTTCAATTGTCAAACCAGCTGAAAACATGGTCGCTAACTGCCTGGTGAAAAACACAATATTGGATAAAGGTATTCTATTCTTAGCTTTTTCTATAGATAGTTGAATTTCATCTAAAAATGGGCCTAAAAAGTCAAAGGAGTCATCGACTTCTTTGAGCGTTATAACCATTTGCCCGTTAGCCGTTAATTTTTGAATTGCATTATCTAAAGTATCCGCACGAATTTCACCTTCTTTTCTTGCGCCTTCAGAATTTTTAGTTAGGTAATTATAAACGGCCACTATAAGTCTTCTACTGTCGACCTTAATATTTCTTCAAGAGAAGTAGTCCCGTCGAGAACTCGTTCAAGTCCTGCGTCTCTTAAAGTAACCATTCCATTTTTCAATGCAGACTGTCTTACTTCATCTTCATTTGCATTATCAAATACTAATTTTCTTAAATCTCTAGCCATTGGAATCATTTCAAAAATAGCGAGCCTTCCTCTATATCCAGTATTTCTACATTCAGTACAGCCTTTACCATGGTATAATGGCCCAGCAACTTTTGAACTATCTAATCCAACGAGTGCAAGTTCTTCATTCGTAGGCTTGTACTCTTCTTTACATTTTTCACATATTTTTCTAACCAATCTTTGTGCCATAACTAAATTAAGACAAGAACCGACTAAAAAAGGTGCTATTCCAATATCTAAAAGACGTGTTATAGTACCAGGTGCATCATTTGCGTGAACGGTTGAAAAGACAAGGTGTCCAGTTAATGCAAATTTTACAGCAATATCAGCTGTCTCAGCATCTCGGATCTCTCCAATTAAAAGGACGTCTGGGTCTTGACGAAGTATGGACCTTAGTGTGGCTCCAAAAGTTAATCCGATATCCTCAAAAACTTGAACTTGATTGACGCCATCAAGTTGATACTCTACAGGATCTTCTACCGTTGTAATATTTGTTCTGTCGCTTTTTATTTCTTTTAATGCAGCATAAAGAGAAGTTGATTTA
>Ga0308010_1001941_pt1 | contig 11137 bp, 10 predicted proteins | sample Neamet129_FD_202368 | JGI IMG/M metagenome (GOLD analysis project Ga0308010, IMG submission 202368) | Marine microbial communities from water near the shore, Antarctic Ocean - #129 | ecosystem: Environmental > Aquatic > Marine > Unclassified | place: Southern Ocean | collected 2014-07-24 | reverse complement strand
TCTACTACAAAGACGTACAGCAAACAGGCCGTGCTTTTCACGGTGAAAATCCTGATTATTTCCTCCATGAAGTTGAGCAGGGTCAGGGTAGTGACATTTCCATCTTCCTCTATACCTCAGGAACTACGGGTAAACCAAAAGGAGTAGTTCTTACTTCAGACAATCTTATCATAACAGCACGCAACAGTATTGATTTTGACAACCTCACCTGTGATGAAGAGGTACTGGCCTATTTGCCAATGGCCTGGGTTGGTGACAATATTTTTTCTTTAGCACAGGCTTATGTGATTGGTTTTTGTGTGAATTGCCCTGAGAATCCTGAAACTGTGATGACAGATCTCAAGGAAATCGGTCCTACCTATTATTTCGCCCCACCAGCAATTTATGAAACTGTGCTAACAAAAGTAATGATTCGCATGGAAGACGCAAGTAGAATTAAGCGTTCCATGTTTAATTATTTTATGGAACTGGCGAAATTTGTGGGAATCCGGATTCTTGACGGGAAACATGTTTCATTTTTAGAAAAATTCCTTTACAGCATCGGTCAAATTTTGGTTTATGGTCCTTTAAGAAACAACTTGGGTTTGAGCCGGACCCGTCTTGCTTATACTGCAGGAGAAGCTATTGGCCCTGAAATATTTGAGTTTTTCCGTTCACTTGGTATCAATATCAAGCAACTTTACGGACAGACAGAAGCCTCTGTTTTTATCTGTGCTCAGCCTGACGGTCAAGTAAAAGCAGATACTGTAGGAATAGCATATCCGGGAGTGGAACTGCGTCTTGCAGATAACAGCGAAGTTTTTTACCGTAGTCCCGGAGTCTTTCATTCTTATTACAAAAATCCTGAATCGACTGCAGAGACAAAAGATGCTGAAGGCTGGGTAGCTACTGGAGACGCCGGATTTTTTGATGAAGATGGTCACCTGAAGATTATTGACCGGGCCAAGGATGTGGGTCTCATGAATGACGACACAATGTTTGCGCCAAAATATATTGAAAATAAACTAAAATTTTTCCCTTTTATTAAAGAAGCGGTTTCATTCGGTCACAAAAAAGATTACGTTTCAGCTTTTTTATGTATCGACATTGAAGCTGTCGGAAACTGGGCAGAACGTCACAATTTAGCTTTTTCAGGATACACAGATCTTTCTGCAAAATCAGAAGTTTACAATTTGCTGAAGGAATGCGTTGAAACTGTAAATTCGGATTTGGCTCGTGATGAAAAACTCAGCGGATCACAAATTAAAAGATTCCTGCTTTTACACAAAGAACTTGATGCAGATGACGGTGAGCTCACGCGAACCCGTAAGGTTCGCCGGAGAATTGTTGCAGAAAAATATGACGTTTTGATTGTTGCCCTGGATGACCCCAAGCAAACTCACTGTGAAATAGAGGCTGAAATGACTTTTGAAGACGGCCGTACCGGAATCGTTCGCGCAGATTTGCAAATCCTGGAAACTGAACGTCAAGAAACTCAGATTCACACACATGCTGCATAATCAGGATACGATAAAAAAATAGTTTTCATGGAAAAGAAAATCGGCGAAGTTCTTTTGAATGTTGATCATATCAGTTTGGCTTTTGGAGGAGTGAAAGCACTTACTGATATATGTTTTAGCATCCGGGAAAAAGAAGTGTTTGCCATCATTGGACCAAACGGTGCGGGCAAGACATCCATGCTGAATGTGATTAACGGCTTCTATCATCCACAGGAAGGAGAGATTACATACAAAGGGGTTCATCGTAAACAGATGAAATCACATGATGCCGCCGTCCAGGGTATCGCACGTACTTTCCAGAATGTTGCTCTTTTCAAGGGCATGTCTACTCTCGATAATATCATGACTGGACGAATCATACACATGAAACGCAACTTGTTTTGGCAGGCATGCTATCTCGGACCTGCACGTAAAGAGGAAATGCAAAACCGGGAATATGTTGAAGATATTATTGATTTTCTTGAAATTCAAGCCATCCGCCGCACTCCGGTAGGGCGGTTGCCTTACGGATTGCAGAAACGTGTCGAGTTGGGGAGGGCACTGGCAATGGAACCTGATTTGCTGTTGCTGGATGAGCCGATGGCAGGAATGAACATTGAAGAAAAACAGGATATGTGCCGATTCGTCTTGGACGTAAATGATCAATATGGAACTACAATCGCTTTAATTGAACACGACATGGGAGTTGTCATGGATATTTCAGATAAAGTAGTTGTGCTGGATTATGGGAAAAAACTGGCGGAGGGAACTCCAGATGAGATCCGTGGTAACCAGACCGTTATTGATGCATATCTTGGTGTTACCAGTGCAAATAAATAGATAATAATTTTTTGATGGAAATCTTAACAACGATATTCATACAGCCGTTTTTTGATATGGCAGGTGATCCCATTTTATTTTTACAAGTTATTTGGGAAGGATTTGTTACGGGTATTCTTTATTCATTAATCGCGTTTGGGTTCGTACTAATTTTTAAGGCATCTGGTGTGTTCAATTTTGCACAAGGAATTATGGTTGTATTTGCTGCATTAACTCTTGTAGGACTCCATGAAAATGGAATCCCCGCATATATTGCACTGCCCATTACAATATTGGTGATGTATGTATTAGCTTTTTCGGTCGAAAGGCTTGTTTTGAGACCCCTAGTCAACCAGCCTGATATCATACTTTTTATGGCAACCATTGGTCTTACGTTTTTTTTAATAGGTTTTGGTGAATTTATTTTTGGTGGAGAACCAAAAATAATGATTACTGAAGAGCTTTTACTACCATACGACTCCATTACTTTCTTTGATGATATGCTGATTTTGCAGGAAATAGATATAGCAGCTTCTATCATTGCTGCATTGGCATTAATTTTCTTAGCACTATTCTTGGGAAAAACAAAAATAGGAGTTGCTTTAAGAGCAGTAGCAGATGACCATCAGGCTGCTCTTTCTGTAGGGATATCTCTCAATACTATCTGGGTAGTTGTGTGGTTCATTTCCGGAATCATTGCTTTGATTACGGGAATCATGTGGGGCGCGAAGAGTGACGTCAGTTTTGCTCTCTCAATCATAGCTTTTAAAGCATTACCTGTTTTGATATTAGGCGGTTTCACATCTGTTAGGGGAGCAATAGTCGGGGGATTGATCATTGGTATAGGTGAAAAAATTGGAGAATTTTATTGGGGGGATCTAGTGGGCGGAAGTATTGAAGGCTGGCTGGCCTACATGATCGCACTTGTTTTTCTTTTCTTCAGACCGCAGGGGTTATTCGGAGAGAAAATTATTGAAAGAGTATAGGTTAAAAATAAATTAAAAATGTTTTATCGCGAAGCAGGACAATTTAAAACGACATACATCAGAGATCAGGAACTTTTCCCGGTAAAACAGGACCGTTGGGGAATATTTGTAATCATTGGATTTTCATTTATTATTGTTCCATTGATAGCAAACGACTATTGGCTGCAAGCCATCTTAATCCCTTTTCTTATTTATTCTTTATCAGCTTTAGGTCTCAACCTGTTGACCGGATATGCAGGACAGTTGTCTTTGGGCACAGGAGGATTTATGGCTGTGGGTGCTTATGCCTGCTACAAATTGGTTACTATTTTTCCGGAAACAAATGTCATAATTCTTATTCTAATTTCAGGGTTTTTTTCTGCAGGCATAGGTATAATTTTTGGAATTCCATCTTTAAGGATCAAGGGGTTCTATCTCGCAGTCGCGACTCTTGCAGCTCAGTTTTTCTTTGAATGGCTTTTTGGAAGAGTTAAATGGTTTTATAACTATAATGATTCAGGTGCAATTGAGGTCCCTGTAAGAAATTTTTTTGATATTGCTGTAACTGGCCCGACAGCTACCACGCAGGCACGTTATATGGTTGTATTATGCATCGTAACTTTTTTAGCATTAGTTGCCGTAAACATCGTCAGAGGTAAAATTGGGCGCGCTTGGATGGCAATTAGGGATATGGATATTGCAGCAGAATTGATCGGGATACGACCCCTTAACACAAAATTGATTGCATTCGCTGTAAGCTCCTATTATACTGGCGTCGCTGGGGCATTATTCGTATTTACTTATTTGGGTTCTGCAGAAATAGAAGTTTTTGACATTAACATGTCATTTGAAATTTTGTTCATGGTAATCATCGGTGGTTTAGGAAGCATTTCAGGAGCATTTTTGGGTGCAGCGTTTATAGTTCTTATCCCAATTCTGATCACGAATCTTCCAAGGATTTTAGGAATTCCAATTAACGCAGCAACCGTGGAACATTTTAATTTTATGATTTTAGGTGCTTTGATTGTATTATTTCTGATTTTTGAACCTCATGGTCTGGCAAAAATATGGTCAATTGTGAGGGAAAAGCTTCGGGCATGGCCATTCCCCTATTGATTTATCTTCATGGGAATCCACCCCAGAAGAGTCAGAGTTGTTCTGGCTCAAATGAAATCATATCCTTTAAATGGATTAGGTTTCATATTAGTAGAAGGGTCAGAGTTGTTCTGACTCAAATGGAATCATATCCTTTAAATGGATTAGGTTTCACAGTAATTGTAAATCATGCTAATAAGGAGTTGTTATGAAGAAGAAATTATTGCTTACTCTACTTGCTTCGGTCATGGCTTGTTTATGGCTGACTCAGGAAATAATAGCGGCTAAAGGTATTTATATTCCTTTGTTTACTTATAAAACGGGTCCATTTGCTGGAAGTGGAATTCCTACCGGAAATGGTATGGCTGATTATTTAACCATGCTGAATGAGAGGGACGGAGGTATAGGGGGAGTTCCATTGATTGTGGAAGAATGTGAGACCGGATATAACACTAAAAAAGGGGTTGAGTGTTATGAAAAAGTAAAAGGGAAAAACCCCGCTATGATAAATCCCTGGTCTACTGGAATCTCACTTCAATTGATTCCAAAAACACCTATAGACAAGATTCCTCTTCTCACCATGGGTTATGGACTATCAGCAGCAGCAGTCGGCAGTGTTTTTCCATGGGTTTTTAATTATCCCTCGACCTACTGGAACCAGGCTTCTGCAATCATAAAATATATCGGCCACCAGGAAGGTGGAATAAGTAATCTGAAGGGTAAGAAAATTGGATTCATCTTTCTTGAATCTGGTTACGGTAGAGAACCCATTCCATTGCTTGAAGAACTGTCAGGTGAATTGGGATTTGAATTTTTCACTATACCTGTTGCATTCAAGGAAAGCCAGAATCAGTCATCTCACTGGCTCAAGGTTCGTAAAGAAAAACCTGATTGGATGATAATGTGGGGATGGGGTGTTATGAATCCCACAGCCATCAAGGAAGCAACACGAATTAAGTTCAATATGGAAAAATTCGTAGGGGTCTGGTGGTCAGGAGGTGAAGATGATGCCCGTCCAGCCGGTAAAGCTGCCAAAGGATATAAATCAGCAAATTTCCATGGAATAGGAACCCATTATCCTGCTATCCAGGATATTTTGAAGTATGTTGTTGATAAAGGTAAAAGCCAGGTCAAAGATCGCTCACGAGTGGGAGAAAATCTCTATATGAGAGGAGTTATCAATTCTGTACTTATTGCCGAATCAATAAGAACCGCGCAGAGTAAATATGGTAACAGGGTTGTCAACGGTCCAGAAACGCGATGGGGGATGGAAAATCTGGACTTGACCTCTGCCAGGATGGCAGAAATTGGTTTGCCAGGATTCACCAATCCCATAAAAGGTTCCTGTGATGACCATGCGAGTAACGGTCCCATATTTATTCAGCAGTGGAATGGGACAAGCTGGGAAAGAGTATCCGGATGGATAAATTCTATGGATAGGGTAAGGCCTATGCTAGAAAAGTCGGCTGCAAATTATAAAGCAAAGAATAACATCCCAAATAGGACTATTCCTTGTTCCTGAAATAAAGTCAATTTGTAGCAAAAAAGGGGGAGACGTAATTTTAACGCTCCCTCTTTTCCCTTAATAGCAGATAACTTTACCGGGTAAGTACTTGTTAAGCGTTAACAACATTGAGGTAATTTACGACCATGTTATCCTTGTACTCAAGGGTGTCTCCCTGAATGTCCCAAAGGGAAGTGTTGTTGCCATTTTGGGTGCCAACGGAGCCGGTAAAACTACCACTCTTAAAGCAATCTCCAACTTACTTCAAGCAGAACGCGGAGAAGTTACCAAAGGCAGCATTCATTTTGATGATTTAGAGGTTCATGATCTTTCTCCTAACGAATTAGTAAAACGTGGATGCATTCAGGTTATGGAGGGCAGGCATGTATTTGAACATCTGACAGTTGAAGAAAATTTATTGACAGGCGCATATACTCGAAAAGAAGGACGATCCACAATCGCAACTGATCTGGAAAAAACATATACCTATTTTCCACGTTTGAAGGAACGCAGATCCAGTCAGGCTGGTTACACTTCCGGAGGAGAGCAGCAGATGCTTGCTATCGGGCGGGCGTTAATGTCAAAACCTAAAATGATCCTGCTAGATGAACCTTCAATGGGTCTTGCGCCACAGCTTGTTGAAGAAATATTTGAAATTGTTAAAGATCTAAACCAACGTGAAGGAGTCAGTTTTTTACTTGCTGAACAAAATACAAATATTGCCTTGCGTTATGCAAATTATGGATATGTTCTTGAAAACGGTCGTGTCGTGATGGATGGCGAAGGATCAGAATTACGTGAAAATGAAGATATCAAAGAGTTTTATTTAGGCATGGGTGGTGCTGGTCGTAAAAGCTTCCGTGATGTAAAAAACTACAGACGACGTAAACGATGGCTCTAGTCGCTCCCTATCGTTAGCCATAATTCTGAATTTCTCATCAAAGACAAAACAATGAGCAGTGAAGATGCAAAAATCGGCATCGTAGCTGGTGCTGGTCCGTATGCAGGACTGGATTTAGCACAAAAAATATTGCAGCAAACCAGTGCAATAATTGATCAGGATTATCTGCCAACTATCTCAATTTCCACTCCTGCCGATATTGCAGACCGTACCCGGTTTCTTTTGGGGCAAACCACTAAGAATCCCGCCCACGCCATTTTCCGTAATTTAACTGAATTAGAAGATCTCGGTGCAACAGTTGTTGGCATTCCCTGCAACACCGCACATGCAACTGCAATCTGGGATGTATTTATGAAAAAGCTCGAACAATCCGGAAGCCGCCTCAAGTTGCTGGATATGATCTCAGAAACAGTCAACTTTTTAAAGGAAGCCTGTCCGGAAGTTAAAATCGTTGGTGTGCTTTCCACAATCGGAACTTGGAAAGCAGGGTTTTACCCGAAATTGCTAGGTGAAGCCGGTTACGAAGTCAGAATACTTGAGGAGCCACAACAACAGTGTTTACACGACGAAGCCCTGTTTCATCCGGAATATGGAATCAAAGTACAGGCACATCCTGTAAGCAAAGCTGCCAGAAAAGTGTTGCTGGAGGGAGTTCGTAAATTGGAAAAACAAGATGTACAAGCTGTTGTTTTAGGCTGCACAGAAATTCCACTGGGACTTCCGGAACGTAAACTTGGATCAACATATTTAATTGATCCTGGTTTGATTTTGGCACGGGCTCTGATTCGTGAATTTTGTCCGGAAAAACTTCTACCCTGGTCATGGAAAACATAAAGTGGATGAAAAGGAAACACCAGCATTAACTCCAATTGAAAACCTGAAAACGGTGATGGCCCGTTTGCGGCATCCGGAAGAGGGTTGTCCGTGGGACAGGGAACAAACTTTTGCCAGTGTTGCACCATACACTATTGAAGAGGCTTACGAAGTTTCTGAGGCAATTGACAGCAAAGATATGTCTTCGCTGAAAGAAGAACTGGGTGACTTGCTTTTGCAAATAGTTTTTCATTCTCGAATGGCGGAAGAATCCGGAGACTTTAATTTTGACGATGTTGCACAAACCATAAGCGACAAAATGATCAGTAGACATCCACATGTATTTGGGAAGGAGTCTGAACGTTCAAAAGAGTTTCACAGTGGAGAATGGGAAGTGCAAAAAAGACGTGAACGAGTGGAAAAAGCTCAACGTCATGGTAATGCCGCCTCAGTGAGCGTTCTCGATGATGTCGCTTTGGCTCTTCCGGCTTTGATGCGAGCAGAAAAACTGGGAAAACGGGTTGCAAAAGTTGGATTCGAATGGCCGGAAATAGATTCGGTTTTTGAAAAAATAAACGAAGAAATTCAGGAGTTACGGTCTGAATTGGATGCAAATGAAATTTCCGAAGAGTCTATCGAAGAAGAACTCGGTGACATTTTGCTGACCGTAGCGACTCTTGCTCGTCATGTTCATGTTGATCCTGAATTAGCTTTACGCCGTGCAAATGCTAAATTTGAACGACGTTTCCGTTTTGTTGAAGAAAGTCTGGCTGAAGATGGTAAATCTCCAGAAAATGTCAGTCTTCAAAAACTGGAAAAACTCTGGCAGGAGGCCAAACAAAGAAAACTTACAAAGGGAAAAACCTGAGTTGATTGCTTCACTTAATTTATTCTTCTAATTTCCCTCTCTTTTTCAAAAAAATATTTTATTTTGAAAAACATGTTTACACGTAGAAAATTATTTAAATTAGGTGCTGTTAGTGGAGTAACCCTGTTGACGATTGAAACTTTTCATGCGTCTCTGGAAATTCCACCTGCACCTGAAGGATTGGGTCATTCCTTTGAATTTTTAACTCCGGTTGATCGTGGAATCTTGTCAAAGATTACCCCTGTTATTCTTGCAGAAGCGCTGCCCGAGTCTAATGAAGAAAGGGTATTGGCGATCAAGGAAGTAATTGTCGGCTGGGATATTGCCGTTAGTGGATTACAGCCGTTGACTCAACAGGAAATCCGGAAGCTGTTTTTAGTGATGGACTCAAATTTTATATTCTCTTTAACTCCACGTTTACTTACTGGAGTTCCTGGAGCTTGGGACGATCCCAGTGAAATAGATGATTGTTTAAATAATTGGCGCCTTAGTGATCCGGAAAGTTTGATCACAGGAAATGAACTTCGAATTGGCTACATGGGGATGGTAGAATTAACCATGGCATCCTGGTATACCAATCCACGTTCCTGGGACTTTTGCAGTTATGGGGGCCCCCCGGTTTTGTTTTAAGTGCAATAATTATTGATGAACTCTTAACAAATCTTAAAGTTATCCTTGTTTGTCATTTTGAGCGAAGCGAAAAATATTGCATGGGGTACTAAACTAATATTATTAAGATTTTTCTCTACAGTAGAAATGACCGCACATAGACAGCCTCTGGATAATTTTATTGTTTCATTTCCAGATTGCTGATTAAGTTGCGGGGTGGATTTTAGAATTTTTATCAAACAGTCAAAGATGAGTGATTCAAAAAATACGATACTTGATTTTGTGGCAGAGGGTTTCCAGCAAGGATGGAAACATATTGACGCGTCTCGGTTGGGTGAAGATCAAAGCCTTGAGGCAGATGTCGTGATTATCGGTTCCGGAGCAGGAGGAGGAAATTCTGCAGAAATTCTGGCTCAATCTGGATTGAACGTCATCATCGTGGAAGAAGGGCCGCTTCAGACTTCCCGTGATTTTCACATGAAAGAAAATGAAGCCTATTCCAATCTTTATCAAGAGTCAGCCGGAAGACAAACTAAAGATCGCGGCATCAAAATATTTCAGGGAAGAATGGTTGGCGGTGGTACAGGAATCAACTGGACAACAAGCTTTCGCACACCTACTGAAACACTAAAATATTGGGCTGAGGAAATGGGGGTTCTTGGATTATCGGAGAAAGAAATGCTTCCCTGGTTTGAATGGTCGGAGAAACGCTACAATATTCAGGATTGGAAGGTTCCTCCCAACGCCAATAATAGTGCCCTGGAAACAGGTTGCGAAAAACTCGGAGTTAGTTGGGGTAAGATCAGGAGAAATGTGACGGGATGTCTTAATTTGGGTTATTGCGGAACAGGCTGCCCTGTCAACGCAAAACAGTCCACTTTGGTTACGACTATTCCGGGTGCATTAAAAGAGGGAGCGACTCTCATTTCAAAAGCCAGAGCGGAAACTTTTGAAATCAAAAACGGTAAAATTACTGAACTGAAATGCAAAGCGATGACTCCGCGCGGCAATGCCCCAGCCGTACAAACCATAAAAATTAAAGCCAGACATTATGTGCTGGCTGCAGGATCAATTGGAAGTCCAGCCATCATATTACGTTCTGAGAACAAAATATTAAACCCTTATGGTTTAGTTGGAACACGGACATTTCTTCATCCTGTCAATATTTCCGGAGCCATTATGCCGTTTCCGGTCAATGGAGAATACGGTGCACCGCAAACAAGTTACTCAGACCATTACATTGAGACACGCCTCGACAATCAAAAGTCCGGTTTCAAGATGGAATGTCCGCCATTGCAACCGATGTTGGTCGCAACTGCTTTAAATGGACATGGTAAAGTCCATGCAGAAATCATGAGGCAGCGACCTTTTCTGCAAGTCTTGATTGCACTTCAGAGAGACGGATTTCATCCAGAAAGCATTGGTGGAAAAGTTTACCTGAAAAGTGACGGAACTCCCGGTTTGGATTATGCTGTTTCCGGATACGTATGGGATGGAATTAGAGATGCTTTTATAGCAATGTCGGAAATACAATTTGCTTCCGGCGCCAAAGCTGTTGCTCCTGTTCACAGGGACGCAGAGCTTTACCACAGCCTCGATAAAGTTAAAAAAGCGATTGCATCTTTACCAATGGCAACTTTGAAAGCCCGTTTGTTTTCAGCGCATGTTATGGGAGGTTGTCCTATGGGTGAAAACGCAGCTAAATCGGTGGTTAATTCAAAAGGGCGTCATCATGAAGTGGATAATCTTTCAATATTTGATGGTTCTGTGTTTCCAACATCGATTGCTGCAAATCCGATGGAATCTATTTTTGCTGTGACTGCTAAATTCGCCACGGAACTTGCGAAGGTTTTGGTTATGTAAAATCAAAACGGGATTACGCTCAGTACAGAGTATTTAGTATCACATTCTGGTCTATGACTGAGTCTGATAAACAAACCTTTTTACTCTTACGGTTTAATCCAGAAATTTTCTGGTAAAATGTGATAAATGGTAGCTTCTTGATGATTTAACACAATTATGCTTGAAGGGTTTATCAACATAGCTCATACTAACAAGTTACATCTTTCTTATTGAGATTTATTG
>Ga0308010_1001940_pt1 | contig 11140 bp, 5 predicted proteins | sample Neamet129_FD_202368 | JGI IMG/M metagenome (GOLD analysis project Ga0308010, IMG submission 202368) | Marine microbial communities from water near the shore, Antarctic Ocean - #129 | ecosystem: Environmental > Aquatic > Marine > Unclassified | place: Southern Ocean | collected 2014-07-24 | reverse complement strand
GTTGAATTTTGTGCTCAAAAGCAGCTATTGCTGCGATTCACACTGCTTGATGGCGTCGGTACGAAATTAGGATGTAGAAGCAGATAACTCGTCTTGATATGGGGGCATGTTTATAGGCAGTATAAGGGCCATAAACATGTGTGGAATTGACGATTGTTGCTACGGTTGGGGGAGTATATTCTGCGGTTCGTTTATTTTTTTGAATAGACTATTGAAGATTTTCTAGAAAGACGGCGCATAAAATTGAAAGCTGCAAGACTCGTAGCCCCACAGATATTTGACTTTATTGAACTTGATGAACCGACCCCGGTAGACGGGCAAGTCAAGATACGAGTCGAAGCTACTTCGGTTTGTGGCAGCGACATACACGGTATTTATCAGGGTGCAACTCCGGAAGAGGATTACCCGCTGGCTCCAGGCGTTCCGTGTCATGAGATCGCCGGAACTATCGTTGAGTCGAAGACCGATGAACTCAACGTAGGTCAGCGAGCTATCGTTTTGCCTACTCGGGGTATGGGTGGACTTTCTGAGTACCTCGTCCAGACTCCCGATCGCGTACTTCCTGTCCCTGAATGGGGTGGGATCGACGAATGGGTTATGTGTCAGCACACCGGTACGGTTCTCTACTCTGTGAAGCAGATGGGCAACGTTGCTGGCAAGCGCATTGCAGTTTTGGGGCAGGGCGGAATTGGTCTTTCGTTTTCGATGCTTACCGAAAAGATGGGTGCGATGCAGGTAATTGGTATCGATCCTATTGAAACTCGACGTGAGAAGGCGCTTGAGATTGGCGCTACGAACACGATCGACCCTTCTAAAGACGATATGTACGAAGCGCTTGAGGACCTTACAGACGGTGAAGGTATCGACATCGTTGTCGATGCTACTGGCGATCCTGAAGGCTTTGGCCAGTGTTTGAAGATCGTAAAGCGATGGGGCACATTTGTTAGCTTTAGCCTTACGGGTTCAACCGGCAAAGTTTCTGAGTTTCCACACCAAGAGTTCATGTTCAAGGCCGCAACGATTATTCCAACTCAGGTTGCAGCTACTTCTCAACCGACTAAGGACATTCGAGAAATTATTGCGCTCAAGGAGCGTGGTTGGATTGATCCTGGTTTGCTGAAGAGCCACAACGTTGATTTCAGCGATGTGCAGAAGGCTTATGACATGTACGCAAATCAGGCTGAAGGCGTTATCAAGGTCGTTATGGATCTGAACGGTGGCGGCAAGGCTTAGGTACTCGTGTAGCTACGCGTCATTGAGGTGACTTGGTCGCCTTTTGCAATCTAGCTAGTAGTGCTCGTCATCAGATGACTCGGCTCCGCTTCGTAATCTCCCCCTTCGTCGGCACGAATATGATTAGGGTTGTGTTCGCCGATAAATCGTTCAGTGAATCCGTGAAGTTGATCGGGTCCATTGAAGTGCAGTCTGCCCATTTTCACAGGCTTGTAACCGACTGCACCTAGCGAGCGGGGGGATGTTGGTAGAGCAGAGTGAAGATACTGGGAGGTGGCCCAACGTGGATGCTGCCCTCTGAGGATTGCTGCTCTTTATGGCATGTAGATCGGAGAGGCAAAGTAGGAATTTTCTAAGATCACTCAGCGAGCCGCGAGCGCCTCTGGGTTTGGGGTCCGAATTACGGTATCGCCTCAAGCACCAATGACGGCAGGGTTGTCATCGTCAGATTCGATGAAGAGGATTTTTGGTCGAGCCGTGTTAGTGGAGATTCGTTAGCTCCAGATAGTTACGTCTTTTACTGAGGCACGTTTCACTTCGGGCTGTTTAGCTTGCTGATCATCAGGGTAGCCGATGTAGAGCGCTCCTACGATGTCCCAATCGGGTTCGGCTCCGATAGCGGTTCCGACGTCGGCTAGGCATGGCTTACCTGTGCTCCAGCCGACTCCTACACCGAGCGAATGGGCGGCGAGCATTAGGTTTTGAATTGCGCACGAGGTCGCTGCGTAATTTTCTTCGGTGACCTCGTCGTTTCGACCCTGCATTGAGTAGACGTACATAAATGCAGGTGCGTCGAGTATTTCTTGCTGTGCAGATTTTGCGCTTGATGTACGACGTTCAGGATTGGGGTTTTTGACGTTTTCGTACGTCCAATCGTGAACGATTTGAGCCACTTTATTGCGCATGGCGCCGTCTTTTCCTAAAACGATAAATCGCCAAGGTTCAGTGCTGCGATGATTTGGTGCCCAAGTGGCTGCTTCGATTAGTAATTCGAGTGTTGAATCGCGTACAGGTGCTTCGGTGAAATCTCTTACGGTGCGGCGTGCCCGGATGGCGTCGAGGACCAATGGTGTTGTCCGATTGTCATTGAGAGGTAAAAAGTATTGAGAATGATACAGGCGTTTAGGCCTGACGAAGGGTTCGCTATTGGGTTTAGTGTGAGCTATTCACCCAGTCGTCTTGGGACGGTAAGTCGGTGGGATCCTCCGCACGTTTCAGGTAGAACTCGTGCATTGGCATATATGCATCGTAAGCTGAGCGCAGATCAGCTATGGCGTTTTCAGAGGCGTCGACCCGAACATCGATAGGGAAGTTTTCGCCGGGACTTCCGATCATGAGGCAAGCTGAGCGTTCTGGAAGATGCGCACCGTTTGATCCAGATTGACCTCCTGCTTTTTTACCCGCTTCCAGAGCGCATATTAGTCGATCGGCGATAGAAGGGTTTGCATCTTCTATATTCCTTGGGTTTTCAAACTCCGCAGCCATTTTTTTTAACACGTCATCGTTGTCGAGAAAGTTTCCAACGGCGGTGCAATTTTCACCGTTTACATTGCCACTGGATGATTTGATGTTTTTGCCAGAGTGAACAAGGGCATCGCCTTCAGGGAGCAGTAGAGCTACTTGTCGGAATTCAGGATGGTCGTCGTTTGCGAGGGCCTGCATGAACGATTCGAGAGGTTCGATGCCGTCTTCGATCAACTCCATTATTTCTTCTGCGATAGCTGGATTAGTGGAAGCCTGAGATGTCACAACGCCAATTCCTGAAAGGATTCGCGGGCATGTGGCGCCAACTGCCAAGGAATAAGTAGCGATAGATATGCCGAGTTCGCCAGTTTTGGGGTCTCGGCCAAGAATTGAGAAAGTCATGACTATATGTTAATAATTTTCTAAGAAATGTTAGGTGTAATCTGCTGTGAGCGATTCGCTGCCAAACATTAGTGACGATCTTCTACTAGTGTCAAATGGCATCAGTTGGGTATTCTGAGACTGAAATAGATGAATTGTTGGCATCAATGGTCATCGGAATCGAATAGAATTTACCGACGTTGATTATGCACTTCCTAGCAGGCCTATTCTGCTCCCATGGCGCTGTCCACGTAGCTATGTCTGGTATTTACTGAATTTGCTTATATTCCGTAGGCGCTTACGTGCCGATTTTTATCAAATGTTCGCCCTAGTGATGGGCGTGCTTGTGATGACGGCTATCCTCGCTGGTGCGCCGATGTATCTAAGTTCAATCGAGTCTCTGGGACTACGATCCACTCTAGTAACTCTTTCAGCGTCAAATAGGAATATGCAGATTGTTGTCGAACAACTTCCGCTTACGAATAGTTCTGTTTCAGCTGCTACCGAACGTGTTCAAGTCGCACTCGATGAGCTGGACGACCTTGTCGTAACTGTTGGCCAGGAATCGCACACTAGACCACACTTTTGGGCAACTGATTCAAAATCTATAGTCGGCGGCTTGAAGCCTGATCTAGCGATACTACAGCGATTTGATAATTTTCTCGACGAAGTAGATATGCTCGAAGGGCATGAGCCGCAATCGATAGTACTGCAGGAAGAAACGTATCTCGTAGCTGAAGTAGCGGTGCCTGCCGAGCGGGCCGAAGAATTAGGAATTGGCGTAGGCGATGAGATATGGCTTTCACCAAACCCTCTTGATCCGCCATATTTGATGGCGAAAATAGTTGGTGTGTTCCATCCGAAAGATCTTGAATCAGAGTTTTGGTTGGGCTTAGGACTTGAGGTGACGGAGCCCGGTCGGCCTGCTGGAACAGCTGCTCGGTACATGCTGCCATTGTTCTTCACCCGAGATGGTTTATTTAATTCTGTGACAGGCGGAGCTGCTTCGATCGGCACCAATCGATGGTTGATTCAGCTAGATCCTGTCCTCTTAGAACGTCAGAGACCAGCTTTTACGGCTGAACAAGTCGATGATGTGGGGCATGCACTCCGTCGTGGATTGCCAGAGTCTAAGGCGATAACAGCTCTTGAGAATCCACTCAGATCTCTTGGTAAAAAGATTGCGTTTGCTCGAATTCCAACGTTGATGATGGGGGGAGTATTGCTGCTGGCAGCTGCTTACTATTCGATCATGGCTGCAGGTGCGCTGACTACTCGCCGACGTGTTGATACCGCTCGATTGTCTGCGCGTGGTTCGGGACGCCGGCAAGTTGCGTTTATGTTTTTCCTCGAGTCATTAGTTTTGGTGATACTCCCTGCTGTTACTGCACCGGTCTTAGCGTTAGGCGTCATAAATTTAATAGGATTACTGCCTGAGTACAAAGCGATCACATTAGGTTCGAGCATGCCGGTTTACATGAGCTGGCAAGCGTTCGCTTGGTCACTTATCGGTGCACTAATCGTTGTCTTGTACATGCAGTGGTCTGTGTCGAAAAGCGGTGGTCGAATAGTTGCTGATGCTCACGTATCGAGTCGACGGGTTGAAGGTAAGCCTTTCTTCCAACGCCAGTATCTGGACTTTTTATTTTTCATTTTTGGTGGCGTAATTCTGTGGGACTTATCAACTGAGTCATCGGTTGCTACAGCTAAAGAGGGTAGTGAAGCTATCGTCACAATTAATCCACTATTGATATTCGCACCGGCGATATTCCTCGGTGTAGTTGTGATGCTTTCGTTGCGATTATTACCACCGATTGCTCGATTACTCTCAGGGATCTTCTCGAGGCGTGGACCGGTGTGGCCGCATCTTATTGCTGCGTTGTTTGCGAGAATTCCGCTTACTTACGCTTGGCCTGCTGCGATTATCGGCATGGCTGCTGGAACGGCGATGCTTTCGGCGACAGTTGCGTCAACTTTGCAACAAGGTTCTGTTGATCAATCGGGGTATGAGGTTGGCGCTGACCTTCGTGTATTCCCCGTTGATTTGAATAGTGGTTCTCGAACCAAAGTACTTGATCAGGTACGTAATATTGACGGTGTAAAGGAAGTTTCGGGAGGACTTAGAACTACTGGCGAAATCCGACTCGGCGGGCAGGGTGCTCCGTTCGAATTCCTTGCTATCGAACCTGATGAATTTAGTGACATCGGCGTATTCCGAGGCGATTACGCTGAGACCGATCTGGTTGAATTGGTCGAGAATTTGGGCCCAGTTTCGTTTGTAGAACCACTGGTAGTTACGGAACATGCTCGTCGAATCGGATATCGAATGCGTTCAGATATGATCGAACGGAGAATTCGGGCGAGCGTCAAATTGATCGATGCTGATGGCCTTTCACACACGGTCAATCTTGGGCCCGTTTCGAGTCGGAATTGGCAAGTTAGATTAGGTGATATTCCTAAGGTCGCATCGAGACCTGTTGAAATCGCCGGTCTCACATTTTTTGAACTGACGCCAGACGAACTTGGCACGCAGGTGACTATTCAGATCGACGACTTGATGTATGAGTCGGCAGATTCGAGTGAGCTTGTAATTATCGACGGATTCGACGGCGATGTTGCTGAATGGAACCCATTGGCATCTTCCGAAGGTGTTGATACTCAAACGTCAGGATTCGGATATATCCGTAACAGTGATGGTGTATTCCAAGCGGACAACGGTCTGCAAATAAGTCTTGGAATTGGCACTGATCTTGGAACTCGAGGGATTGTTCGTTCAGCTTCGGACGTTATACCTATTTTGTTGAGTACGACGGCTTTGGAATCGAACAATGTTGTAGTTGGTGACAATACTGTTATCCACGTATTTGAACGTTCGATTCCTGTGGAGATAGTTGGATCTACTGATTACTTCCCAACCCTGAGTCCTAATGATGGCGGGTTTGGTGTGGTTGATGTTTCTCAACTTTGGGCGCATTTAGCATTGAGTAGCGCAAACTCTGCTGGTGTCGCCTCCGAGCTATTCATCGGGCTTGATGAGGAAGTTGATGAAACGGTAAAGAATGCGATTTCATCGACGGTTGGTGGCTTGCATAGCGTTGTCGATCGGGAAGAGATTCAACTATCTTCAGTAGTCACTCCGCTGGCTGTTGCTGGTTGGCGCGGAGCGTCGATTGTCACAGCGATATTGGCTGTTTGTTTAGCGGTGCTTGGATTCCTGACATTTGCTCCAATGCGACCGGCTGGTGATCATTTCAATCTGGCTATATTGCGAGCACTTGGAGTGCGTAAACGTGGGTTAGTGATGATTAGCGTTCTCGAGCAGTTGATGATTTTAGTAATTGGAATTGGTGCTGGAGTGGGGACTGGGCTGATTATGGCCCGTATCGCTGTGAATACTGCATCACAGACCGCTGCAACCGTGATCTTGCTTCCACCAATTGTGTTCTCCACGACATGGAACTACGTTGGTGGTTTGGTAGCAGCGTTATTGTTGGTGTCGGTACTTCTCGTTATTGTCGATTCAATTGCTGTTCGCAGCATCAATGTGGCCGGTACGCTACGTAATTTAGGGAAGAGCGGCTGATATGGGACCACGAGCATTCATGGGATTTGTTGGCCGTCGAACTCGTTCGCATTGGCCAATGCTGACAGTCGTTTCGGTTGGTGTAGTAGCTGCGGTTGCGACTATCGCCGCCAGTGTTATTTATTTTGATTCGCTTGGTGATATCGCTCTAGAGCGTGAGATCTCGACTGATGGCGGCGCTAATCACGACATTGTGATTACCGGACGTGAAATTGGGATTGATACCGCTAGCAATAGCGAAATTCTTGAATTAGTCGATTTAGCGGTTAGAGAAGTTGCTTCATCAGTCATCACCGATTCAACGGTTTCGTACGGTTCCCCTACATTACTTATCGAGCAAGAAGAAGGTCTTAGCACTGAAGAAACGGTAGATGATTCTTGGCGAGCAGTTATGTTCAATACGCCTGATCTACAGACTAATTCAGTGCTGACGACAGGTGAATGGCCGACTGAAAAAGTGAGTTTTGCTGAGCCAGGGCAGATGCTTATTGAGGCGGCAATCGATGAGTCAGCGGCAGAATCGTTCGGTCTCGTTACTGGTGATGTCGTAGTTGTCGCTCCGTTCTGGGATGACATAAATGATTCGATCGCAGTTCGAGTTTCCGGTACCTATGTTCGTGGTGAACAGGATGCTAGATTCTGGAAAGATCTCGACGATCAATTTGGTCTGGACGATACGGATCTTAAGTTCCTGCCGTTTGTTCCTAATTCCAACGTTTTTGAATCGAACATAGGTCGTTATTTTCCTAGTATGTCGGTTAAGTATTTCTGGCGTTACTACGTTGATTCTTCTCGTGTGCAGGCATCGACTGCTAACAAGTTGTTGTTGGGGTTCGAGGAAATCAAGGCTCAATTGCAGCCGAAGATCAGCAGCTATTCCCAAGATATTCCCCTTCAAGATGTATTAACCCGAAACCAGCAGCAGACGTTCTTCAGTCGTTTGCCTATGATGGTTGTGTTCTCGGTTATCGCTGCTGTTGTTCTTTACTTCGTTGCCACGATGTCGATTCTAATGGTCGAGACACAGGCAAGCGATATTGCACGATTGCGCACCCGTGCTGCGACAGTTCGACAAGTGGTCGGCGCATTTGTAATTGAGGGTGCAGTGGTCGCATTGCTTGCGATATTGCTTGCACCGCCAATTGCAGCGCTAGTTGTGAAGTGGATAGGCGTGATCCCACTATTTAGTGAACTGAACGGCGGTAATCCGCTTCCTGTAACTCTTGGTCAGACGGCGTACGTTGTGTCGGCGATTACAGGCTTAGCTGGATTCATTGCGATGGTAGTTCCTGCGTCGATGTCAGCCAAGAAAACTGTTGTTAGTAGCGTGCGTGAATCGACTCGACCTGCGGCGCAAAGTGCGATGCAGAAGTACTACCTTGATGTAGCTTTGCTTGGTCTGCTTCTTGTATTTGCTTCTCAGCTCACTAGTGAAGGTTCGTTCGTTGATGTTCCGGGCGTGGGAGCAGCTCAGGTCGATAAGATTAACGTGGTAATGCCAGCATTGGTTCTAGCGTTCGGCGGCTTCGTAGCGTTGAGGGCGTTCCCGGCGTTGGTTGAGGTGGTTGCGATATTGACTTCCTTACCTCGTATATCGAGTCTCGTTTCACCTGCAATTACTTTGGTTCTGTGGCAGATGGCGAGGAATCCTCGTCACTACTCACGGCTTTCACTATTGATGATTTTGACTGCTGGGTTAGGCGTATTTGCATCGAGTTTCGCTGGGACATTGGACGTAAGTGCCGCCGATAGGGCGAGATACCAGTCCGGGGCGGATCTACGAGTAAACGGTGTTTCTTACACGAACCGTGTTCAGGCAGGAGATACGTTTCGGCGAATCGATGAGACTCCGGGTGTGGAATCTGCGGCTCCGGCGTTCAGGACGGTTGGTGTCGACTTGACCGCTGATGTTGGAAGTACGTTCACATTCTTGGGAGTAGATCCTGAGCCGATGGCGGGGATTGCATGGTCCCGGGATGATTTTGCTTCGAGTTCACTCAGTAGTCAAATGACAAGCCTCACAGATTCTCGATCAGGTATTCCAATCCCAGAAGACACACTCTTTGTGACGGCGAAGGTTCGCCCGACCGCTCGTCGTGCTGACTCGCGTGTTACAGCACGGCTAAGCGATTCTACCGGGCGATTGTTCACACTAAATCTCGGGTCATTATTGCCGAGGTCTGCTTCAAAAATAACCTCAGCCAAAGATATAAATAAGGCTTTCCTCAACAGCGTAGGTCCGGGATATGGTGCCTCACCTCTTCATATGGCGGTCCTGACAAACAACAAAGAAATTGCTGGACTTCTTATTGATAACGGCGCTGATATAGACACAAAGGCGAAGGACGTTGATGCAGGTACACCATTACATTGGGCCGTTTATATGGAAAATAGAGAAATGGCGGAATTACTGATTGAGCGCGGTGCCGACGTCAATGCTGAGAACAAAGCGGGCTACAGGCCGATTGATTTCGGATCAGAAGGTTTTGTTGGACCCGAATGGTTTGATCGAGAAAACTCTGGCTTCACTCTCTCAATCGTAAAGCCCGATGCTAACTTGAATTTACTGAAGGTAGACCCATCGCCTAAGATCTACACACTACAGAGCCTGCTCGATGTTGGCTTTAAGACGAACAGGACTTACTCAGTTGTCAATCTTGAGAGTGCAACTGGGGCTCATCATGGGTTTTACGGTCGAGATCCATACAACAGGCTTGAGTACGAGGTGCGTTTCTATCCAACGCACGCTGAAGCCAGTGATGTTGGAATTGATTTTGCTGATGAGGTTATAGGAGAAGATGCCGTGGCTGAGGATCTCCAGCGGTGGCAGGAGGGTTTTGGAGAACGACGCCAGTGCACTACAAGAGGTCGCCGCTGGCCACCTGATTGCGACAATCCTAAATATTTTGACTACATCGTAGTCGGAAATATGGTGCTTTTATGTCAGGGAAAAGACTCCTCGAGTTCTATTCAAGCCTGTGCCGACTTAATGCAAGCCATTGAGGGCAAAGGGTTACCAATTAGTGGCCAGATTGCTGAAACTGAGGAAAGTAAAACAACCGCAGATCTTATTGCGTCACTACAACAGTTCGAAGTTGTGACCTCACTAAAGGATGAGGAAATATTTGAAGCCATCTTAGAATCTGATACAGCTGCCATAAACCGGTATTTAGGATTAGGCAGTTGTGAGGTAGTTGAAGCGGCTTTGCCACCAAAGTGGTGCATTCTTTCTGGTTCTTTAAAAGGGATCGACTACACCGCCATTAATCCCGCTCCGCCGTTCCGTTTAGAGTTCATTGGTGTGGGTCTGCCGAACGTAGAACGTGCCAGGTTCAGTCGAACTGATCCCCCTTTCCTGGATGCAGGATCGTTTGAAATTGATGAGTTAGCTTTTGTACTAGAAAGCGGCGTTACACAAGTTGTTGAAGACTTTAACGAGGATTCTTCATGGATGACTGTTGAACCCGGCTTGAACCAGTATGGTGCCAGGCTTGAGCCTCTTCTTGCGAAGCCTTCAGGCAGCGAAGATGATGAGAACGCTGTACTGCAGGACCAAAGCATAGCTGTGATGACGTGGAATCCGGTTGTAGTTACTCAACTGCGTGGTGTGACGGTTGGTTCCGAGAGTGCCCCAATTCCGGTTATTGCTAGCACAGGATTTATGGATCGTGGCGGATATAACGTCGGTGAGCGGATCAACGTCAATGTGCAGGGGGCAAATGTTCCTGTTCGACTTGCCGGGATTGCCGACTACTTTCCAACACTTGATCCTGAATTTTCTACTTTTATAGTTGCTGATATTCGATCGACTTGGCTCGCTTTGAACGCAAACAAAATGCGAAACGCTGAGCAGGCGAACGAAGTTTGGATTGATACGGGCGATGCTGCGCCTTCTGAAGTTGCCAACGCAATTAGGGGTAGAACTACTGTTCCACCTTCATTTATTGCGCAGGATCAGTTACTTCGTGATGCTGCTGTCGATCCACTAATTTCCGCCGGTTGGCGTGCATTGCTGGCGATTGCGTTTACCACGGTTCTTGCGGCAAGCGCGGTTGGCTTCCTTGTGTATTCTCAGGTCACTTTCGCTTCACGTATGACGGAATATGCTGTGGTACGTACGCTGGGTCTCACGACTCGTCAGGTACTTGGACTGGTTACGCTCGAACTGTTAATGGTTTTAGTACCAGCGGTTCTTGTCGGCGGTTTGCTCGGAATGCGCATGGGGGCAACGATCATTCCATTCCTTGTAACTTCGGGAGAAGGCGTACTAGTTGTGCCGCCGGTAGTGCTCAGTGTCGATTGGCAAGCCGTTGGGGTGTTGGTTGGCGTGATTGGCGCAATATTCCTTGCGATTTCAGTAGGTTTGATCTCATCCGTACGCAAAATATCTCCACCTAGTGTGATGCGTATGGGACAGAACTAACGGATTCTGTATGGGTCGGCGAAAGATTCGTCAAAATAAAAGGGTTAATATTAGTT
>Ga0308010_1001939_pt1 | contig 11142 bp, 9 predicted proteins | sample Neamet129_FD_202368 | JGI IMG/M metagenome (GOLD analysis project Ga0308010, IMG submission 202368) | Marine microbial communities from water near the shore, Antarctic Ocean - #129 | ecosystem: Environmental > Aquatic > Marine > Unclassified | place: Southern Ocean | collected 2014-07-24 | reverse complement strand
GTAACAATAACTTCCTCCATCTCTTTGGGTTTCGTATCTTGTGCAGCTAACGTCGTGGTTACACTGCATAGTGCTACTACAATTATTAGACCTTTCACTTCTATTTCTCTCCTGTAAGTGTTGTTGCGGGAACGCCTATATATGCTAATAGGAGTCATTCCTATATGGTAATGATAATCATTTGCATTAGCGTTTGCAAATATACCGTGAGAAACGTCGCAGGTGGACCGCGTTGTTGAATCACTCAAGAAAATTTGCCCTTCAGCAACAAAACGTAGAGCGACAGATGAGATAGGAGTCCCTTGCTGTGAAGTGGCAGGTACCCCGGGGGTGGGGTCAGCGTTCTGGAATTTTGCGTTGGGTTTGCTTAGTTTTAGAAAAAATACTGGGTACCAGAGCGGGTACTTTTTGGAGGATGAAGCGGAAATATTACATAACCTATTGATTAATATAGGTATTTAGGAATTAAATGGCGGAGAGAGAGGGATTCGAACCCTCGAAGGGGTATTAGCCCTTACTCCCTTAGCAGGGGAGCGCTTTCGACCACTCAGCCATCTCTCCGTGTATTTGATAGCAAGGGTTTCAGGCTGATAGCTTATCTCTAAGCTATGATCTGTATCGCAAATGTATCGCAATTACCCTCTGCTTCTCCCCGATAACCGTCTACTGAACGCTACTTCAATAATTATCTGGGCGGCGATTATACATCTCATTCCGTCCACAAGTCAGCTCTTACTGCAGGGAAAGTGAGGGCATCTAGCTGGTGGGGGCAGGAGCCCATGGATTCAAGGGGATATATATAACAAACAGCTACATTTTGAGCTATTTTGCAGTGTGAACCAATCTAGATTGCTACCTATGTTAATTTACTAATCTACATTATCCGATACTGGAGTTACATTATGAATACATTTACCTCCATATTCTGTCTATTAATTTTACTTATTCCCATCTCAGGAAGTTCAAATTTTGAAGAGTCCGATATAGGATTCTGGAAGAATGAAGACTGTAAAAAAGTTAGTGAAGCCGCAGGATTTTTCTTATATACGTCTGGAGAATTATTAAAGACCGCAGACAAAGAAAGAAAAGCAGGAAACGAGAAAAAATCTGAAAAGTCATATGCTGCAGCGTTGTTTTTTTCGGAGTTATCTGAGAATGCGGCAAAGAATTTTGAGGCATTCTGCAAGAAATAATAACAAATAAAAAAATACTTAGCAGACTTGGGGAAGCTTGTGATGAAAACAAAACAATCGCTAATTTCTAACTTTCGCCTGTTTAGGCAATGCCTCCTATTGGGTTTTTTCCTGACGCCTGTTACGGCTGCTGGACAAGCCCCTGATTTTGAAGAAATGCCTGAAGCTGCTGATCAGGGGGATGCAATCGCCCAATACAATCTTGGCATCATGTATCAAAATGGCGAAGGTGTACCTGAAGACGATACAGAGGCGGTAAAATGGTATCGACTAGTTGCTGATAAAGGGTATGTAATCGCCCAAAACAATCTTGGCGTCATGTATCAAAAGGGTGAAGGTGTACTTAAAAACTATGCAGAAGCGGTGAAATGGTATCGACTAGCAGCTGATCAAGGGTATGTAATCGCCCAAAACAATCTTGGCGTCATGTATTACAGGGGTCAAGGCGTACCTGTTAATTATGTAACAGCGTATGCGTGGTGGAATATCGCTTCAGCCTCTGGAAATGAAAGTGCGAGTGGTAATCGGGCAATCGTAGAAGAGCAAATGACCTCCGCCCAAATTGCCGAAGCACAAAAACTTTCGACAAAGATCTTTGACAGGATTCAGCAGGGGAATTGATAATTTCAAGCAGATGAAAAAGCTAACCAACAAACTCTTAAACAGTAAGTGGACAGCAGTAAATCCAAAAAACAAAGAAAAGCACTTCATAGTAACAAGCGTAGATTACGATGAGGGCGGTGTAGTTCTTTCTTGCATATTAGAAGCAGTCTTTACCAAAAGAGAGCAAGCTATAGATTGGAAAAGTCTAAGGGATGAGCAAGTTTGGAAGCAGGGATGGCTTTCAGGAACGGAAAACTAGTCGAAGAAAACCCGCATGCCTCTGGCTGCGCGGGGCGCACATATTACTGTCAGAGGTACTTTGGGTAAAGCGAGAATCGAGCTTATTCTGACTTATCATCACTACTGGGCGCAGCATCACCGTCAGCGGCCTGTTCACTTTTGATTCGCTCGTAAATTTCTTCCCGATGAACGGCAACATCTTTCGGTGCATTGATCCCTATCCGGACCTGATTTCCCTTGACCCCGAGCACCGTAATCGTGACATCGCTTCCGATCATTACTGTCTCGCCCGCTTGTCGCGTCAGAATCAGCATGACTTACTCTTCTGCCTGATAGGGCAATGCCCTGTTCTTATGCACATGCTAACCCCTAACCTGTTGTAATAATTAATTATTTTCGTTCTCATGTAGAATTTGGAACGCAAGATCATCTCAGTTGTTCCGCCACCCATGCCGCCACAGATTCGAGCGCTTGATCAAGAGCCGCAACGTCTACTCCACCGGCTTGCGCGAAATCGGGCCGTCCGCCACCTTTGCCCCCAATTTGCTCAGCGATAGGTTTGATGAGCTCACCTGCTTTAATTTTGTCGATATTGTCTTTGGTCACGCCGGCGGCCAGATGCACTCGATCGCCATTGACGGAACCCAGGACCACAATTGCACTACCCAGTTTATCCTTAAACTTGTCGACCGCGGCTCTCAGGGTCTTGGCATCAGTGCCGTCCATGCGGCTTACCATCACCTTAATGCCCGCAATTTCCTGGATACCATCGGTTAAATCAGTACCACTTCCTATGATCAGTGCCTGCTTCGCGGCCGCCAGTTCTTTTTCAAGTTCCTTGTTGCGGTTCAATAATTGTTTAACGCGAGGCGCGGCGAGACCGGGTCGTGTCTTTAAGAGGCCCGCCAGATCATCGAGTCGTTGTTGATTCGTGTCGATCCAATCCAACGCGCCTTTTCCTGTTACGGCCTCAATGCGACGCACGCCAGAAGCAACGCCGCCTTCAGAGGTAATCTTGAAAGCGCCGATGTCTCCAGTGCGATCAACGTGCGTTCCGCCACACAGTTCCACCGAGAAATCACCAAATCTCAGCACTCGAACTGTCTCGCCATACTTTTCACCGAATAAGGCCAACGCACCTGAATCGATAGCTTCATCGTAAGTCATTAACTCTGTAACAGTCGCGGTGTTGTTTCGAATCTCGACATTCACGATATCTTCAATGTCTTGAATCTGCTGTGGCGTCACTCGTTCGTAATGTGAGAAGTCGAAACGCAGTCGATCCGATGCAACGAGCGAGCCTTTCTGCGTTACATGGGCGCCCAATACCTGCTGCATAGCGGCGTGCATCAGATGCGTCGCTGTATGATTAAGGCGAATAGCTTGCCGACGCTCGGCGTCTACAACTGCTTCGACAGTGTCACCAACTTTAAACTCGCCCTGCTCGACAGCACCGAAATGAATATTCGCTTTACCACTTTTCTGGGTATCCAGAACGGAAAATAGTTTGCCGTCCGAAACTAGGATGCCTGTGTCGCCGATCTGGCCGCCACTTTCCGCATAAAACGGGGTGGCAGACAGAATGATGATGCCCTCTTCGCCGACCTGCAGTGAATCGACTGATTCATCACCCTTATATAGGGCGACGATCTCGCTCGCGCCATCAGTACCGTCATAGCCTAGGAACTCGGTCTCAGCATCCGTCTTTAAGGAATCTGTAGCGGCATTGCCAAACTTGCTGGCAGCTCGCGCGCGATCACGTTGCTGACCCATGGCCGCTTCGAAACCATCGTGATCAATTGTCAGGCCGCGTTCGCGGGCAATGTCCGCTGTCAGATCAATTGGAAAGCCATAGGTGTCGTACAACTTGAATACGACTGCGCCCGGTATTTGCTCACCTTTCAATTCCGAAATAGCCGACTCGAGGATTTCCATGCCCTGATCCAGAGTCTCCGCGAAACGCCGCTCTTCCTTTTGTAATATTTTCTCAACGTGCGCCACTGCTTTCACAAGCTCCGGATACGCATCGCCCATTTCTTTTGCAAGTGGCGCAACAAGTTTGTGGAAAAACAGCTCGTCGGTGCCAAGCTTTTTGCCATGACGGACAGCGCGACGAATGATTCGGCGCAGAACATAGCCCCTGCCCTCATTGCCTGGTAGCACACCATCAACAATAAGGAATGAACAGGCACGAATGTGATCGGCGATAACATTGAGCGAGCTTGAGCCATCTTTCTCGACGTCAAGCACATCAGCGATAGCCGTGATCAGATTCACGAACAGATCAATATCGTAGTTAGTGTGGACGCCTTGCATGACTGCAGCGATGCGCTCGAGGCCCATGCCCGTATCAACGGACGGCTTAGGCAACGGCACCATCTCTCCGTCTGCCGAGCGATCGAACTGCATGAAGACAAGATTCCAGATCTCGACATAGCGATCGCCATCTTCGTCTGGCGATCCAGGCGGGCCGCCCGGTATGTCCGCACCATGATCGTAAAAAATCTCCGAGCAGGGGCCGCAGGGACCGGTATCACCCATCGCCCAGAAGTTGTCTTTGGCGCCCAAACGTGAAAACCGCTCAGGATCAATCTTCATCTCGTTTAGCCAGATGTCGGCTGCTTCCTCATCGTCTTCGAAGACAGTGATCCACAGTTTCTCCGGTGACAAGCCGAGCGTTCCCGTCAGAAAGTCCCAACCGTATTGAATCGCTTCACGCTTAAAATAGTCCCCGAAACTGAAGTTTCCGAGCATCTCGAAGAACGTGTGATGCCTCGCGGTATAACCCACATTTTCAAGGTCGTTGTGTTTGCCGCCGGCTCTTACGCAACGTTGCGAGGATGTCGCCTTGTTATAGCTGCGTTTTTCGTCGCCGAGGAACACGTCCTTGAACTGAACCATACCTGCATTGGTAAACAGGAGTGTCGGGTCATTGCCAGGCAAAAGGGGAGAGCTCGCGACGATCTCATGATCGTTCTCACGGAAAAACTCCAGGAATGCCTGGCGCAGCTCATTACTCGTCATCGATGCCATAGGGCATATGGTAACGGCTAAAACGCCGATTGGATATGGTCCTGCTCGAATCCGCGGTACTGCAAGAAGCGCATCTGCTTCGCCTTGGCTTTGAAGTCTGCGGGTTCACCCACGCCGAACTTTCGGAGCCGTACATTGAGCGCCAAGCCATGCCAATCGGCTGCTGACTCATCAATAGCCATCTCAGTCACCGCATCGCTGATTCCGCGTTGACTTAAATCGAGGCGAATACGTACCGGGCCCTTGCCTTGATTAATGCGTGATTGAACAAAGGCCTCGGCGAATCGATCGTCGCTTTGCAGCCTTTCGCTGGTGAGCGTTGCTACCACCGCCTCTACGATTTTTCGAATATAGCCTTTGTCTGCGAGCTTCTTGATGAGCTCCGCTTGACCGTATTCACGACGAGCCAGAAAATCCATTGCCTTCTTGCGTGCTTCTTTCGGGCACGAAAAACGATCTTCCCCCTCACCTGCGAGAAGATCGCTAATTTCTTCATGTAGCTCCATATCGCGCATAGAACGCGCTCCTATGGCACCCAAGGGCATATAAAAAACCGCTCTTACGAGGCTTCTTTGGCAGCAGGCTCCGCTTCGTCGTCATCTGTAAGTTTCGGGATATCTGGAACGGCTACGACGGGTGGCGGCATCAAGATGGCACGAACTCGTTTTTCAATCTCGTCAGCCATATCAGGGTGCTCTTTCAAGAACTCGCTGGCTTTGTCTTTGCCCTGCCCGATGCGATCGTCACCGTAGCTGTACCACGAACCCGCCTTGTTAACGATGTCATTCTGTACGCCGAGATCAATGAGCTCGCCTAGGCGGGAAATACCCTTACCGTAAAGAATCTCGAATTCGGCCTGTTTGAATGGTGGTGATACTTTGTTCTTAACCACTTTGACACGTGTCTGGTTGCCCACCACTTCGTCGCCTTTCTTGATTGCGCCAATTCGGCGGATGTCGAGACGAACTGAAGCATAAAACTTAAGTGCGTTCCCGCCCGTGGTTGTCTCGGGACTGCCGAACATGACACCGATCTTCATTCGGATCTGGTTGATGAAAATAACCATCACATTTGATCGCTTGATATTGCCCGTCAGTTTTCTGAGCGCCTGTGACATCAAACGAGCTTGTAAACCCATGTGTGAGTCGCCCATTTCACCTTCAATTTCCGCTTTAGGCGTCAATGCTGCGACGGAGTCGATGACGATGATATCGACAGCGCTGGAACGAACCAGCATATCGGTGATTTCGAGTGCTTGCTCGCCGGTGTCCGGTTGCGATACCAGTAATTCGTCAACGTTGACACCCAGTTTTTCTGCATAGTTCGGATCAAGCGCGTGCTCCGCATCGATGAACGCTGCGGTGCCGCCAACTTTCTGCGCTTCCGCAATGACTTGTAATGTGAGTGTCGTCTTACCGGATGACTCCGGTCCATAGATCTCAACGACGCGACCTTTCGGCAAACCACCAATACCCAGCGCGACGTCAAGGCCAATAGATCCTGTCGATATGACTTCAATATCTCTGATAGAGGTGCCATCTCCCATGCGCATAACTGAGCCTTTGCCAAACTGCTTTTCGATCTGGCCAAGGGCCTGCGCGAGTGCTTTCTTTCGATTGTCGTCCATTATTTTGCCGCCATTTGATGATTTTCGGATGTACTGTAGATATGCACAGTACTATCACATGAAAGCCTCGTCAATAGGAGCCTTCAGCGCTCCCAAAATCTCGATAAAGTCGCAAGAAGCGCGAAGTATCGGCCGAAACCTACTGTTTCAGAGGGATGTAGCTAACATCGCTCGAACTCGAAACTGACTCAATCAGTTCGAATTCAGGCCATTCGGCCATCCCTCCCTGCGACAGCCGCTCAGTGGTAAATGCGCGAGCACTTCATGGGACGGTGATATGCGGCCGTTACTATTTATTCGCCGATCTTAATTATTTAATTATATAAATAATGAGTTAAAATTCATCGAATTAGAGAATAATCGATTTTCTAAATTTCATAAAAATAAAAATACCAATGAACTTCATTAATAAATTCAAAAATTACAATCCATTATATTTTATAAAGCGATCACTTTGCGTGGTATTGCTATTAATTAATGTTGTTGCTTTTCCTCAAGATAACCAACCATCAATCCGGTTAAAAGTAGATACTTCTGAAATTATTGAAGTAAAAAAAGAAGAAAAAGATATAAAAATAAAGATAGATGGAAAAATAGATGAGCAAGCATGGAAAAATATTACGGCATATGACCCATACAAAGTAACGCTCCCAGATACATTAAGTGAAACAACTTACGAAACTAAAGCACGATTTTTTTATACATCAGATGGATTCTACTTTTCCATGGAAATGGAGCAACCCAAAAATACACTCGTAAAGCGCTTCAAATCTAGAGATGACTATCACACGCAGTCAGATAAAGTTGGATTTGCCATGGACACTTCAGGTGATGGGAAATATGGATATTGGTTTTCAATATCACTAGGTGATTCAGAAGGAGATGGGACGCTGATGCCAGAAAGGATCTTCACTGCTGATTGGGATGGCGCTTGGTATGCCGCCACTCATGAAACTGAAAATGGTTGGTCTGCTGAATTTTATATCCCCTGGTCTCAGGTTGCTATGCCAAAAGATACTGATGATCGAATCATAAATATCTTCAGCTTTAGAGAAGTAGCGCATTTGAATGAACAATGGTCTTGGCCTGCACTTCCACAATCAGCTCCTCAATTTATTAGTTTATTTCAACCCACAAGAATGAATAATGTAAACCTGAAGCAACAATGGAGTGTATTTCCTTATGCATCCTCGTCCTATGACAGAATTGAGGGCAAACTAATGACAAAAGCTGGTGCTGATTTCTTTTGGCGCCCATCTACAAATGCTCAAATAACGGCCACTATTAATCCGGATTTTGGTGCTGTTGAAGCAGATAATGTAGTCGTAAACTTATCGGCAAACGAAACTTCCCTTCCTGAAAAGAGACTATTTTTCCAGGAAGGGAATGAGATTTTTGTGGCAACACCTAGAGCTAGTAATAATTTATATGGGGGGAGAAATAGAGTTACGGTTTTAAATACAAGGCGTATTGGTAGCAGACCGACGCTTCCAGATTTACCCGATGGAGTAAATTTCTCAGAAAGAACAAAAAAAACTACTAAGGCAGATTTGAACGGGGCTATCAAAGCTACGGGTCAAATTAATAAATTCCGATATGGAATTCTTTTGGCTTCAGAAGATGATACTGACCTTATCGCAGATGATAATAAAATCTACAACCAAGTAGGAAGAAATTTTGGTGCATTTAGGTTGCTTTACGAGAATACTGACAATGGTGATACCAGAAGTTTAGGTTTTATTTCAACGCTGGTAACACAACCAGAGGCCGATGCCATTGTTAACGCCGCTGATTTCCATTATTTGAGCGAAGCCGGAATATGGAAAGCAGATGGTCAATATATTCAGTCAAACACTCAAGAGAATAGCTCTGGAGAAGGTGGTTTCTTTGATGCTGTCTATACGCCAAGAAAAGGTAAAATAAACAGAATAAAGATGACAGTATTTGATGAGAATATGGAGATTAATGATCTTGGATTCAACCAAAGAAATAATGTTAAAGAGATAATGTATAACCATACTTCTATAAATTCTAATTCAACTCGATTCAGAAATACTGAAATAAGTTCATTTATTAGCTATGGGGAAAATTTTACCGGTCATCGAATATCTAACTATCTTGGAGGGAGCTTTGATATAACCCTTAACAGCCTCAATACAATCAAAGGCCAATTCATTCATTGGCCAACACGATTTGAAGATAGAGAAAGTTATGATAATGGAATATTTAAAGTACGACCAAAATCCAGATTAAAATTCGAATACAAAACTAATCCTTCTGAAAAAATATCATATGGAAGTACTCTTACTTATCAAGCGCAACAGTATGATGGTGCTAAGGTCGAAGGAGAGTTTGAAGTCACTTGGTACCCAAAAAGTAATATTAGCTTTGATGCTAAATTAAAGTATGTAGATGGTAGTGGAGGTTGGTTATTGCACCAACAAGTAAAAGACTTTACATCATTCTTTCATCAAAAATGGGAGACAGACTTTAAATTTAACTATTTTATTAGTGCCAAACAGCAGCTCAGTGTCAATTTCCAATGGGTTGGAATACAGGCGCAGGAAAATAATTTTTATATAATCGATGCAGATAAATATAGATTGAATGAAATCAGTAAACCTTACGCAGAGAGTGATGATTTCAGTATTTCTGATCTGAATATTCAAATTCGTTATCGATGGCAAATTGCACCGTTGTCTGACGTATATTTTGTTCTGACAAAATCAGGGTCCAATACTGCCAAATACACCTCTTTCAACAATCTTGCTGAAGATACCTTTGATAATCCGCTGAGTGACCAAATCATTCTAAAGATTCGATATCGCTTTGGGTCTTGATATTATCAATTTATCTCAAAAATCATGGTGTGAAAGAAATGTTTTATTGAGTATAGAGTGCATCACTATTTGATGCGTTCCCGCACGCCTTGCAAAGCATAGGCTACAGACGCCTCCCGAATGAGTTCACGATCTCCCGTGAAATACTCGCATGTTGTATCGACCAGCGCGTTGCTGCCGTCTCTGACAGCCCAACCGAACCAGACCGTACCGACGGGTTTTTCCTTCGTGCCACCGCTCGGACCTGCGACTCCGCTCACTGCCACCGCAATATCGGCACCGCTGAGTCTCAAAGTCCCTTTCGCCATTTCTCCAACAACCTGCGCGCTCACCGATCCGTGTTTTTCCAGAGACGCGTTTTGCACGCCGATGATCAACTCCTTCGCACCATTGGCATAGCTCACGACGCCGTAACCAAAGACTGCAGAACTGCCGGGTATGTCCGTGATTGCCTTCCCGATCCAACCCCCGGTGCAAGACTCTGCGGTGGCGACAGTCTTTCCAGTTGCTGAGAGCTCGTTGACTAGCGCTTCCGCCAACTTGCGAATTGATTCGTGATCAGCCATTTGTATCGATTCAGTGGGTCCGATTTAGTTGTCTACATCGTAACGATCGTGAGCCTACTTTGCATCATGATCAATGGAAATTCATTTTTCTTCGCTCAGAAACGAAAAAATATTCTGTCCTGAATCTCGTCCAAATGCCGCACGGGGCTATATTATGCGGAGATCAGAACACTGACTATCAGCAATAACTTAAAGAGATTCATACAACTCCAAATGTTTATCCGTCATCGCGGCGATTGAGAATTCGCTCTTCATTCGCGCTCTACCAGCTTCACCAAATTCGCGACGCAGTGGCTCACTGTCGATCAGAGTTGCTATAGCGGCTTGCAGCTCGTCCACAGATTCAGGCGTCACGAGTACTCCAGTCTTGCCGTTATCCACAGCTTCCGGCATTCCTCCAGCATCAAATCCCACCACGGGAACGCCGGCTGCGGCGGCCTTAAGCGCCACAACGCCTAAGCCTTCGGTTAATGCCGGATGGGCAAATAAGTCGAAGCATCCAACGAAGTCATCAAGATCATCGCGAAAGCCAGCGAATTGAACCACGCTATCGAGCCCCAGTGACGCCGCTTGCGTGCGTAGCTGGTTGTTGAGATAGCCGTCGCCGAATATCACCAATCGAAAATTTAGGTACCTTTCCTTTAATGCAGCCGCTGCCTGCAGTAAGTATCGATGGCCCTTGCGTGGAATTAACTGCCCAGCTGCGGCTACCGCAATCATGCCCTCATCAATACCGAATTCACTCCGGAACAACTCGTAATCCGGTTCGCGCACAAATGCTGCCGCATCTACCGCGCTGCGAATCACTGCAATTCGTTCGGCTTCCACATGGTTCTCTCGCAAGACCGATGCGATCGCCTCAGAAATCGCGATTATTTTCTTGAATGGTTTGTAACGCAGCGTCGCCAGCAGATGTATCTCGGTGTTGTCTACTCGACGAGACACCACTGCCGGAATGTCAGCATAAGATGCGGCGAGACCGCCCAGAAAATCAGCGCCCCGGCGACTGTGACAATGGACTATGTCCGGTGCCTGCTCTT
>Ga0308010_1001935_pt1 | contig 11149 bp, 17 predicted proteins | sample Neamet129_FD_202368 | JGI IMG/M metagenome (GOLD analysis project Ga0308010, IMG submission 202368) | Marine microbial communities from water near the shore, Antarctic Ocean - #129 | ecosystem: Environmental > Aquatic > Marine > Unclassified | place: Southern Ocean | collected 2014-07-24 | reverse complement strand
GTTCAATACTAATTGCTTGATTATAACACTCAAGGGCTTCTTCAAATTTTTCCTTTTTGCTAAGATTAACTCCTTTATGATGTAGATAAGATGCCTTGTCTTCATTAGATTTACCAAAACCAAACAATCCCATATCACAAACTCATGAATTGGATTTAGATAAGCATTTTCGTGCCTATTTTTGAGGTTCTTTGGAAGACTCACGCACAAGTGGAATTTGACACATTTCCTATGTCTGCTATTCCGCCAGCAATGTCATTCATAGACTTCATTGTCAAATAATCCCATCAAATTGTTTTCATAAATTCTTTTGAATCATTTTCAATCTCTTTCTTTCTTTCTTCTGACATGTTTTTAATATTTGAAAATGCTGTCCACAGTCTAGGGTTGTTTTTCAATTTTTCTTGATTTTTTAAAAAAAAGTTCCAATACAGATAGTTAAACGGGCATGCGTCTTTTCCATTTTTTACTTTAACGTCATACTCACAATTTTTACAATAATCTGACATTTTGTTGATATAATTTCCACTTGCAGCATATGGCTTAGAGCCAAGAATTCCTCCATCTGCATAAAGAATCATCCCGTGTGTATTGGGTAATTCTACCCATTCAAACGCATCAGCATACACTGACAGATACCAATTGCAAACCTGCTTGGGATTAATTCCTGCAATTAGCGCAAAATTTCCGGTAATCATTAATCTTTGAATGTGATGTGCGTATGCCTCCTGCTTTGTTTGATCAATGCAACATTTCATACAGTTCATTTTTGTTTTTCCTGTCCAGTAAAAATCAGGAAGTTTGTTTTTTGCGTTAAAAAAATTTGTTTCAGAGTATTTTGGCATGTGGTGCCAATAAACCCCTCTTACAAATTCTCGCCATCCTAAAATCTGTCTTACAAACCCTTCAATTGATTCTATTGGCAGGTCCTTATTTTCTAAAACTTTTTGAATTACGTCTCGAGGATTTAGCAATCCTATGTTTAGGTAAACGGATAAGACCGAATGATATAGAAATTTTTCATTTTCTTTCATTGCGTCTTCATATGGACCAAAAAATTCCAACCTGTTTTGTATGAAATCATCCAAACTTTTGACTGCGTCCTCCCTGGTTGTTGCAAACCAAAATGGTTCCAAATCCCCAAAATGCTTTGTATGTTTTTCTCGTAATTGCGATATTACGCGTTTTGTAATTTTATCTGGCTTGCAAACTAGGGGATTGGGAATTTTTGAGTGATTCTTTGGTAGTTTATTTCTGTTTTTTATGTCATAATTCCATTTTCCGCCTACCGGCTTTCCCTCATTATCTATCAGGATATTGTACTTTTTTCTCATTTTTTGATAAAATAATTCCATTTTGAGTTCTTTTCTTGAATTTGCCCAATCTGAAAATTCATCTATTTTGCAAAAAAATCTTGAATCCTCCAAAACAGTTACGGTGATTCCCAGCACCTTTTCCCATTTTTTTACCTCGTCTAAAACTCGATATTCGCTAGGATGCGTGATTTTGATGGATTTTGGATTGAATTTTTTGCATTGCCGTTCTAGTTCTTTTGTGAAATTTTCCTCTGATTTGTCAAATTCAACATACGTTATGTCAAATCCCTTTTTTTTAAGTTCATTTGCAAAATGCCTCATTGCACTAAATATCAGCACCAATTTTTTTTTGTGATGGTTTGCATACTCCATTTCATTTGAAACCTCCATCATCAGAATTTTGTCCTCGTTTTTTCTAATTTTTTCCAATGAGGATATTTCAAGAGATAGTTGATCTCCTAAAATAATTATTAAATCACGAACCAAAGTTAGTCCTTTTTAATTCAATTTCATAATTTATTACTCTTATTCTAATGTCTCAAATGGAAGACTCCATATGAAATGTTGACCAAAGTTAGTGTTTCTAAAAATTACATTATTAACAATCTAGTAAAATATTGTCCTAGTCTTGTTCTGAGATAACATTTAGAGTCATACTAGTTTTAATGTGTGGTAATGATCTAATGGTCTTTGTAATCACTTTTTCTAAAGAAGCGTATTCATCTGATTTAATTTTGCATAAAACATCATAGAATCCAAACACTACATCTGCTTCTGTTACTTCTGGAATGTGACTTAAATTTTTCAAGACATTGTATTCTTCTCCTTTGTTTGTATGAAGTACGACATATGCTTGAGATGAATTATTTCCAGGTTTTTTATTGGTTATTTTTTCTACTGATGGGAACAAGTCCTCACATTCTGAGCGAGTTAAAGTCATTGTAGAATGTATTTCAGACATTTGACGAATTGAATGAGTTATTATTTTTTGAATTTCTTTCTCATCATCAGATTCAACTTTGGCAAATATGTCATAAAGACCAAAAGTACCATGAGCTTCTGTAATACCCTTAATTGCATTTAATGCGGTAATTATATTTTTTTCAGTACCTACATTACAATTCATTAAGACATATGCTTTTACCAATCTACTCTTGCCCTTCAATTCCCATTAGGGTTAATGTTGAACGTATTTTTGGGATTTTCCTAATTTTCCAGGTGATGGTTTCACGTAATTTTTCAACTAATTCTGCTTCAACTTTTGCTAGTATATCATAAGCACCAAAAGTACCATGAACCTCAACAACGTCTTCCAATGATTTCAGTTCTGAAATTACAGATTCTTCAGATCCAAGATCACAATTTATGAGAACATATGCTGTAACCATTATTGCATTACTCCAATTTTCATATTTCATTTATTCAGTTAATATATTTAAAGTATAATCTAATTTTACTTAAAATTTAAATCATAAAATCGTATTAAACCAAATAAATTTACAATAAAATAACTTTTTTTATTAACATATGAGATCATACTTTGAAAAAATTATTTGAATTGATCAAAGATTTTAAAATTATAGTCCATCATAGTTAACATGAAATTATCCCAACTCTTCATTGCAGATAATTGTGTGTCTGTGGAATATTTTCTAAATTGTGCATAGTAATCCATTTGTTGCAACATCATATCTGTGTGCGCTTCTGTATATTCTCCAAATGCTTTGATTAACCCTTTATCAACACCTAGTTTTTCAAATAATTCTTTTTCACAGGTTATACATGAATCAAAGGTATTATTCACACTATGAAGATATGCTGTGTACAGTTCCGAGAACTGTTGTACTTTTAGAGGTAATTGAGACTCTAATTTTTTTGTAAACTCATGAGTATTATTTTTTAGTGTTTGTGAAATAGAATCTAATTCAGTTTCTTTACTTTTTTTATTTTCTACAATTTTTTTCTTTGTTACATTTGAAATACTCATATATTTTAATAATCAACAGTATTATTTAATTAAATTAATAATGTTTTATTTTGAACCCATTCTGCTAGGCTCACCAATCTTTGTGTTGACAAACTGGTCCATTGCTTCTGTATCTGATACTTCTTTGAGATTCACTTGTTTATTTTGAACTGAGCCTAAAGCACCTGATATTTTTGAGAGGCATTCTCTTAATTGTGCTTCAGAATGCTCTTGTATCTTATTTTTACACTCAAAACAATTTTCTTCCATTATATTATACAAGAAAGATGATATTGTTAATTAATTTTTCTAACAACTTTTTGAGATGTTTTGATTACCCTCTAATGGTGAATTTTGGTAATAACTTTTTCAAATCTTTTTGTGTTAGTTTTACCTAATTTTTCTGGAGTGTATTATACATAGCAGGTATTTGTAATGGCGTTTGTATTCAACATAAATCCTATAAACTTGAAGAAGGTGGACGATATGCTAATGGACAAAAAAGATGTCAATGTTGTGATATTTACATAAACTGGGATGGAATATGGTGTCCATGTTGCAATTATAGATTAAGATCAAAACCTAGAAACAAAAAGTATCGAGACAAATATTGCTCTAGAATTAAAAAACAAGAGGTTATCATTAATGCCTTGTAAGGGGGTTTGTCACCATCATAAACCACGTTGGATTTCACAAACATTACGATATGCTAATGGACAAAAAAGATGTGCTTCATGTGAGCAGTACTTGGTATGGGATGGTAAATTTTGTCCTTGTTGTGGAAGATTGTTGCGACACAAACCCAGAACTGTAAAGAGTAAACAAATGTTTGTTAAACAAAAAACGAGGTTACAAAAAATCCATGATTGAATTTAATAATTATAAAAAACATATGATCTTTTATAAAATAAAATCTGATCAACAGGAGATATCACTTTAATGACCTGTAAGGGAATTTGTACTAGATACAAAGCAAAATGTAATTTTGATGGACTTCGTTATTCTAATGGCCAAAAGAGATGTAATGTTTGTGAATTATTTGTAAATTGGGATGGTATATTTTGTCCTTGTTGTGGTATGTGTCTAAGAACTAAACCAAAAGTTTCAAGATATAGGCAGAAATCTATCATACAAATTCAGAATAATAATTGAGATTTATTTTATTAAAATTTATATTTGTTTTAATTTAATGTGAAAATGGCATACAAACAAACTATTGATGAATTAAAAAAATAATTAATTAAAAAGATTTACAGCATATTTGGAATGTGTAATACACTACTCAAAAATACAATAAATAATATAAAAAACAGTTTACCCTCTTAGTAGAAATTTTGAAAGGAAAATTAACATTTTTTTAAATTATCTGATATTTTACATAGAAATCCATTGAATGTATATTATTACCATTGAGTGGTAATGAATGGTAATAATATATATAGAGATTAATGTACTAAACAGCATGAGTACACAAATAACAAAAACAACTCAAAATACAAATCAGTCAAACAATGTATTTGCAATTTACAAACAAAATGTACAAAAATGCTTTGATAGTATATCCAAAAATACTCCACAGTATTTTCAAACAACAACACATTTTCAAGAAGAATGTATGAAAGCTGCTCAAAAATCCTTTGATGCTGCAATCACAATGCAACAAGAATTTGCTCAAAAATCTGGATTATCAACAGATATTCCTGAAGCTGCAAAAACTGTAATTGTTGATTTCAACAAACAAGTTATTCAAGCAAGTAACATTCAAAACCAAATTGTAAAAACTACCGTTGATACAACTACACAAAATGTAAAAACATTCAATGACAATGTCACTACATTTACTGATTTGAACAAAAATATTATCCAATCCTGGATAAACACATGCACTCCTACTAGAAACTAGGGTGTTTTTTTATTTTATTTATAAAATAAACTCTTTGCAGATTTATCTGTGATTTTATGATCTATGTTGTAACTTCTTTGAGAACTAATTTTCATTTTATTTTGGTTAATTGCAAAAATATTTGGAACAATAATCTCCAACCATAGTATCAATCATTTTTCTAATAACTAAATACATGTTTTAATATCCTATTCTATCTTATCGTGTATTTGGGAATTTAGTTGATTTTAGTGCCTAATTTTTAAGTATTATCCACATAGAAAGGACCACTTATTTTTTGCATAGTGTGTGATACATTACAATGATGATAGAGAATCAAAATATTTTCCAAATCTTAGAAAAATATGAAAAATTAAGGGTTATGGATTTATTAGATGATGTAGGTAAAGCCAAGAACTTATCTAGTAATTAACTTGATGCTAAAACATTGGTAGAAAAGTTTGTAGATGTTGATGGAAATAAAATTCGTTATTTTGAATCAGGCTCTTCTAAAAAAACACTTGTGCTTGTTCATGGCTTAGGTGCTTCATCTGAACGATGGCAGTATGTTTTACCCCTTTTTGAAATTGATTTTCATGTCATAGTACTTGATTTAGTTGGGTTTGGTTATAGTGATAAACCCCTTACGGATTACACAATTGATTTTTTTTCAAATTTTTTAGAAAAATTTTTGATATCTTTAGGTATTAAAAAAACTAGTATTATTGGATCTTCCCTTGGAGGTCAAATAGCTGCGGAATACACCTCGTCACATCCTCAATCTGTTGATAAATTAATTTTAGTATCCCCTTCTGGAATAATGAAACAATCTACTTTTGCCCTTGACGCATATATCATGGCTGCATTATACCCAAACGAACAAAGTGCAAAAAATGCATTTGAAACAATGGATGGTTCTGGTAAAAAAATTCCTATGACAATAATTAATGGATTTGTAACTAGAATGAAACTACCTAATGCAAAATTTGCTTTCATGTCTACTTTATTGGGATTAAAAAATTCTGAGTTAATTACAAAAAAACTTGAAAATATTTCATCCCCCACATTAATTATTTGGGGATCTGATGATCCAGTAATTCCAGTTAATTTTGCAAATGACTTTGTATCTTCTATTAACAATTGTAAATTATATGAAATGAGCAAATGTGGTCATACCCCATATGTGCAGGAGCCTGAACTATTTGCTTCTCATGTTTTAGAATTTTTAAATAATTAATAAAAGGATTTAAATATAATTTATTGTCTACTAATGGTAGTGACTGGTAATAATAACCAATATGATCCAACAACAATGTTCAAGGATTGGATTCAAAAAAGTGGTGAAGCTCAAGCTGAATTTATTAAAAATTTTGGTTCTTTAATGACTAATCAACCTAATCAAGCATTCAATCCATTAGAAACTCTACGTGATGTTTCTGATAAAACTAGACAGACTCAATCCAATATTATGAATAACATGTCATCCATGCAAACAAAAAGTATGGATAACATGTTTAACATCGGACAAATGCTTCCATCTTTTATGAATTGGGGGGCATACAAAACAACCATTAGCAGTAATGGCAGGATTTCAATTCCTGAAGCTGAACGTACTGCACTGGGTCTAGATGATGGGGACTTGGTTCAAGTTATTATTTTACCAATTGTAAAAAAATCTAAAACTAAAAAAGTTAAAAATTGAGTAAAAATAAAAGTAAATTTTAAAGATATATTTTCCATATGTCAAAAAAATGTAGATAAAATATTAAACAGATTAAAAAATCAATACATCTACACCGTCAGTCAATTACTAATATGCCACAAAAATATTTTACAGCCATGGATTCCTGTATTTAACATACAAAATAATTTCTAATATTTTCTTTTTCACTTTTCTATGATCTTTCAGCTAACCATTTTCCCATTTCAGGTAAAACTTTTTTTTGTGAAAATGAACTAGCAATCATACCTACATGTCCTGTTGGATATATTTTCAAAGTCTTATCCTTACTTCCTACTGCATAATGTAATGGCATGCTGCATTCAGGTGAAACTAAATGATCTCCTACTGCTACTTGTGTGAACATTGACATGTCAATTCTCTTTAAATCTATGAGTTCTCCACCTACATACATTTTATTTTGAACGAGTAGGTTTTCTTGATAAATGTCTTTGATCCACTGTTTGAATAATTCTCCTGGTATGGGTGGAGTATCTCCTAACCATTTTTCAACTCTTAAAAAATTATCAACATATTTTTTATCATCAATATTTTTAAAAAATTTGATATATTTTTCAATTCCTTGTTCAAATGGTTTAAGAACTGAAAAACAATAATACATGAATTCTGGAGGCATATTTCCAATAATATCTACCATTTTATCTACGTCCATATGCTTAGCTAGATTACTCATTACCGTTGTATCTTTCCAGCCATCAATTACCGGTGCTGTTGCAATGTAGTTTTTTACATTTTCTGGATGTAATGCAGTATATGCCGTAGCAATTGTTGCCCCTGTACAATATCCTTGTAGTGAAATTTTTTCTATAGATGATTGATTTTTAATATATTCTACTGATGAGTCTAGATAACCATTAACATAATCATCAAAATCTAAATATTTATCCATACTAGTTGGAGTTCCCCAATCCAACATGTATACTTCAAATCCTTGCTCTAATAGATTTCGTACCCAACTTTTTTCTGGATGTATATCTAAGATATGATATCTGTTAATTAACGCATATGATATTAACAAAGGTGTTTTATGTTTAGTTTCAATGATTGGTTTGTAATACAATAATCTAGTTTTATCTATTTGTTGAACTACTTTGTGTGGGGTAACTTCTAGATTTATTTCATCTGGTGCAGATGCGAACTTTGGAGCTTCAATTACATTTTTACTAAATTTTAAAATTTCCTCTATGATTTTAGGATCAATTGTGGATTCATTTAGCATTTTTTCTTTTCTCCTTTGTTAATTCCAATTCTAATTTTGAAACACGTTTTTTCAATGAATGAATTTCTTTATACACTTCATCGACTTCTTCTTTGTTTGGAAGATTAACTGATTGTAAAATTACATTTGTGATGTTATTCCAATGTTTTGTTAATTCCAATTCTTTTGATACCAAGTTTCCATAATTCTCCCCAAATTTTTTAGAGTCAAACAATTCTGTGAAATCATTATCAAAAATATCTATCCAAACTCTTTTTACTGCTTCAATATGTTCTACGTCTTGAGGAATTTCTGGAGATTTTAGGTTTACTTTCTTTTGAGCTATGCCCCAGACATCTGCTAATTGTTTATAATATTCTGTAAGATATTGGTTAAAACCTAACAAAGTTTCATTAATCTCGATTAATTCTACAGATATTTTTTTTGAATTTGCAGCAAATGATCTCATTGGACCAATTGATGTTAGTGCTTGGGGTTTACTTGACATTAGATGCATGATGTCTGTCCAAAATAATGAAACATGTTTGTAATATTCAGTTATATCGTTATGTGATTCGGCAGAATTTTTGGATGATTTTGATTGCACCCTTATTGATTAACTTAGGTCGCAATAAATAGTTCTATCACATAAATATGCATATGAACAATGTGGCGGAACTTGAAAACATTTGTCAAAAAATTCTGAAATTAGATCCTAAGATGCGTTCTGCTAGATTTATCAATGCTAGGGGGCATTTGTCAGCCGGAGGTATGAAGGATGGTCTACTTTCACTTGAAGCAAAAAAACAAGATGAGATGATGTTCATGGAACTTGCATTACGTGTAAGAATGAGACATGAATTTGATACTGAATTTGGCATAGTTCATTTTTCCTTATCTTACAGAGATAAGGTAATTGTAATGAGTTTTCCATTAAGTGATGATGATGTTTTATTGGTATCTCGTGAAAAAGACAAAGATTTTGGTGACATTCCATTTAAAATCCTAAAAATTATTGAATGTCTTAAAAAAACTCCAATCAAAACATTTTAAATTAAAGAATTTGATTCTCTTTATTCTTTAATTACTTCTTTTAATTTTAAAACAAAATATTAGTTGGAATAATATTTCATAGATTCACTTAACAACCATGACTATCTTTTAAAATTAATGTCTACTAATTCAAAAAGTAATGAATGGGATTCATTGTGGGGAGAGTATTCAAAATCTCTTGAAAATTGGAAAGCAATATTTGAACAATTCCAAAATGCCAGTAATGAGATGCAAATAAAATTCAATAAAGTTTGGGAAAAAGCAGGTGCAGAATCTAGCGCTAAAACCATGAAGGATTTTACAGAAAAATGGCAAAAATCTATGAGTGATGCTGGAATGACATCATTCAAAGATTTTACAGACAATTGGCAAAAATCTATGAGTGATACAAATACTTCCACATTCAAAGATTTTACAGACAATTGGCAAAAATCTCTCAATTCTTCAGGGATGGAACAAATGAATGCTTATGGAGAAATGATGAAAAAATTTTCAGAAACTTGGAACTCCATGTGGCCAAAATCCCAATAATTTTTTACTCTAATTTCTACTCTATTTTTTAATCATCAACAAAACATAATTCATGCCTAGAGTTACATCATCATTAACCCAAACTATGCAATTACTTGTAGTTTTAAAAAATGCCTTCCAGTTTACGTATTGTTAGGGCGAAGTATCTTTTTTTACAATAGTACATGACTCAAAAGATTCCTGTTTCAAAATCATGTCACTAGCTAGTAGTTAATTGACACTTTTCATGTCAAAACGTTAAAAGAATTTAGTAAAAATATCTCAAGATTAGAATTTCTAATTTGAGATGGTGTAAGAATCAGCAACCGTTAGCATGGTAAGAATTTACCTTTTCATCTTTGTCATAAGTCATTGCACAGCACTCATGATACGCATGGTCATTTCTCATTTGGTATTCTAGATTCAATTCAATTTCTTGCTTGCATAGAGTACAATTCATGAATACAATACCTCTCAATACTATTTATCCCCATTCTTTTATTTTTTAATTTTAAAAAAGTGTCCCAAGTAGATTGCATAATGAAAAAGATTCTATCTTAGAAAAAATATTCATAAATTAATTTCACAAATACTAAAACTCGTAAATTTATTTTAAATGTCGATATATTTCTTTGAATTCTAAAGATAAATTATATGACATGTTTAGTGTATGGGCCAGTTGATTCATGGATGCCTTATCGTGTCCCAATTGCTGTAATATCGTTAATGATTTTTGTGATGAATTTACTGATACTGGTATTTGCCCTGACCATGTTTTAAAAACATCTTCTACATCTAAACAAAAATTTAAAACAAATTCTTTCCATCTTGGTGTTGATTTTATCGCTTTTTCAGTTAAAAGAATATGAGACAATTCACGAAATTCAATTTTTCTATCTTCGTAAAGCATTTCAATGGATTTAATTTTTATTTGATCAAATTCATGTACAAAATTAAATTTATACTGTTGAGATGTATTCATATGATATTATTATGATAATTAAAAGATAAACTTCACCATCATTTTTTTAAACGTTTGTAATTTTTTTCTTTTAAAAATCAACAAATGTTAAGAATTTAAAATTAATATTTTTATTTTATCCTTCACTATATCTTACATAGTAATCAACAAGTGCCTAGATGTCAGGGAAAAAAATGGTATTACTTTTGATGTCGTTATCAGTGGATGACTATATGGGCTGATTACTATTTTGATTTTTTTGTTAATTTACAAAAATTATAGAATTTCTTCAAGAAAATCTCTTAAATTAAAATCTAATACATTAAATTCTTCTTTTGCTCTACAAACATTTTAAATTCTTTTTTATTCATGTATTACTAGAATATTTGATCTGTTTGGTTACAGAATAGGTGAAACATGTTATTACTTGCAGTCAGTTTTCCATAATTAAACAAACTTTCCATAACTAGTTAAAGTTCAAAACTTCTTTAAATTGTAATATTATTCCCAGTTTTTACTAGC
>Ga0308010_1001932_pt1 | contig 11155 bp, 10 predicted proteins | sample Neamet129_FD_202368 | JGI IMG/M metagenome (GOLD analysis project Ga0308010, IMG submission 202368) | Marine microbial communities from water near the shore, Antarctic Ocean - #129 | ecosystem: Environmental > Aquatic > Marine > Unclassified | place: Southern Ocean | collected 2014-07-24 | reverse complement strand
CAGCAAGATCAAAGTAACATTGCCAATGTTAGTCCAAGTACTGATTACACCTACAACATCGATGGGACATTTTATAGTAATGATAGTTCAGGTTACGATACCTCTAGAGGGTTTCGGGAAAGACATCAGACAGAATGTTCAAACTTCTATGGCGGAGTAACGACAAAAACTGTTACATACACATGGACATTCAAATTTAGAAAAACTGGGTATCCTGATATAACAATTTTTTCTGGCAAGAAATCTCTTATCAAGAGTTCACATCAATATAATGGGGCTGGGTGTTTCTAATGGCTATTTGGACAAGTAACCCATCACCGTATGTCTTTCAGCAATCGTATCCGTACATTGCTAACAGTCAGACACCGTATATTGCAGATGCTCAAAGCCCATTTACATATCAGGCAAGACAGCCCAATAATAACCAAGCTACGACCAATGTGCAGACACCTAGTACTTACATTAGACAGGGTCAAACACCTTTTACGTATCAACATAGAACACCTAGTACTTACATTAGACAGGGTCAAACACCGTTTACGTATATAAATCAAACTCCAATTGATGTTCAGACTACTTATACAAAACAGACACCGACTGCAACTGCATCCCAAGGTAATCAACCGACTACTTATGCAAGACAAGGTCAACAACCTGCTACTTACATAAACCAACAACCTAGTACTTACATTAGACAAGGTCAACAACCATCTACGTATCAACATAGAACACCTTCGATAACAACGTATGCAAGACAGGGTCAAACACCGTTCACGTATCAAGAAAGATCACCTAGTACTTACATTAGACAGGGTCAGACTCCGTTTACGTATTCTAATAGACAGCCTGGCACTTACATTAGACAAGGTCGAACTCCGTTGATTTATACAAATCAACAACCTACTACATATGCAACACAGGGAAGACAACCTACTACTTACATAAACCAACAGCCTGGCACTTATGCAAGACAAGGTACACAACCTCAGACGTATGTTAGACAAGGTCAAACACCGTTTACGTATATAAATCAACAACCTAGTACTTACATTAGACAAGGTCGAACACCAACTGTTACTCAAGTGTCGTATAACACACCTTATATTCATCAACAACCAAGTGACCAGCGACAACCGATCATTAGTACTAGAACAATCGGGCCACTTGCAAAGGTTAAAGGGGTGTATGTTAACCAAGGTGGAGTTATAAAGAAAGTAGAACAAGCATACGTAAACGATGGTGGAACACTAGAAAAAATGCATCAATCTGTTCCAACCGCACAGTTTCAACATTAAAGGTAACTAAATAGTAACATGGCCATACTTGCAAACATATTCATCGACCAAGGGACTGATTTTACTATTACAGTTGACGTAGCCGATTCAGTGGGAGAAGCATTGAACATGACAGGGTATACTGCAGCTGGTCAAATCAGAAAAACTTACAGTTCTTCTACTGTGTCTGCAACATTTGTTACAAGTATTGTCGCTGCGACAGGAGCGGTAACAATGACATTAACTGATAGTGTAACCGCTGCATTAGGACATGGAAGATATGTTTATGATCTAAATGTCACTTCGGGTGGAGGGTTAACTACTAGAGTAGTAGAAGGTCAAGCAATTGTAACACCAGGCGTAACGAGGTAATTATGAGTGGAATAAAAGGAACATTAAGTAGAGTTGCCACGATTGGTGGTAGAGTTGGTATTAACAGCAATGTCCGTGCAAAACAAGTTGTGATCGGAGCTGCGACTGCAAACTTATCAAGTAATACTTTATCAGAATTATCAGATGTCAATACAACAGAATCCGATGACGGACTTCTACAGTATGATGCATCAACAGACAAGTGGTCTTCATCTAATACTTTAGACGGTGGAACATTCTAAAACACTAAATAAGTGTATCAAATATCAAGGGACTCAACCAGTGAGAGTTCGACCCACAATGTGAGTGGATAGAGAAATTATAGATAATGTATTCACGCCCCGATAGTGACGGGCAAATTTAAATAATCAAATTAAAATTAATTTTTTATAGGAAAATAAAATGGCAACAGTAATTCAAATCAAAAGAAGTACAGGTGCTTCAGCTCCCACTACAGGAAACTTAGCGGAAGGTGAATTAGCATACGTACAAGACAGGTCTGGTTCGGGTGCAAGTGCAAAGTTATTCATCGAGTCCGTAGGTTCTGACAACTCAACCCCTGAAATTCATGTGGTTGGTGGTAAGTACTATACAGATATCGTTGGTGGCTCATCTCCTACTCCAGCCGACTTTAAAGTTGGTAATGGAGCAACAGCAGGTGCATCTCTTAAGTTAATGGAAGATTCAGACAACGGAAGTAATTTCGTTGCATTGAAATCTCCAAATGCTTTGGGTGCTTCAGTAACATGGACATTACCAACCGCAGACGGTAGTGCAAACCAAGTTATTGGAACTAATGGTTCAGGAGCTCTTTCATTCGTATCAACAACTTCAACCCTAGCCGGTGGTAGTGATGTAAATATCACATCAGCAGCTGATGGTTCTATGTTATTATATGATGTAGGAACATCAAGATGGATTGACAATGTAATGTCAGGTGACCTTACTATGGCTGATACAGGTGTTGTAACACTTGGTTCAGACGTTGTAGACGGAACTAACATCGCAGACGATTCAATAAATTCAGAACATTATGCAAACGGCTCTATTGATGAAGCCCATCTTGCAAATGATTCTGTAACAGCAGATAAACTTGGTGCATCAGCAGTAGTTTTCGCATCATTGGATGCAGCTGCAGTTATTAATGCAACAGAAACAGTAGCTTCAAACTCTACTTCAGATGTTACATTCCCAACAACAAAAGCAGTATTCGATTACGTTTCTGCAATTGATGTTGATGATGATCTAAACATCGCTGGTGACAGTGGTACAGGTACAGTTAACATGGACGCTCAGTCTCTAACTGTTTCAGGTACATCAAACGAAATTGATACAGCAGTATCAGGACAAACTATTACAGTTGGTCTAGTAGCTAACCCTACAGTTTCAGGAAACTTAACAGTTTCAGGTAATTTAGTAACAGATGATATCACAACTGCAACACTAACAACTTCAGGTAACTTAACAGTTACAGGTAACTTAAGTGTTAACGGTACAACAACAACAGTAAACAGTACAACTGTTTCTATTGCTGACCCAGTATTCGAAATTGGTTCTGATTCTTCAGACGACAATTTAGATCGTGGTATTAAATTCAAATATAACGATGGAGCTGCTAAACTCGGTTTCTTCGGTATGGATGAAAACAATCAGAAGTTTATTGCTCTTAAAGCAGCTACTGATACTTCTTCCGTGTTCTCAGGAACAGCAATGGATGCAGTATTCGGTGGACTTGAGGCTTCAGGTCTTGCATTAAGTGGTTCAATAACCTCAGTAGACGGTTCTGCACCAACTAATGGTCAGATCATGATGGGTCACACTGCTAATGGCGACATGGCAATGGGAACTATTACTGCTGGTGAAGGTATGGATGTAACTAACGGTGCTGGTAGTATTACTATCTCCGCTGAAGATGCAACTGTAACTAACAAAGGTATTGCTTCTTTTGCTACAGCAATCTTCGATGTTTCTTCAGGTGCAGTGTCTATTAAAGATTCTACGGCTTCTGTTAAAGGTATTGCTAGTTTCTCATCTACTAACTTCACAGTTAGTTCAGGTGCAGTAACAGTAACAGCCCTAGACGGCGGTACGTTTTAATCAATAATAACTACATTTAAGGAGTAACTCATGGCTACAGTCATACAATTCAAAAGGTCTGCAGTACAAAATGCAGCCCCGTCAGTAAGTGATTTATCACTTGGTGAATTGGCAGTAAATACCTACCACGGTAGATTATATACTGAAAAGAATGATGGTTCCGCTGCCATAGTCGAGGTAGGGTCTAACCCTGCCACCTTAACTGTAAACGGTGCAATAACATTTCCTACAAGTGATGGTACAAACGGACAACTTTTAGGAACTAACGGTTCAGGAGCCTTAGGCTTCGTGAATGCAGCTAGTTCTTCATTAACTACATTTATCTATTCAGTCGCGAGTTCAACTCAGACTGTATTTTCAGGTAGTGATGACAACAGTGCAACTCTAAGTTATACTGTTGGTCTAGAAGGAGTTTATTTGAACGGTGTTAAACTAGTAAGTGGAGACGATTACGTCACTACTAGTGCAACAGTTATCACACTTCAGGCAAATGCTGTTTCGGGAGATATACTTCAGGTGGTCGCTCAGACTGCAGTTTCAAATTTGGTGCAAGGTTTTTATACCACATCGGTTTTGACTGCAACTACAGCTAACCAAGTATTGAGTTCCAATGGGGTTGCTAATAAAGCAATCAAATACGTGATCATGGCTAGCCATGCATCATTAGGAGTTCATGCAGCTGAGGTTTTATTAATAAACAATGGTTCTAATGCGTACTTTGTACAATATGGTGATGCAATATCTGCTTCGTCTCTCATGGCTTTCTCTTCGGATATAAGCGGTGGGAACATGCGATTATTGGTAACACCAGTTAATACAAATACTACAATTAAAACCTTTCAAATTAGATTAACATAAGGAGAATCAAACAATGGCTAAAACAAATAGTTTTAAAATCGCTGAGTTGATTCGTGCTATTACATTCGATGTCGATAATGACCTCATTGTAACTAGTAAAAGTGTTAACACTAAGCATAAGAAAGTAGGTAATATTACTAAAACGGCAACTTCAGAGTTTGCACTAGATACATTTGCGAAAGCAACGTATAGAGTTGCAAGGTATATCGTTGCAATGTCTGAGGGGAGTGATTATCACTCTACTGAGATAGTTTTAGTGCATGAAGGGACTAACGTCATACTTACAGCTTATGGTACATTGAAATCCAAGAGTCTTGCAACATTTGATGCAGATATCGTGGGTGCAAATGTACGTTTATTGGTAACGCCATCTTCTACATCATCGACAGTTATTAAATTCGATAGAACATTAGTGGAAGCGTAACAACTTTTAAATCATGATAAAGGGGAAACTTTCGGGTTTCCCCTTTTTTTTGCACTAAATAAGTGAGAGACTAAACGGTATAAATAGAACTATGGGAACTCAAACTAAATTCTTAACAGACTTCGGTCTTCAGACAAGTGGAGACTTGCAAGTAGATGGCAATACAGTCATTACTGGCAACCTTACTGTTAATGGAACATCTATTACCATAGATTCAACCACAGTTTCTATATCGGATTCTATGTTTGAATTGGCAAGTGGCAACACTTCAACCGATACACTAGACATAGGTATATACGGAAACTATAATGATGGACTAAGTGGTGAGGGTGGTGCATCCGAGTACACAGGTTTATTCAGAGATGCTTCAGACTCAACATGGAAGTTGTTTGATGGTCTAGAAGTAGAACCAACCACAACTACTAACGTTGCTGGAAGTGGTTTTGCATATGCAGATTTACGAGTCGGTGACTTAACTGCAACAACCTTAACAGCTGCAAGTTTATCATATCCATCTAGTGATGGAACTAGTGGTCAAGTATTAACGACCAATGGGTCAGGCACATTATCATTTGTCTCGTCTGCAGGATTAGACGGTGGAACTTTAACCACAACATCAACATCCGCAACAAGTATGGATTCTTTTGCTATCGGCACTTATAGAAGTGCGAAGTATGAAGTCTCTATCTCAGATGCAACGTCAGGAAAATACGAGTTCACAGAATTATCAATAGTACATAATGGAACGGTAGGCTCAGTGTCACAGTACGGCACGGTCTTAACATCTACTACAGAACTGGCATCCTTTGGGGTGGACATAAACATAAATACATTAAGAATTAGGGTGACTCCTGCGAGCACAAACTCCACAGTTTTCAAATTCAAGAAGATTCTAGTAGATATTTAAAAAAAAACTTGACTTTATTTGAAAAGTCGGGTTTGAGACAGGACACAACTCCTAAATAATTACATAGATTTTTAAATACCATTCATGATAGGAATAAACAATGGCAACTCAAAACAAATTTGTTATAGAATATGGTCTTTCGGTAGGTTCTACTGAAGTTATCAGTAGTGCTGGAAAGGTAGTCGCAGCTGCACTATCAACAATAGACTCAGACGACATATCCGAAGGTTCAAGTAACCTTTATTATGCAGACTCAAAAGTACAAACTCTTCTTGCAGATAGTAGTACAGCAAAGACGCTGGCTAACGTAGGAATTGACGGAGGAACCATCTAATGGCAGGCGAAAAGAATTTCATAATCAAGAATGGTCTTACAGTAGGAACTACTGAAGTAATCGATTCTTCAGGTAACATAACTGCAGCTGCGATGGCATCAGCAGTCAACGAAGGTATTGACGATCAGGTCAATTCATTAATCGTTGGTGGTACTGGTATTACAACAACCTACAATGACTCTGCAGGAACTTTGACTATCGATGGTCAAGTCGGAGACATCACAGGTGTTACAGCTGGTACAGGTTTATCGGGTGGTGGAACTTCGGGAACAGTATCCCTTGCAGTTTCAGGATTAACCCTTGCAGAACTAGACGGTTCAGCATTAATAATAAGTTCAGAATCATTTACAGATAATGATACGACAGTAATGTCCTCTGCAGCTATTCAAGACAAAATTGAAGCTTACAACTATTCAACTACATTAGGTGATATCACTTCCGTAGTTGCTGGTTCAGGTCTATCAGGTGGTGGTACAGCAGGAGCTGTAACTGTTAATCTTGATACTGGTTCAGTATTTTCTGAAGCAGTTGCCGACACAGTCGGGGCAATGGTCACTTCTAATACAGAAAGTGGTATCGGAGTTACATATGACGATGCAGACAACACATTAGACTTTACAGTTGCAACACTAAACCAAGATACAACAGGTCTAGCTGCTAACGCTACTAAACTTGCAACATCTAGAACAATTTCAGGTGTTTCTTTTGACGGTACTTCAAACGTTACACTAAACACTAGTGCTATTACAGAGAACACAAACCTTTACTTCACAGACGAGAGAGTTGACGACAGAGTCAGTTCATTGATCGTTGGTGGAACAGGAATTACATCAACTTACGATGACGCTGCTGGAACACTTACACTTGCTTCACAAGTCGGTGATATTACTGCAGTAACCGCTGGTTCAGGACTTTCAGGTGGTGGTGTTACAGGTGATGTTACTCTTACTCTTGATACTGGTACAGTATTCCAAGAAGCAGTTGCCGACACAGTCGGGGCAATGGTAACAAGTAACACCGAATCAGGTATTACAGTTGCATATGTCGATGCTGATAACACACTAGACTTTACAATTGCAACACTTAACCAAGATACAACAGGTCTCGCTGCTACAGCAACTGCACTTGCAACTGCAAGAACAATTGGTGGAGTATCATTCGATGGTACGGCTGCAATTAATCTGCCCGGCGTAAACTCAGCAGGTAATCAATCAACTACAGGACTTGCTGGAACAGCAACTGCTCTTGCAACTGCAAGAACGATTCATGGTGTTTCTTTTGATGGTACTGCAGATATTGACCTTTCAGAGGTTGTTTCAGATACAGTCGGAGCAATGGTTACAGGTAATACTGAATCAGGAATTACAGTAACTTATGTCGATGCAGACAACACACTAGACTTCACAGTCGGTACACTTAACCAAAACACTTCAGGTAACGCTGCAACAGCAACTGCACTTGCAACATCTAGAACTATTCACGGTGTTGGTTTTGACGGTACTGCAAACATTGATCTATCCGAAGTTGTACAAGATACAGTCGGTGCAATGTTCACTTCTAACACAGAAAGTGGAATTACAGTTGCATACCAAGATGGTGATGGAACAGTAGACTTTACAGTCGCGACACTTAACCAAAATACAACTGGTTCTGCAGCTACTTTAACAACACCTAGAGCAATTAACGGTGTTAATTTTGACGGTAGTGCAGCTATTACAACACTTACTGCAGGAACAGGTGTCTCGGTCTCAGGAACAGCAGTTTCTATTGGACAGGCAGTTGCAACTTCAAGTGATGTAACGTTTGGAGACTTAACACTAAGTGGAAACTTAACAGTTAACGGAACTACTTCAACAGTAAGTTCAACTAATACAACAATGACCGATGGTCTTATTGAATTAGGAAACGGTACTTCAGGAACCCCTGCAAACGATTCAGGTTTTGTTATCGAAAGAGGAAGTTCTGCCAATGCATTTATGGGTTGGGATGAGTCTGCAGATAAGTTCACAATGGGTACTGGTACATTTACTGGTGCATCCACAGGTAACTTATCAGTTACAACTGGAACACTAGTTGCAAACCTAGAAGGTAATGTTACTGGTAACACTTCAGGTAGTTCAGGTTCAACAACTGGTAACGCTGCAACAGCAACTAAACTTGCAACTGCAAGAACAATTGCTTTAAGTGGAGATGTATCGGGTTCTGCTACTTTTGATGGTTCAAGTAACGTGGCAATCGCTATTGCAATTATTGATGATTCACATAATCACACAATTGCAAATGTTGATGGTTTACAAACTGCATTGAATACCAAATATGCAAGTGGTTCTAACATAACAGCTGGAACACTAACAACAAGTAATGCTTCCAACAGTGGTGGATTCGTGAGGAATATGTATCAGTCGGTTTCTGCACCCTCAAGTGGTGATGGAGCAGTCGGAGATATGTGGGTTCTTTACTCGTAATAAATAGAGTCAGAACTTTAAAATTTTAATATTAGGGAAATCGTAAATGGCAACAGGTTCACAGAAGGTCAAAACGCCAACGGGTTGGAATTCAACCCAAGGTGCTTGGGTCAAAACAGGTTCAACAACATGGAAGTCCGTAGACCAAGTCTATGTTAAGACTCCTTCGGGGTGGAATAATGCATCGGGTCAAACCAATGTTCAATCTCCATACCCTTACATTGCCAATGCACAGCAACCTTATATTGCTAATGCACAACAACCGTACCCATACACTGCAAATGCACAAACGTCTTATACTGCTAACAGGCAGAATGCGTATCCGTACATTGCAAATAGTCAGACTCCTTATATAGCAAATGCCCAGCAACCGTATCCGTACACTGCAGCTAGTCAGACTCCTTACATTGCAAATGCCCAACAGCCGTATCCTTATACTGCTAATAGAACTATATCGTACCCTTACATTGCTAACAGTCAGACTCCTTACATTGCAAATAGACAAAATCCGTATCCGTATACTGCAAATGCTCAGCAACCTTATATTGCTAATGCACAACAACCGTATCCGTACATTGCTAATCAGCCTACAACATATCCGTATATTGCAGCTGCTCAACAACCTTATATTGCTAATGCACAACAACCGTATCCATACACTGCAGCTGCACAACAACCGTACATTGCTAATGCACAACAACCGTACCCTTACATAGCAAATACACCTACTACGTATCCGTACATAGCCTCTGCACAACAACCGTACATTGCTAATGCACAACAACCGTATCCGTACACTGCAGCTGCACAACAACCGTACATTGCTAATGCACAACAACCGTACCCTTACATAGCAAATACACCTACTACGTATCCGTACATAGCCTCTGCACAACAACCGTACATTGCTAATGCACAACAACCGTATCCGTACACTGCTAATACACCTACTACGTATCCATATATTGCACAAGCAAGACAACCTAACAATGCTCAGCAACCACACAATGCACAGAATCCGTACATTGCAAATGGACAAAATCCGTACATAGCAAATGCACAACAGCCGTATCCTTATACTGCTAATCAGCCTACTACGTATCCATATATTGCTAATGCAAGACAACCAAATAATGCACAGCAACCACATAATGCACAACAACCGTATCCGTACATTGCGAGTGCAAGACAACCGTACATTGCAAATGCACAACAACCGTATCCGTATCAAGCAACTGGGCAGTCGCCGTACATTGCAAATGCACAACAGCCGTATCCTTATACTGCCAATTTTGCCCAACCGTATATTGCAAGTGCTCAGCAACCTTATATTGCTAATGCAAGACAACCTAATATTGGAAGGAATCCAGTCAGTTCTCAGTCACCGAGTACGACTCAGTCTCCAACGTCTTCACAGACTCCAATAACATCATTTACACGAACACCAGTATCGTATTTCTTCTTTGGTGGAGGTTGCTTCGGTATAGACACAATGATACACATGGCAGATAACACACTTTGTAAGATCAGTGAAGTTAAGGTTGGAGATTCAGTACTGACATTTGACTTTCCTTCAGCTAAACTGATACCTCAGAATGTAATAACACTTATGGTTCCTAGAGATAATATTGAACTTTGGAATCTAGAACTATCTAACGGTAAGACTTTAGAAGTTACTGGTGGTCATCCAATTCATACGGCCGAAGGATGGAAGTATATTAATGAAGCAGATTATCAACAAGAATTACAAGATGGTGTAGTTCCTGAAGACCTAACTGTTGTAGGACAAATAAAAGAAGGTGATGAAGTATTCGGTGTGTTCGAACAGGTAGTGGTAAAATCTATCTCTAAGAAGGAAGGAACACATACAGTCTACCATTTATCAGATGTTGAACACACTCATAACTTCTTTGCAGAAGGTATATTAGTGCATAATATGGGAATGAAATTCTAAAATGACTATCGGATTCAGAAGACAACCAAGCGTACAGAACGTAAGACAACCTGCAAACCAGGCTAACCCAAGCAACCAAGCTGGGCCTGCAAATGCTCAGCAACCTTTTCCGTTTCGAAGTCCGTTTACGTATTCTAATAGATCACCGTTTACGTATCAGGCTCAAACACCATCTACATATATAAGACAAGGTCAAACACCGTTCACATATCAGAACAGATCACCTTTTACTTACATTAGACAGGGTCAAACACCGTTTACGTATAATGCTAGAACACCGTTTACATATGCAAGACAGGGACGGACTCCATTTACATTTAGGTCACCATTTACGTTTCAGAATCCGTTTACATATGCAAGACAGGCTAACACACCTACTACGTACATTAGACAAGGTCAAACACCGTTCACGTATCAGGCAAGACAACCGTTTACTTATCAGGCGAGACAACCGTTTACATTTAGGTCTC
>Ga0308010_1001930_pt1 | contig 11157 bp, 13 predicted proteins | sample Neamet129_FD_202368 | JGI IMG/M metagenome (GOLD analysis project Ga0308010, IMG submission 202368) | Marine microbial communities from water near the shore, Antarctic Ocean - #129 | ecosystem: Environmental > Aquatic > Marine > Unclassified | place: Southern Ocean | collected 2014-07-24 | reverse complement strand
ATTATAGTTTGAACTTAATGACATTCCATAAGCCCCCACATCACACATTACGACAAGGTCTTTTTCTTTTAGTTTTTGGAATTTTTTTAAAGTTGTAAATTTATCGGTGCTTTCACAAATTGGTCCTACGAATTCATAAACTTTTTTTGAAGTTTGATTTGTTTTTATTACAGGTAAAGTTCTGTGGTTTGCACCATATAATGCTGGTCTCATAAGGTCATTCATCGCAGCATCCAATATAATAAAATCTTTTTTATCATTCTCTTTTATATAAATAACCTTTGAAATGAGTGAACCTATGTTGCCAACTATTGATCTACCTGGCTCAAATATAATTTTAGACTTATGATTCTTTAAGAATTTTTTTATAGCAATATTATACTTTTGATAATTTAGCTTTTTATTGTTTTGTTCATAAGATATTCCCATACCACCACCGAGGTCAATAAACTCAAATTTATAATTACTTTTCTTGATAATCCTATCTATTACCTCAAGCATTTTTTCATACGGCTTATGATCTAGAATTTGACTTCCTATATGAACACTCAGACATGTGAGATTAATATTCTGTGATAACTTTGAATAATTCACAAGGTCAAAAAATGTTTTTTTATCTACACCAAATTTATTTTCTTTTTTACCAGTTGAAATTTGTTTTAAAGTCTTTGCATTAGTATTTGGGTTTAATCTAATACCAATATTTACAATTTTATTTTTGGATTTGGCAATTCTTTCAATTTCATTAATTTCACTTTTAGACTCAGCATTTATTAATAAAATTTTTTTATCAACCGCATAAATTATTTCATCTGATGTTTTTCCGACTCCTGAAAAAACTATTTTCTTTGGATCTATACCAGCTTTAAGTGCTATCATCAGCTCTCCCATTGAAACCACATCTGCACCTAATCCTAATTTTCTAATTTCTCTAATCAGATTTACATTAGTATTAGATTTAATTGCAAAACATATTAGTGGAGAAAATGATTTAAAGTTTTTTTTGAAGTTACTTATATTTTCTTTTAATTTTTTGTACGAATAGCAGTAGATGGGAGTACCAAATTTTTTAGCAATATTCTGAACTTTAATCTTTTCAATAGAGAGACTTTTATTAATATATTTCATTAAATCCTAAATATAAGGATATTGTTTTTGGTAGCCTTGTATTGAGGGTCTCCCTTTTTTCCACAAGAGAATAACAATATACCCAATATAGAAATTAAAATTAATTTTTTTATCATTTTATACTTTTTTATATTTTATTATCATTTTTTTAATATTATCAAAAGATGTTCCACCATAGGATTTTTTTGAATTTACTGAGTTTTTTACATTAAATATCTTTAATACTTCAGCTGTTAGTTTTGGTTCAATTTTTTTTAACTCCTCAATACTAAGTTCGTTTAATTTTTTCTTTTTCTTTTCTGCAAAATTAACAATCACAGCTGTAGTTTGATATGCTTTTCTAAAGGGCATTGAATGATTTTTAACAAGATAATCAGCTAAATCTGTAGCTGTAATGTAGCCTGAATTTGCAAGATCTAACATTTGCTTTTTATTGGGCTGCAAATTTTTTAATACGTCATTAAGAATTACAATACAGTTATTAAGGATTTCATTAGATTTAAATAATATTTCTTTATCATCCTGAAGATCTTTGAAATAAGATATTGGAAGTCCTTTAAGGATTGTTAACATAGAAAATAAATTTCCATATGCTGAGCCTGTTTTTCCTCTTAAGTATTCTAATAAATCAGGATTTTTTTTCTGAGGCATTATTGATGATCCGGTGACAACTTTATCTGAAAGAGATATTAAATTGAAACCATCAGAGTTCCAAATAATAAGCTCCTCAGCTATTCTTGAAATATGCATAGAACAAACAGATACACTATACAAAAAGTCTAAAACAAAATCTCTGTCAGCAACAGTGTCTATTGAGTTATTTGTTGGTTTTTTAAATCCCAATTTTTTTGAAGTAAAATTTCTATCTATATTAAAAGAAGTACCTGTTAATGCCGCGACACCAAGAGGACATTCTGCTAAATTTTCTAAATTGTAAGAAAATCTTTTTTTATCTCTAGTAAACATTTCCACATAAGCCATTAAATAATGTGCAAACGATACTGCCTGAGCATTTTTTAAATGAGTAAATCCTGGCATTATTGTTTCAATATTCTTTTCAGAAATTTTAAGAATTGTTTTTATAATATTATCTAATTTTTTATTGATTTCTTTAGTGGCTGAAGTAGTCCACATTTTAAAATCAGTAATCACCTGATCATTTCTTGATCGCGCCGTGTGAACATATCCTGCTTCTTCACCTATGATTTGAAATAATCTTTTTTCAATATTTATATGAATATCTTCATATTTTTTATTATATTCAAATTTGTTTTTTAAAATTTCTTTTTCAATTTTATTTAGTCCATAAATTATTTTATTCTTAATTTTGAAAGAAATAATTTTCTGCCTAAATAACATCTCAGCATGCACAATCGATCCCAAAATATCTTCTTTAAAAAGCTTTTTATCAACATCTATTGAGCTACCTACTTTTTGAAATAATGTAGAGCCATCTTTTTTTATTCTTGAGCTCCATATTGCCTCATTGTTTTTATTTTTTTCCATGATAATTAATTATACATATTTAGTATGAAATTATTAATAATATTTATTTTTCTAATAATTGCCAAGTTTAGTTATGCTTCTGAAAAGCCCGATATAAAAAATTTAGTTTTAATCAAAGAGCCAAAAATATATGAGGGTGTAGTCTTCAAGAATATAAATCAAAAAAACGTTAATTTAGATGATTTTAAAGGAAAATTGATAATATTAAATTTTTGGGCCACTTGGTGTGCTCCATGCAAAGAAGAGATGCCATCTTTAGATGATCTTCAATCAAATAGTAACTTTAGTAATTTAAAAATCTTCCCAATAAATATTGGTCAAGAGGATATATCTAAATCAAAATTTTTCTTTAAAGAACTAAATATCCAAAATTTAGATATCTATATTGATGCACCCATTACCTTAGCTAAAAAATTTGCTTTAAGAGGAGTTCCAACTACTATTTTATTTAATAAACAAGGTGAGGAGTTTGCTAGAATTATGGGCTCTATTGATTTTAATGATGAAGAATTTATTAATTGGTTGAAGGCTTACAATTAATTTTTAAAAAAATAAGCAAAACATACTAAGACTATTATAGCTATAAATTGAAAAAGGACTCTGTATTGCATTAATTTATTTGAGTATTTTTTACTAGTATCTCCACCTTTAAATAAAGTTCCAATTCCTAGGATTAATACAACAGCGACAAGTATTAAAAATACTATGCTTAAAATTTTGACTAAAGTTCCTGAAATCATAATTATATTGTAGAGTGTTTTTTAAATAAAAAAACATAATAAAACATTTATGACATTTTGCCTAACAACAACAATTATAAAACCAGAAATAGGTATTTCTATTAAGAATGCAGTTATTTTACTTCATGGCTATGGAGGTGATGGGAAAGATATAAGCATGCTAACTTTAAACTGGAAGAGATTTTTACCTAACACTATTTTTTTGTGTCCTAATGGTCACGAAAAGTGCGAAATAAATTCTTCAGGATACCGGTGGTTTGATTTGTCAAAAGATGATCCTCAATATATTTTAGAGGAATCAAAAAAAGCAGAAAAAAAACTTAAACAATATATTGATGAAGTAAAAATTAAATATAATCTTAAGAATTATCAAATTTGCTTATCAGGTTTTAGCCAAGGTTGTATGATGTCTATAAACTTAGGATTAACAAATGATGAAAATTACAATTGTATTGTTGGTTTTTCAGGAAAAATAATTAATCGAGAAGACCTTTCAAAAAGAAAAACTTCCTCAACAAAAACACTTTTAATACATGGAGATCAAGATGTAGTAGTTTCTCCAACTTTTTTGTTAGAAGCAAAAGATTTTTTAATAAGAAATAATATTGAAGTTAAAACAATAATGATAAATAACTGTGAACACCATATTCCAGTTGAAGCCTCAAGTGAAGCCTTAAAATATATCAAAAATAATTTTAAAATTTAATTATTTTTTAATAAAAGTAACTTCTTCTTGTTGATAAAATAATTCATTTCAGTTAAAGTTTTATTAATGAATTTTACTGATCACAATCTTTCGTTAGAAAAATGTCCTGCATTAGTTTTAAATGCAGATTACAGGCCCTTAAGTTATTATCCATTGTCTTTATGGAGTTGGCAAGATTCTATAAAGTCAGTTTTTTTAGACAGAGTTAATATAGTCAGTAATTATGATAGAGTAATTAGTAGTCCATCTTTTAGTATGAGACTTCCAAGCGTGATTGCTTTAAAAAGTTTTATTAAGCCTCAATCTAGTCCAAGCTTTACAAGGTTTAATGTTTTTTTAAGAGATAGATTTTCTTGCCAGTATTGTGGAAGTGGAGAGGAATTGACATTTGATCATTTACTTCCAAGGTCTAAAGGAGGACAAACGAATTGGGATAATGTTGTGACAGCTTGCTCTAGCTGTAATGTTAAAAAAGGAGGAAGATTACTTAATATTTCAGGAATGAGTCTTTATCAGGAACCATATCAACCTTCGACTGAAGATTTACACAAAAATGGTAAAAATTTTCCACCGAATTTCCTTCACAAAAGTTGGATGGATTATTTATATTGGGATGTTGAGTTAGAAGCTTAATTATATTTTTTCAGAAATATTAATTGCAATTTTTGAGCCAGTTTTAATTATTTTATCTAAAATTGAGTAGATACCTTTTTTTGTAGCTCCTTCTTTATAAGCAATATCTTTATGGTGCAATTCATCTTCTCTAAATTTTATGATTTTTCTTTTTAATTTCTTTTCGTCATTTTCTAATTGCTTGATTTGGATTGAATAATGTTCGTCTATAACTTCTTCAACAGAAGCAGTACAAAGCATAGCAGCTTTTTTACCTAAAATTGTAGATCCAAAGCCTAAACTAACACCAAGCAGGTCCCACAATGGTAAAAATTTAGTAGGTTTAATATTTCTTTTTTTAATTTCATTTTCAAAATAATCACAATGTTCTTTTTCATGGATCTTCATTTCTTCAATTATTTTTTTTAGATTATCGTCTTTTATAAAAGTATTTAATGCCAACAACTGTCCTTCGTAAATTTTTATTGCTCCTCGTTCTCCAGCATGATCTACGCGAATAAATTCTTCTACAGTGTTTTTATTAGTTTTTTTCATAGTTTAAAAAAATTTTTAAAGTTATAGCACTTAATAATAAAGAGATAAAAATATTAATAGTCGCAAGTGAAAATCCTAAAACTTTAAAAGTAACATCTTTACAACTTATTGTTTTCTGCTTTAATTGTTTTAAAAGCTCTTCTTTAGTTAGGGCATTACCATCAAAATCTAAATCACAAACTAAAGACTCGTTAATAAAACCTTGTTCAATTCCAAAATGATAGAAAGATACTATTGTTGCTAAAAAAAATATTAAGCTAAGAAAAATTAAACATATTTTTTCAAATTTCTTTAAATAAAAACACAATAAAATAATTATTACCGCAGAGATATAAGGCACTCTTTCAATTAAACATAAATTACACGGTTGATGACCTAATATGTATTGAATGAAGTAAGCTGAAATAAGTGCAAAAATACAAAAAAACAAAATTAGATTTAGAAATCTTTGGTATTTAATTAAAGGCATATTATTTAACCACAAAATATATCAAACCAAAGATAGCTACAATTAAAATGCCTGAAATTGTAAACCATTTTGCAGCCTTGGTTTCCATGAATTTATTAAAAGTATCTCCAAACTTAAACGAAAGATAAGAAACAATAAAAAACCTCAAACCTCTAGAAATTAGGCAAATAAAAAAAAATATAAATAAATTAAATCCAATCAAGCCACTAGTAATAGTAAAAACTTTGAATGGCAGAGGTGTAAATCCAGCAAGAAACAATGTGGCTATCCAAATATAGCGACCATCACCAATAGAAAAATCATCTTTTAACACATCAACTTTATTTTCATAACCATAAAATTCAACAACATGCATTGCAACATCTGAAAAAGATAAACCTATAAAATAACCTAAAAGGCCTCCCAATGTAGAAAATATTGTAGCTATTAAAAAAATTTTTAAGTAATCATTTTTTTTTGCAATCACCATTGGTGCGATCATGATATCAGGTGGAATAGGAAAAAAAGAACTTTCAACAAAAGATATTATTGCTAAAAATGTTTTTGAGCTCTTGTGAGCAGCAAGTTTTAAAGATTTTTGATATAAACGTTTAATCATTTTTTTGGTTTTAATATAAATTAAGTTCTTATACTATTTAATTTTATAGTTATAATAGTAAAAATTCAGGGCGAGTGGCGGAACTGGTAGACGCGCACGACTCAAAATCGTGTTTCGCAAGAAGTGAGAGTTCGATTCTCTCTTCGCCCACCAAAATTTATGAAAATAGATAAAATTAATAATTTATTAGAATTGTTTTACCAACAATATGAAAAACAGAACAAAGAAGATGTTTTTTTACAATCATTAAAAGATATTGAGAAAAAATATTCATGGAGAGATGTTTATGAAAATATAATGAAATTATCTGAAGAAATATCCAAATATATAAATAAAGGCGATAGGTGCTTATTAATTTCTGAAAATAGACCTGAGTGGATGATTGCAGATCTTTCAATCATGCTATCAAGAGGAACAACAGTCCCTGCTTACACAACATATGTTGAAAGAGATTATGAGTACATTATTGATGATTGTACACCAACAATAATTATTGTTTCAGATAAAATTCAATATGAAAAAGTAAAAAATATTATTCCCAAAAAAGATTTTATAAAAAAAACTATTGTTTTTGAGAAGATAAAAGACTTTGAAGATAATTTTATTTTGAATACAGAAAATATTTTTAAAAAGGAAAACTATAATAAAAAAAATCTTATGGATTTACAGATTCTCAGACAAGATATTGCATGCATCATTTATACTTCTGGCACACAGGGAAAACCGAAAGGAGTAATGTTAAGTCATGGAGGAATACTCAATAATTGCGAAGGTTCTTATAACTTACTAAAAAATTTTATTTCAAATAAACCAAAATTTTTAACATGGCTTCCTTTATCACATTCATATGAGCACACAGTACAATTTGTGCAAATTGTTGTGGCAGCAAAAGTACACTATGCTGAAAGTATAGATAAGTTGATCAAAAATATGGGAGACTGTTCTCCAGAGATAATGACAGCAGTACCAAGATTTTATCAAAATCTATATCAAAAAATTAACGCATCATTTAATAAGACGACAGGAATTAAAAAAGTACTCATTAATCAAACAGTTAGTTTGGGAAAGAAAAAATTGAATAAAAAAAGATTTTCCTTAATGGAAAATTTAATGAATTTTGTATGTGAAAAACTAGTTAGAAATAAAATTAAAAATCAATTTGGTGGAAAATTGAAAGCATTTGTCTCTGGTGGTGGTGCTCTAGATCAAGAAGTAGGATCATTTTTAAATGCCATTGGATTACCAACACTTCAAGGATATGGACTAACAGAAACATCACCAGTTGTAAGCTGTAACCCTATAGACGATATTAGAGTTGAGACAGTAGGACCTCCATTTAAAGGAAATTTAGTTAAAATTGCAGATGACGGAGAAATACTTGTTAAGGGAGAAAATGTAATGATGGGCTACTGGAAGAAAGAAAAAGAAACAAATGAAGTTTTAAAAGATGGCTGGCTATTTACAGGTGACGTTGGAGAATTTGATGGAGAATTTTTAAAAATAACAGATAGAAAAAAAGATATAATTATTACACCTGGTGGTGATAATATTTCACCAATTAAAATTGAAAATGATTTGAATAAATCCAATTATATTGAACAAAGTTTAGTTTATGGCGACAATAAACAATACTTAATTTGTTTAATTGTCTTACGTGGAGAGTATAAAAATATTTCAGATGAAGAAATTCAAAAAGAAATAGAAAAAATAAATATAAATTTACCTAAAATAGAAAAAATAAAAAAATTTTTAATAATTAAAAATCAATTTACAATTGAAAATGGTTTAATGACTCCAACTTTAAAATTAAAAAGGTATAAAATTATAAATAATTATAAAATAGAAATAGAAAAACTTTATTAATTTATATTATTAAAAATAGATTATTAATCGCATAAACGTTAACTTTTTTTGCTTAACAAAAAAAAGTAATAAAAGAAAATTTTTTAAAAAAAATATTAAGAAACGTCGTTTAATTAAAGATTTGACATCACTTGTATAAAAAAATAAAAATAAGTTAACAACGAATCACTATGATTCGTTTAACTTAAACAGGGAGCTAAAGATGGCTACAAGAAAAAAAGCTAAAAAAGCTAAAAAGAAAACTAAGAAAAAAGCTAAAAAAGCTAAAAAAGCAAAAAAAAGAAGAAGATAGTATCTTAATCTTTTTAAAAAACGCTTCTCATAACGTTTCGTGTGAGAGGCGTTTTTTTTTATCTAATATTTAATCTTCAGTATCGGTAATTGACTCAGAAGTAGATTTATTTGGATCAGGAAGCTTCTCTAGTGGTGGAGTAGCTTTGTTCTGTTCTTGTACAGGTAAATTTCTTTTTAAAGCTTTGTCTAATTTTTTTTGAGTTTCTTCTAATGAAGCTTGCATAACTATTTGAAATTCAGATAGGATTCTTTCATAAGCTTTTTCAAAAAGTTGTCTTTCACTATAAGACTGATCAACCATTAAATCATCACCCTTATTTAAATCTCTAACAACCTCGGCAAGTTCATAAATTTTACCAGATGAAATTTTAGCTTCATATTCTTGAGCCCTTCTGCTCCACATCGATCTTTTAATTTTTGGTTTACTTTTTAAAATAGATATACATTTGTTTACCTGATTGATGGTTGCAAGAGATCGAAGATGAGACTGTTTATTTACTGGAACCATTCCGTTAGCTTTATCTTTTTCAAACTTAAGCACATATGTTTCAACATGAATTCCACCAATATTAATTTTTTTGAATTCGGTAATTTGTCCGACGCCATGCTTTGGATAAACAACATAGTCTTTAACCTTATATTCTTTTTTCTCTGTTCCCTGTTTTATTACTTTTTTAATTTCAGGTTTAACTTCATTGCTTTTTGAAATTCTTAAATTATCAGTTTTTATTTCTACTTTTTGAGGAGAAGGTTTTGCGGTAACTGCTTTTAAATTTTTTTTAATTTTTGCTGTAGTCTTTTTTTTCAAGTTAGTTTTTTTTATATTAACAATCTTTTTGTCTATTTTAGATTTAGTTTTGGATTTTTTAACCACCTTAACAATGGCTTTCTTTTGTACTTTTTTTACAGATTTACTTTTAAAGATTTTCGCTAAAATATTTGTCGTACTTGTTTTCTTCATTTTTATACTTTTCATGATCCTCAGGTGGATCTTTTTTTTGAGTTATGTTTGGCCATACTTCAGAATATTTAGTATTCATTTCAAGCCATTTTTCACTTCCAGATTCAGTATCTGCAACTATAGCATCAACTGGACATTCTGGCTCGCAAACGCCACAATCTATACACTCATCCGGTTTAATTACAACCATATTTTTACCTTCATAAAAACAATCAACCGGACAAACTTCAATACAGTCCATTAATTTACACTTAATACATTTGTCATTTACGAGGTAGGTCATTTTTTTGATTCCTGTTTTATTTTTTCTTTCAAGTCACCCATTATTTTAGGGTCTATATATAATAAACCCGCAAGTCTCCTCATCAAATTTGTCTCATATATATCTTCACTATCATCTGAATAAATAATTTTCCATAAAGATTCAATAATTCTAATCTTATTTGATTCAGGGGCGTTTTTAACTTCCCTGGTAAAATTTAGTATTTGGTTTGAATTTTCTTCTATAACAGACGCATCTGAAATTAACTTATCTATATTTGAGCTTGCAGCGCCCAATTCAATTAAAGTTTTCTTAATAATCTCTTTTTCTTTATCTTCATAATTTTCATCAATTTTTGCCGCATGAATTAACAAAGCTGCAATATTAGAGTAAGATTTATCATCACTTACTTCATCTTTTTCTTTATTTTTAAAAAAGCTAATCATTAATTAAAATTTAAACCTTTTAATACCTTAAATGGATTGTTTATAGAAGCTGTCTTTTTAAAAGTTTTTTTAATTTGTTTTTGTGGACTATATTTGAAATAAGTGTCTTTATCTTTTTCAAGTGTTTTGTAATTCATTTTTTCAATTAATTTTTTAAAATTTTCTTTACTACATCCCAATAAATTAAGCATCTCGGGGACTAGTTTGATTTCTTTATCTTTTTCAAGGTCAGAATTTATGATTTGCACAAATAATCTTTCCAAAATATCTATTCTAACAAAATAATTGCCAAAATTTTCAAAGCCACAAAGAAGCATAAAGTTTTTATTTTTTATATTTTTATCATCTAAAAAATTTAAGCCAAAAGTAGGCGGAGTTAGATCAAAGTCTTTTTGATTAAAGTTTTTCCACAACAAGGTTCTTAAAGAAACAGCTTCAGGCTTTAACAGTCTAAATAAAAAAATATGGTATCTTCCAAATTTTACGCCTAGATCTCTTAAAATTTTTCTCTCATCTTGGCCAAGTTTTTTTAAATATTCAGTCACTACCTCTCTTTTAATTACACCATTATTTTCATATAATTGATAAGCCAAAGCTTTAATTGAAGAGCTGCTTTCTCTTAAATTTTTTAAATCATTTAGACTTTTCAATACTAGATTTATTTTTTCTTTAATCCACGTTTCAATAAATTCTGATAATTTTTGCTTGTCATCATTTTCTAAAATATCATCTACTATTAAAAATATCTCGGGGTTTAAATAGTCTTTACCAGGAATTAATTTGGTAATCGGAAAATTTTTCCAATAAATTTTAAAATCATCTCTTATCTCTATTAACCCCGTATCTATAATAGATTGAATTCTTTTTTGTAGCTCCGGACCTACTGTTTGTCTTGCCGCTTTTTTTAATGATTTAATATCAGTTTCGAGTGCACCAGTTTTTAAGTCCATCTCAAATTTTAAACCTTTTAAATCACCAATAAACTGATCATCAATTATTACTTTATCATCATTTGTT
>Ga0308010_1001924_pt1 | contig 11169 bp, 15 predicted proteins | sample Neamet129_FD_202368 | JGI IMG/M metagenome (GOLD analysis project Ga0308010, IMG submission 202368) | Marine microbial communities from water near the shore, Antarctic Ocean - #129 | ecosystem: Environmental > Aquatic > Marine > Unclassified | place: Southern Ocean | collected 2014-07-24 | reverse complement strand
CCATATAGACATCATAACCTAATGTTTTTAGATAACTTGCTTGGGATGTGATTTTATTGTAGTCTTTTCCTGTGCCGTCTATCACTAATCCTAAACGACCGTCAATATAATTATCCCTTCTTTTGTCAGTTATTACTTTTGCTCTATCTCTTTCTTTATCTCTTGCTACCAATTCATTATCTGGCATTTTTAAGCTCAAGTTCGCCTGTTTGAGAAGTTTCTCAAAGATATCATCTGAGTTGACTATTTTTAAACCTGAACCACCTGTAGATTTTTTCACCACATATGACTTTCCACTACCAGGCCCACCTGCTAAAAAGAATGCTTTAAATATGTTGGGGTCGTACAGACCCTCTTGTAATTGTTGGTAACTTTTCATTGTCTTTTCTATAGTTTTCCTTTGTTTTATTTAGGTCAATTGTTCTTTCCCTTGTTCTCGGTTGAGTCAGAAAGTTCATGTTCTTAATTTTATTTTTAGCTTTGTTTGTCATTGTTAAACTCCAAATTGTTGGTTAATTAAGCATGATGTAAGTTTACTATAGTTTACCCCCCTATGAATAAAAATTATTAACAACAATACCTTTTTTACCTTTAGGTTCTATTGCTATGTCATTTTTTGGTAGTTTTTCGTTGAGTGAATCTTTTACTATGGTCATTAGTATTGTGTGTTTTTTTGTTGATTGGTCAAACATATGTCTACTAGCTTGTATTAAGTATCTCCCTGAAAAGTATTTATCTATTTTATCATCCCCATGTTGTGTTCCACTAATTGGCATGTTAAACTCTATCATATTACCAGCAGATATAGTAGTTGTACCATTTATTTCTATAGTGATACTTGACCCACTATTCAATTCCATATATTTTGATTGTCTGGATAAATGTGTTTTATCTATATTATTTGGACTGTATATGTTTCTTGTGGCAGATAAAACATCTCCGTAGTGTTGAGCATCTTTACCATTATTAGTTGACGTTGGATGTAAATGTATTCTAGATGCATCAAATTCACTAATAGTATTATCAAACTCATCTAAAGGAACATCATTGTATATTGGATTATCTTTATCTTTATTATCATAATTTACTCTTTTATAATCATTAAAGTTGTCCATGTAATCAAAAGTTGTAGATGTGTAACTTTTACTGAATATGTCGTGAGTTAACATATTTGAGCCCAACATACCACCTCGTATATTTCTAAGTGTGTCATTATTAGCATTGAATTGATAATCTATCACTCGTTGTAAATCATATGCAACATTAGTAACACCACCTTTTTGAAAATCTATTGTTCCTATGTCGCCAGAGTGAAATTGACCAATATCTTTCTGTGCATACAAGCTATCTAAACTTCTAAAGTGTATTCCATAAAGATTTTCAAAAAATAAAAAGTTCGGTGAACCATTATTCTCTGATATTGTTTCTCTTTTAAGATGATTAATTAATTTAAACGGATGATGATTTGGTGCAACTATTTTTCTTATACCTGTAGTTGGTTCAATAAATAAATCTTTTTGAGAATTGATATAAAATTTACTAGTTAATAAATCCTCAACAATAACATCTATACTGTTTGCGTAACTTTTTGAAACTCTAACACGACTATCTCTTAAACCTTCAGGTGAAGAAAAATGTAATACGAAAACTTCTGAACCTGTAGATGGCGATATTCTTGTATCAATTCTGTAAACTGACATTACTGTTTCTGTAAAATCTATTGCTTTTTTCTCTATACTAGGTGTTGTTATTTTAAAAGAAAGATAATCTTGTCCTGTAATAGGAGCATTCATAATAATAGCATTTGTATCAACAACGGTAATATCACCTGTCAAACAAGGTGAGAATATATCTTCGTAAATGTTCATTGTTATATAAGAACCAGACAAATCAATTACATTTCCTGATGATGTAAATAATTTGAGTTCCTGTATATTGAACTCGCCGGCAAAGTTAATACCACTAAACATTATATGGTTGATTCTCTAATTAGTAATTTAAATTCTTCTACAAAATCGTCTAGATAACTAGGGTCTAATAATCTTATTTTTCTTTTTATATCTTGTTGTTCTTGTTCATGTTCATAATTAGTAATTGCAGTTGCTGTTGGATAATCTGAATTAGTTGTACCAATGTTAATTTTTTTAGATGTATCACCAGATGATTGTGGTATTTCATAGTGGTGTATTGCATCAACATTACTATATTTGTCATTTATGAATTGTAAGAACTGAGCCTCTGACATAGGCCAATCATGATATCTATCTGTAATATTATTAATCATCATGATAACCCAATGTAACTCTGAATCATTATATAATTTAAACGCAATAGATTCTGGTGATTCACCATTTTTAACATCATATGTATCAAACAACATGGTATTAGTTTTTATTTTTGCTCTGATACCTACACGTCTGAGTAGATTTTTAACATCTTTAAACTTGCCGTTGCCTTCTGAATCATATGGTATGGTTGGAAAATTATCAAAATACATATTAGAAACCCTCTTGTGCTCTTTCTCTTGTGATTAGTTCTATTTCTTTAAATGATAATGATATAGATGTTTCAACAGGTGGAGCGCCGTCTTCATTACCATCAAATGTTTTGTATCTTGAACCACCATACGAAACATCCATATTCTCTAAATAACAAGTTGATATTTTATGTAAATAGTTATTTTCAGCATTTTGATACATGTATTGTATATCAAATGTATTTGGTATAGTCATACTTCTTCCAGCACGATTACCATCTGCAAACTCTGGTAACATATTTAATTTAAACGCATTAATAATTTTTTTTATTTCATCTGCCTCATCTTTACTTCTAGGTATCATTTTAAAATCATATGAAAACTCCCTTTTACTTATACCTTTAAATGCTAATTCAAGTCTGTCTGCAAAGATGACACCTTTTTTCATTTCTACAGCCTCTTTTAATCCACCCAAGCCTGGTATATTACCTATCATACCTACGGTAGTTTTTTCTAATGCTCCACCACCAAGTTTTGCAAGGTCGTTTATTTGCTTTTCACTTACACTGCCACTAGCCATTAAAGAAGATGCAATTTCAATTGCACTACCTGTGATAGCTCCCATTTCTTGGTCGCCAAATTTTGCATTATATTTAACTTTTACTGACATTGGCATATACATAGAGATAGCAGTATCTAATCTTGTTGTTGGAGCTCTTTGTACTGCTACTGTTGTGTTAGTCCTGTGTGCTTCCTTGTTTTGATGTTTTACTTGTGTTTTTATTTTACCAGACTTGCCACTTTTAGCTTGCATAACATTATCAGTAAGTCCACCTAGAAAATGTTTTGCAATTTTATTAGGAATATATTGACTTATAAATCCACCAATTTTACTATCATAAACTTTATCAATTGCTTTAATTCCCTTTCTCTCTGCTTCAGCAACCATATTTGCAATTCCTGTTTCACCACCACTAGATTCTCCAGCTTCATTTCCAAACTTTAATTTGGCATGATTTTGTTGATTTATAAAAAACATAATATAATGTCCATGATTACCTATGCCTGGGTCAGCGCCCACATCCAATGGAAATGACAACATCTTTGTTGATTGTTTACTACGATTGATTGATGCAGTATCAGAAGATTCACTTCCTGACTCGCCACGCATAACACTACCTATTTTGCCGGCAATCCCTCTTAGATTCTTTCCTAGTAATCCTGTGACAGCAGATTTGCCTTGTCTTTTGAATACATCAATTGCCATGTCTAAATAGTTCCATATAGTTTACATTATTTATAACGATTATGACATACAAAGGAAAGTTTAAACCGAAAAACCCTATCAAGTATAAAGGCGATGTTAAAGACATTGTTTATCGTTCATCATGGGAATTGAAGATGATGAAGTACTGTGATACTACTAAGTCCATTGTTGAGTGGGGTAGTGAAGAAATAGTGATACCCTACGTGTCGCCTTGGGATGGTCGTTATCATAGATATTTTCCTGATTTCTATGTCAAAGTTCGTGATAAAAATAGTAATATAAAAAAGTATGTCATTGAAGTTAAACCTAAACATCAATGTTCACCCCCTGAAAAACACCCTAAACGAAGAACTGGAGCTTGGCTTAACAAAGTCAAAACTTGGGGTATCAATAAAGCAAAATGGGATTCTGCAAAAGAGTTCTGTTTAGACCATAATATGGAATTTAAGATTCTAACCGAAGACCATTTAAACCCTAGATAATTTATATAACCTGAGCGTATTCAGCAGATTGGTCTTTCACCACTCTATTAACGATACCTGTATGTGTATCACCACCATTATTCACATTGGTACTGTTAACAACTGTATTATTACCTTGTTTTGTGGTATCTCTTTGAAATGGGACCACAGAAGATGGTGATTTATCAATTTTCTTATCTAAATCATAACCAGCTGCACTTATTCCTGCTTTTCTCATTTCTATTTCTTCATCAGTTGCCTTTTGTTCTAGTTGTGTAGTTACTGACGATTTAAATGGGTTTTCAAATTCAAGAAAGGGGATTTTATTTACATAGTGAAGAATCATATCCATTAGTTTTTCAAGTCCAACCATCATAATACTTCCAAGCATTTTGAATGGTGCCATTAATAAATCTATGATACCACCTGTGATATCACCAGAAAATATTTTTCCAAAAGCATCAATAATATTACCAAAATAATCTTTCATTAGGATAATGATACCACCAAAGAAATTACCAAAAAATTCTTTTATTGGAGCGATTGTTTCTTCGCTAAAACCAAGTAGTCCTAAAATTGAAGAAAATAAATCACCAACCAAATTAGCAACTCCATCAAAAAGTTTATCTATACCTTCTTTCATTAATCCAGTATCACCTGTAAACAGACCTACAATAATATCAAAAACACCAGCTAAAGAAGTTCCAAGATTTTTAATTGCTTGTATTATGATATCAAAGACGCCGCCAGGTTTCATAATAAAATTAAATAATTTTATCATAACAGGCACGACTTTTTCACTTATATAAGTGAAAGCTTCTCCAAGTAAGTCCTTTAAAGTATTAAAGGCTTTACCAAGAGGGCCCTTTACAGAATTAAATATACTTTTTACAGCAGGTATTAAATCACTATATATAAATTTAGTAACTTTTTTAAACATAGGACTTTGTAAGAATAGAGAAAGAGCAGCAAATGCAGCTATAAACAAACCTGTTTTTAGTGCGAATCCAGCTTTCCCTTTTAGATTTTTTCCTAATTCACCAAGTTTATTACCCAATCCTTTAAATCCTTTTTTAAATATACTTGTTTGTTGCTTGTCACGCCTCTTTTGTTCCTTTCCTTGCTTGATATCAAGTAATCCACTTTGTTTATCAATTTCTGTTTTTTTAGATGGGTCGGCTTTTAATGCTGATGCTAGCAACGCTCTTTGACTTTTCATTTCTGCATCAAATTCTTGCCTTTTAGCTAATTCTTTATCACTTATTTTAAATAGAGTGTCATTCAATTTTTTAAATGATTCTTCATTATTCGGGCCCGAATCTTTTAACGTCTGTATATCTTCACCGCCTTGTTTAATATCTTTTTCAGTAGAGGCAATATTACCTTTTAACTCACTTCTAGATGCAGCTGCATCTGGGCTCAGTAGATTATCTGGGATTCCACTGCCCAGTCCTTCTTTAAGTTGTTTATTTTGTTTTTCATTTAATTTGACATTTTCGTCTTGAACATTTTTTAATTTTTTTACCCCTGCTTCTAACTCACCCAGCTCAGAGACAAAGGACTTTGTTGCTGTCGTCATTTGTTTATCAAATTTATTGCCGAATCCAAACATTATTTTTTACTCGTTGAACCCACATATAATCCAAACCATGCAGCACCAGCACCTACTATTACTGATACAAAGGCAGATTGTGAGTTAGTTGGGTCAGGTAGTGTCATAAACCACTCTGTTGTTCTGTAAAATGAATATCCATACAGAGAGATTAATAATCTAGGGAACACACGCCACTTATCAAAACTAGAGGCAGCGTTGTTATACCATGAACCTGATTCTACTGTTGTAGTGGAACGGTCTACTTCTACTATATTTATTTTATCGTCAGCCATTTTTCCTATTTTCCTTATCCATTCTTTCGTTTTCTTCTTTAATATGATTTTGTAACAATCCTACGTATATCTCTCTTTCCCAAGGCATCATATTATCTAACTCTGTCAATGAGTATTTATGATGTTGCATAAGTGTAAAATTCATTTTATAGTAATTAGTAAGGCTCTCATGTGAGAGCCCTACACTAAAAAACTTTGTATACCCTCTAACACAACTTCACTAGTAACTTCTGTTTTTGGGTTTTTTACCTCTATTTTATGTCTAAGTCTTGGCATAGTTTCAAAAAACTTTACCACCTTTGCAAATTGTTCAGTTGATAAAGATTCAATAAACTCATTCAAGTCTTTATCTGACATATCAACTCTATTAGTTATTTCATCTTCAAAATGTACTTCTTCAATACATTCTTCAATTAATTTGAATATCATATCTGATGTATTACTTTTACCTGAATATTTGGCAAAAGTGCTTAAAAGTGGATATTTAAAAAACACTTTAATATCTTCTGTCAGTTGTATTTCATTGGTATGGTCATCAAATATTGCTACATTAATTTCATCTAAATTAACAGTATGTGACACTTTTGTTTTTTCATCATCTGGACAAGTTATAGTTAATTCTACTTTAGAACCAACTGATTTACTTCTCACTTGTAAAAATATATACTCTGCATCAAACATAGCAATTTTATTAGCATCTAATTTTTTAAAAGTGCAATCAGAAATTAATTGATTTATAGTATCAATTATTTCAGTAACACTTTCTGATTCTTGTGCCATCATTATTCTTTTTTGTTCTTTTACTAAAAAAGGTCTGTACTTTATTTCTTCATCTGTTGATGGTAAATTTAAAGTGTAAACTGGTGTTTCAAGTTTTGGTAAAGCCATGATTTTTCACTCCTGTTATTATAATCTACTTAATACTTTTGGTATTTTACTTAATAATTTTCTTTCTACTTGATTCGCAAGAACCCCTTGCAATCTATCTAATAATGGTTTAGGTAAACTCGCCTCATCTGTTAAGTTTTTCCAATATCTATAACTAAATGTTACACTCACTTCCATAATATTGCCTGCCTGACTAGCATCTAATCCTTGAGCTCCAATGGTATTTGGAAAACACTCAATTAACTCACAACCATATGTTCTATTTCCTTTATGGTCTAGTTGATATATCTGTATTGTTCCTACATAATCATCATAGTAACCCATAGCAAATGTTTGTGGATTATATGCAAGTCTTTGCCAAGTTTCAAAAAACTTCTTTTCTCTCATATCATTATGACAATAAAACTTGGCAGTAACATCAGCATAAGTATATCCTTGTGCAATCTTTCTTGCTGGGCCATAAATATTTTCATCAGCAGTAGTTTCAATCATTCTAGATGGAAACTCAATAGAGTTACATTGATAAGATACATCTTTGGTAACTTGTCCACCAACTTGACCCTTTAATACTTGTGAAAACAAATTAGTAGATGCACCTATACCACCTGAACCTCTAGTTCCTGATGGTGGTAAAAACAACACTTCATATCTTGAAGGAAGTGCCATTCCATTACTATCATGAGTTGACGCCAGTATCTCATTTAATACTGCTGAAGTACCTGCTTCTATGAAACTTCCAAAGTCCATTATATCATTCCCCTTGATTTTCCAAATACATGATTGTCAGATTGTTTTTTAAATCTTTGTACAGGCAATAGTGTTGCAATCATAAATTCGTCTGCTTCTACTTTTCTAAACTTAGACTTAACATGTCCTGCCAGATATCTTTTTAGACAAGGTTTAATTAAATCTATCTTTTTTAATCGACTATAATCTACCTGTAATTTAGTAGATTCATCAAATTTATTATTATTACTGTAATCTACCAATCTATCTAATAGTCTTAATCTTATGGGTATAGACAAATAATGTAAATTAATTCCTAAAAATCCATTGTTATATTTTTCAATGGGTAACACTAAAGGAAAAGTATCGTAATAAGGTAACTCTTTCTTTCCTTTAGGGTCATATACAAACATATTTAGTAGACCAAAGGTAGGTACTGATGTTCTTTTTCCATCACGAATCAAATTAGAAGATGTTGGCGTACCAAATTCCTTGATTTTATCACGAAACCATTGGGTTGACTTAGGTTTACCACCTGCTGCCTTTAATACACTTTCGATATATTTACTTTGTGCCATGCGTTATTTATAAGGATTGTGTGGAAGATATAAAAAAAGTGCCTCTATAGGGAATAGAGACACTCAATGTACTACTCAGCTAGTTTTTCAAAGTATGCTAATGTGTCATCTTCTTCAACCACAGGTGTTTCCACTCTTGTAGTTGAGGGTTTTGGTGCATCAATTTTAGGTGATGCGATAGGTGCATCATCCATTGTATCAGCGACATTACCAACCTTTACAGTTCCAGAAAGAACTGCATCTAACCTAGTTTTTAACTCATCATAAGACTTAAAGTTTGTTGGAGCACTATACTCTGCAAGAGAGTGTTGTGATTTCCAGACTTTATCTACTGCTTCATCATCTTCAAAGAAAACTGATGTATCTTCAAACTCTGATTTATCATAGTTCCAATAACCATCTACTTTTCTGATTTTTAATTTGAAATTAGCACCTTCCCAAAAATCAAATGGGTTGATTGCCTTTTCATCTTCAAACTCAGGCGACATTGCTGCTGTAATCTTATCAAAGATTTTTTTCCCATAACGGAACAAGAATACTTTACCTTCGTTCTCTGGGTGTTTCGCATCACTTACTACATAGATGTTTGAGAAATATTGTAATTTTCTTTTCTGTTTTCGGGCAATTTCTTTGTCAGATTCTAAACCTGTATTCCATAATTGAGTGTTATGTTCTGAAACAGGGTCTTTCTGATTAAGAGTTGTGAGAGAGTTCTCAATATACCATTGACCTGTTGGGCCTTGAAATGCATGATTCCAAACTTTTGCCCATGGCAAGTCCTCACCTTGAACAGCAGGTAAGAAACGAAGTACTGCATAACCATTACCAGACTTATCTAGTTCAGGTTTCCACAATCTTTCATCCACGTATGATTTTTTCTCTTGAGGTTTGGTTTCACCTTTAGCTGCATCAAGCAACTTATTCAGCGAACCACTACTTTTTAGACTATCTAAAGACATCTTATTTTCTCCTTTCGTATGTTATCGTATGTTAATTTGTATATCTTTACTACATAACTATTTATATTAGTTATTCTGGCTATTATACTAGGTATTACAAGCTTTGTCAAGGGTTTTATATGAAATACTTTTAACATTATTGCACTCTAGTGATTTTTTCTCAACATCAACAACCCAATAGAATTGTGTGTCTTCGTAATTCTTAAATACGGTAATTAATTGCTTCACCCATTCATCAGTATTAAATCCTTTTGAATCAGATGATAAATAATTATCTGTTCCTTTGTAAATATTATTAAGAGGTTCATCAGAATCACTTAGGTCAAATCCTAACATGTATACTTCATCAGCACCATTTTGACAAGCTAGATGCATTGCAGTTGTTCCTGCACACCAATTTTTAGGCCTCTCTATGTTTTGAATTTTATCTTTATCTTCTAACCATGTAATGTAAATACCTACATTTTTAAAGCATTTACTTTTTACATCTTCTTTATTTAAATGTGGAAATTTAGTTATTATCTCTTGATAGTTTTTTTCTGCAGTTTCTCTCTCCTTTCCTTGAACCACACAATTTTTTCTATCATACCAACCATAACCACTATTATTATTTCTTTTAAGTGTTTCATGTATGTCTGTTGGTCTATAATTTACCTTTAAAAACCCTGGGTCAAAACCTTCTAATACAGACCAGTCTGCAAACCAACTATCATTTTTAATTGGATAACCAGATTTGTATATCTCTTGTTGTATTTCATAATCAATGGCAACTAGGTTATCAACTTTGCAATCTCTATAAATTGCATTACACCCCCATGTGGTAAAACCCTTGTAAGATTTTGTTATATCCCAATCATTTCTAGATTCTCCATTTCCATAAACTAATGCTTTCATAAATTTACCTTTTTATCCATTCATCAATCCTTTTAATATTAACTTAAAATGTTTACTTTCAAATTTAAGAAAAGATTTATAGTTATTCATAAGTTTATGTACATCTTTCCACACATAATCTTCTTCAAGTTTAACATTCCATATTTTGTAAAACTGTAATATACTATCAAGTATAACCATACTCTCAAGTGATACTCTTTTACCTAGATATTCTTTTAGTAACTTAGGATGTTTGTTCTTAGAAACTGCTATTAAATCTTTGTCTAGTATTGATTCAATCTCTGATTTAAATGTGTAACTTAAACTTTGTATCTTCCTTTGCCATTGTATATAATTATCATCATCAAACTTACCAACCCAACCCTTTGGATGTATTAAGAAATTAGCAAGTAAATAATCTTGTATGTCTTCTTTACTCTTATATTTACGAGTTAGTTTTACAAAAAAAATTCTATCGTTTCTTTTATAAAATGAATCTCTTGATACTTTAGATTTACCATTATATTTTATAAAGTCATAATCGCTTTTATCAAAATGTGCTTTCATTGCACAGTACATTAAATACGCATCTATTGGTTGCATTACATGGGTAGTTTTGCTAATTTGGGTAAGTAATTCAGCTCTCTTGCATTTGCTTCTACTTTTTCTTTTAAATTTTTTGTTAGTAGTTTTGCAACTGATACAGGTTCGATACCTATTTTTTCACAATAAATACTTATTGCTTCTAGGTGTGTACATCTTTTATCAAATGCAACTTTTTCTATTTCTAAAGAAAATGTTTTTGGGGTGTGAATTGTGTTTTTATCATCAGCCATTATACACATCCTGTTGGTTTTGGAAGACCACCGTATTTTGCAATTATTTTCATAGGGCCTGATTTAAAGACTTCGTATAATTTACTTGCCTTCCTATCCATACCAAACTCTTTTGCAAAGACACGAACAGCAGGAACTGTACCTGTTTCATTGTACATTTCTTTTGCTTTGTCTATGTATGTTTTGATTTCTTCTGTTATGGCATAATTATCTTCTTC
>Ga0308010_1001911_pt1 | contig 11195 bp, 17 predicted proteins | sample Neamet129_FD_202368 | JGI IMG/M metagenome (GOLD analysis project Ga0308010, IMG submission 202368) | Marine microbial communities from water near the shore, Antarctic Ocean - #129 | ecosystem: Environmental > Aquatic > Marine > Unclassified | place: Southern Ocean | collected 2014-07-24 | reverse complement strand
GCATTAGACTGAAGTTTGTAGTCTCCACCACTAGAGTGTCCCCGTCCCAATGCGCGACAGACTCTCCGAACATGGGAGCTAAGGCTGCCATCTTGTGTTCAGAATTGATGGGAATGATGCGCGCATGGCTGATCATTTCTGTGCGCAAGACTATGTAATCTTCAGTCTGCACAAATTCGTAGTTATTGTTGCAGAGGCCATTGATCATAGGGGCCCCGTGCGCAGCCCGGTGCTAATACAGCGCTCGGCTAGCGGTCTTGTCTCCGGGCCATCGAAGCTGGAATTTTTTGCTCTGAGCAGCGCTTTTCGAGCACGCCCTGTGTCGTTATAGGGGATACGGCCGTCGGCGGGATCAACGATCCACGCGGTACGATGTTCGCCATTGATGGTGCCGAACTTGGTGCCGGGGTCTATCCAGAAGGCATTATAGCCGCGACCTCTACCTAAATCAGTGCCGTCAGGCAGCTGGCCGGCGACCATATTGTCATCCGTCGCTAAACGCACGTTCTGCGGATGATCATCGGTAGCGCGAATCACTTCGTCGTTGCTAAGAGTTGATCCGATATAGCGCGCATTTCGCTCGAGGGTGGTAATGGATGCATTGCTCCAAGTGCCCTGGAGGTCTGGCTTGCCGTTGACAGTGCGTGGCGGCTCATAGGCCTGTCCTTGAGCAACCTGGTGCAACAGGTTAGTCAAAATCAACATGGAAATAGATAGTCGGGATGTTCTTTTCATTATTTACTCTCTTGTTTGCGGTAAGCCGCAACTTGTTTTACCACTAGCCAGCCCAGTTCTCAAAATATTTTGGATGGATTCAGCTTGCTAAGCAACGATCATCAAAATGACTAACCTCCAAGAGTCACCTACGGCTAAGTGTTCGGGCGCTGTGAAGGCGTCCTTAAAAGTAAAGGCCTCCAAGCTCGAATCCTTCATCCTTAGCAGTTCCAGCTTTTCCTGTGCTTGCCCCATTGTTGGAAACGTACCAACAAGTATCCACCACAAGACTGAATAGGCTTCTCGCAAAATCTCGAACTACTGCTTTCTCTTGGCCATAATCTCAATATGGGCTGAACGATACACAGTGTTATACACAGACTCGATGTCGACCCAAACCGACATATTTACTAGTGCATCCTCACCAAATGGGTGAAGGTTTGTGGCGCCTCCCTGTTTATCCTGCAATCTCCACACGAAGCCAGGAGCTTGATCTGCCAGCGCATTCATTCGATCTAGATTAGCAAAGAACTCGGCGAGTTATGATGATTCTGCTGGTGCCAACATGTGTGCGATATTGAGTTGCGCAAGCTGCCAGCCGCTCATGAGGTAGTGCAGCGCATATACTGCCCGTTTATTTGTACCGCGCACTGAGCCGTGGGCCTGGTTTGAAGTCGCGACGGATATTCTTCGAAGGCGCCTGCGAATGTACCTAGAGCACGGGCTAGAAATGGCGCAATGAAGTTTAGCGGGACCAACAGGTGTATGCCCGCATACATGCCTTGCACGGAGCTCATGTCTACACCTCCGGGCGGTGGAATAATCATGGGACCAATCACCACGATGCCGCCATTTATTACGCCGCCTATGATGACACCTACTATATATCCCTAGCGTGTTTCTTACCGAGTTGTTCATAGTGCTTGCTCCGATAGTTGCAGCCATCGTCTGCGCGACTTTCTAAGCAACCTACTTCAAAGAAGATAGCAAAAGACCCTTTCGCACTTTCACTACTTTTTGACTCTCTGAATACTTGAGTATGATCGATCTAGCAGCTAGACGAGGCGCTCACCATTGGTGACATCGCCAGTACCCAGAACCGAGGGGTCCGGCACGGCTAATACCACGGCACCGTCCTTGTCATAGAACCCAGTCACTAGACACTCAGACATGATCGGACCAATCTGCTTGGCTGGAAAATTCACCACCGCCATGACCTGCTTCCCTACTAGGTCCTCCTTCTTATAGAGCTGCGTAATCTGAGCGCTGGATTTCTTAATGCCAATCTCTTCGCCAAAATCTACCTGTAGTTTGAACGCAGGACGTCGCGCCTCGGGAAAGTCTTCCGCCGCAATGATAGTACCCACTCTAAGCTCGACCTTCAGAAAATCCTCCCACTGAATTTGTTTCATCTTCTTGCCTCTTTCAAAAATCACCCTGCCTGTTCCTGATAGTAACACTTACGATTCGATTCTTTCGATCATGAATTGAGCTAAGCATCGTGTGAGAGTAGTATGAAGTCAGAACTAACTCAGAAGATAAGTACACTGGAAGAAATTAAAGATACTAGTCGCCCTGCTTGCCAACGTTTCACTGACTTCCTGCACGATTCCCGGCAGGATGTCTCTCGGTGACGCGCAGCCAAGTGAGGTATTGATGCCTGGTGAAGCGAGCACGCTGCAATTTTTCACTAATATTCCAAACTTCGATACTGAAGTTGGTATACAGGCGAGTGTGTAGTATGAACTTAAAATAAACCTACTTAGTAACTGGGTGGACAGCACTATCGATAAGAATGAATAAGAGCAAGCTCTGAATTAGTACGGTTTTGTCGACAGCGTGATGCCACTCCAAGCGGTTTCATTGCTGAAACGATCCAGAGAACATAATTGGTTCGAATTGATGCTACTGCAGGCAAACTGCAAACGTAGCAGTTTGGTCGGAATTCCCGATCTAACTTTTGATGAAGCTAGTGGTAGTTACAACTTCGTCGCAACTTGTGACGGCAAACTCACCCTGTTTGTTAATGATAGTTATGGCTTCTATGGTAATAATTCAGGCTTCGCCAGCATTTCTCTGTCTCGGGTAAATTAGTCGTTACACTTACTAGGAGTGAACGATGCACACACTACAGCAGATACTAAAGCAGAAAGAGAATGACGATATCTGGTCTGTCCCACCGACCAATACCGTCTTCGAAGCGATTCAAGTCATGGCGAATAAGCGCGCCGGCGCTTTACTGGTTATGGACGGTGCCAAACTTGAAGGCATCATCTCGGAGCGGGACTATGCGCGAGAGGTGATCCTTAAAGGACGCAGTTCCAAGAAGACCCTTGTCGGCGAGATCATGAGTTCGAATGTCATCACCGTAGCCCCCACTGATAGCGTGCAAAACGCATTAGAGGTAATGACCAGGCATCATATCCGCCACCTTCCTATCGTAGATGACACAACTGTAGTCGGGGTGGTTTCTATCGGCGATCTAGTGAAAGATGTAATTTCGGTGCAGCAAACGACAATAGAGCAGCTCGAGAGTTACATTCGAACTTAACTGAATTCTCAAGACAACGGCTCGTACGCTAACTGGAAAATAGCATTCGGTTCTAAGTAGCGCTTGAGTTTTAAGCGACCCTAAGAATCGACCTGTTCAACACTGAACCCACCGCCGTCCTGCTCTTTAAAACGCAGGACCTGATTGATGCAACTTGGCTGCTCATCAGCCACGTGCGTCACATACAGAATATTGGTCAGCGACCTTTCTGCAATCGCATCTAACACTCTAAGTATCAATTGACGATGAAAGTCATCCAGACCTACACAGGGCTCATCCAAAATAAGTATGCGGGGCTTCTTGACCATCGCCCGGGCAAGCAAGACTAGCCGTTGCTGACCAAAAGATATCTCGTGATAATACTGCTTCTCCCATTGCTCCAGTCCAAGCGCTGCGATCCAGCGCCTCGCTAGATCAACCTCTGCCGTGCCACTCTCGTCATACAGGCCAACCGAGTCGAAGAAGCCGGAAACCACTACGTCTAGTACTCTCCAGCCCCTAACATATTTGTTATGTAACTCGTTCGAGACGATGCCGAAGTGCTTCTTGGTTTCCCATATCGTTTCGCCACTTCCTTTTAGGCGACCGAATAGAAAAACCTGCTGCCCATAGCCCTTGTGATTCTCCCCATCGATTAGAGAGAGCAATGTCGATTTTCCGCTGCCGTTGGGACCCTCTATTACAACGTGGTCTCGGCCAGTCATGATCCAGTTTACATCGACAAGGACCTTGCTATCGCCATAACTGGCCTGCACGTCCTCCAGTCGGATTAGTTCTTCACTGCACTTCCTTATCGGAGTTTCGTGAGGAAAAAGCGCATCCAGGTTCGCAGTGGCCTCGATTCCGACAACACCGACATCCGCAAACTCTGAAGTCTTCAATACTTCTGCCAGCGAGCCCTGCCTATCTATTTGCATGCGCGTGCTATTACGCTGCATGACTGCCATATGGCTCACGCCCGGCAAGATATCCTGTCGCCGCCTGCACAAATGCAGGCTACTGAACTGCGCGCTCATGGATTTTTCAATCGTGCTTCTGATCTGCTCCCTAGAATCTCGATCAATACTCTCGAGAGGATCATCCAGAATAAGTAACTGCGGCAAGCCGTCACGATAGGCATACAGGGAACGGGCAATGAGCACCTTGCGAATCTGTCCCGACGATAGAAATCTAATACCCTTACTCAATACCTCTGCGAGAGCGAGCTGTTCAATTAGGTCTGCGAGTAATACATCGTTCTGGCTCTGCTTCGAGCGAGACGCGCGAATTAGATCTTCAACAACAGTCCCTTTGTCCTGCGCGTCACCGCTGAATTCACTGATATCGAGCCGATTATCTCTCGCCCAGAGGCGCTGCTGCTCCTCGAAGGAAACGATATGCAGATCAAGTGCAGGATCAAAATTTGGACCATAGCTGACATAATTGCCAGATTCGAGGCGCTTACCGGCTAATAGATTAGCCAGAAGGGTCTTTCCGCAGCCATTTGGCCCGAACAAACACCAATGCTGGCCCGGCTCGATAGCAAAATGCTCTATCGCCAACAGAGCTTGTCTCGTCACGCGGCATTGCGCATTGTCTATTGAAACTAGTGTTTGCATGAGTGCGATGTTGCCACAGTCGTTGCTAAGTTTCCTACCCTGATGCAAGCCGGGAGAATTCCTGCATCTACCGAAAATAAGTGCACAGATTTAGGGCACAATGTTGCAATTCGATATCTGGGTCAGTAAGCTGCGCGCCATGGACATATCCATATCCCCTCTCGACATATTTAGTTTCTTCTGGTTTCTCGCCTGCTGGCTAGGCTATAGCCTATTCGCCCGCAAGCAGGCGAAGAAGCGAAATAGCCTCTCAAGCGTGCTGTATCGCTATCGTAAGGAATGGGTGCTGAAGCTCTCGAAGAGCGGTATGAGCGAGGTAGATTCCGATTTACTCGGCAGCTTGGAGCGGCAGGTCTCATTCATGGCCTCGACTTCCTTACTCATATTAGCAAGTCTTGTTACCGTGCTCAGCGCAGCCAGCGAAGGCTTCATGGATATGTCATCGCTCCAGTTCGTCGATGATGTTCCCCTCGAAATCGTCCAGATGAAATTGCTATTGATGATTTTTATCTTTGTGTATGGCTTCTTCACCTTTAGCTGGGCGCTGCGCCAGTATGGATTTTGTTTTATCCTGTTTGGCTCATCCTTCAATACGGTCAGATATTACAAGGGTAACGAAGAATATCAGGCGCAAGCAGTGCCTCGTGATTTTAAAGCGGTGGCGAAGGTGCTGGACCGCGCGGCGCACAGCTACAACTACGGAATACGCGCTTATTACTTCGCTATGGCCGCACTTGCCTGGTTTATTAACGATTGGTTCTTCATAGTTGCCTGCGCAGTAGTCATATTCGTACTCTATCGCCGCGAGTTTCAGTCTAGCTCACTGCAGGCTATGGTCGACGCCAGACAGATTGGCAACGTCCATGATGAAGACGAGATTAAGTTTGACTAGAGGAATCGATTACTACCCCTCAACGCTGAACAGCTAGAATTGATCGACGGGAAAATCATCCACTTGTATTGCTAGATCTCTCGCCAGCTGCCTGACTTCGTCTACCATCTTCCAACCGTCTTGAATTCTTGCTATGGGAGTGTCGGGTTCTGCTGATAGTCTTCAGGATAGAGCGGCTGAAGTTTTCCCTTGATGCTATCGAGCATGGACTCGTCGAGATCAAAATCTGCAATTAGGTAACCACGCTCATGGAACTCGGCTACCTGAAACTCAGATAAAACAGCATCGCTACTTTTTTTTGTGCTTTCTTTTCCCATTTCTACTAAGGCCTCTTGCCTAAGGCGCGCTGCATAACTTCGTTCTGGATTGTCATCATATGACCGATGGAGCGGCGCCAATATTCGGAGTTATGCGTTCCATGATTCTGCATATAGTCAAACGGCACATTATTTAGCATCAATAACTGAGCCATCTCTCGTGCTACTTGCACTAGGCCATCTTCGGTTCCAGAATCCATATAGATGTGCGGCATCTGACTTCTGGGCACCTCATAGATAATCGCAAAAGGGTCGTAGGCTTCGGCCTGCTCAGCTGTTGCGAAATCGACTCCCTTCGGTGTGCGCTCGCCCTGCGTGCTAAAACCCGGTATATCGATAATCTTCGAGATAAAAGCATCTGCCTCATCGATCCGGGCTTGACGCTGCGGATCTGTTGGACCAGATTCGCGATTCGCGCCAGCGCGGATTGCAGCAGCAGCCGCACGCGCATGGCCCAAGGCGCCACTGGTGCTTCCGATAGAGACAAATAGTTCGCTGTTCCGAAGGCCCATAGAGTAGGCTCCAAAGCCACCCATCGACAGACCAGCGATTGCTCGACCTTCACGTCTTGGTTCCGTGCGATAACGCTTATCCACCTGGCCGATTACATCATTGACAATGTAGTCTTCCCAATTGTTCGTCTGCCCCTGGATGCTGGACGCATAATTGATAAACCAACTATTACCCGCGTCGGGTAATACAACGATTAAATCATTCAATTCGCGCGCATAGAATGCTGCCGCCAAATTTCTCCCCCATACCGTATAATTTTGCATGTAACCATGCAACAGATAGAGAACAGGATACTGCGCATCGCTCTGGTAATAGCCTTCGGGCAAGACGATATCGAACTTCATCCGCCGATCTACGGCTGGACTGAAGAATTCAACGGTTTCTAGCCCGGGAGGAATCGGCGCCGCTACCGGCACTAACCCACTGGCATTCTGAGCAGCGACTTGCCCTACGATCAGCTGCGCTAACAGCACAATGCCGAGGAGTAGCGCTTTAGAGGATATGATCTGTGTCATGACTTTTTCTTGCCGCTATGCTGCTTTTGACAATTTTGTAACATAGCATTGAGTTTACCGCAAAACGCGAACAGCTTCTCGCGCTTCTACTTCTCCAGCGTCACACTCAATGCTATATTCTAGGGCTATGATAAAGAAAAACACATTGCATCAGACCAAACTCGCTCGCATCTCTCTATTATTCTCCTCCTTCGTTTTCTGCTCATCTACTGCATCGGCTCAAGATGTAGGCGAGAAGCTATTCCTAAATAACTGCGCAGAATGCCATCAGCGTGACGGCAAGGGGCTACCGAATATTTACCCCGCGTTAGCAGGTAGCGAAGTGGTGCGAGGAAGCGGCGTAGACGTTGCGCTAGTGATGCTCATCGGCCGCGGCGAGATGCCCTCCTTCGCCGACGCTATTACCTATGAAGACATGGCGAGTATCATCAACTACGTTCGCAACGCTTGGGGAAACAACGGGAAAGAAATCTCCGCCCAAAAGATTTCAGATCTTCGGTGAAGCAAGGACCAAAGATTTTTAGGTTTGAGCGTTGTTGCGCCAGTATCTGGAGGCAAAAAATGAAGCAATTGCCCTTTTCCCCTATTGAAGACTTATCTAGAAACTGCAACGAATCTCTGAACTACGTATAGTACTGAACTCGTCGTACTGCGAAAGCGTTCCAATATTGCCGAGGTAATAGTATTCCAGCTCGTCTCAGTTGCATTACCTTCAATAGTGCCTGTCCTATCAGAGATATCCTGTACGGAAGACCCTTTTAGACTGGAAATAGCAGTGTCTGTCCTTCCATCATAATGTCGCCCTGTACGAAGCTCCTATACCTTTTCAGGTATTTGTGCAGCGTTCTGAGACCTCATGAACCGGCTCTACGAGGGCATATATTTATCTGCTTTTGACTCGCAATATTATCCAACGAACATCAAGAATTTTGAACGACCGACTCGTTATTACGGCCAATGGATACGGGCCAATATTAGGAAAGAAATATAAAGGAAAACAGCATTGCCATGCTAGCTACTATCGACAATGCTCCGCGCATACGTCTGTAGCTTGAGGTAAAACTCCCAATCCAATGTGTGTAGTGTTCCAGTATAAATAGTAGCAACAGTAAGACCGAAGCAAATAAAGGCCAAAGTTTCGGCAACAATACGAAAGCAAAGAAACTGATTAGAAACAGGCAATTACTCAGTATTAGCGCCGATGTCTTTGCAACCATTTCAGTATCTGCTCGCCACCAGGTTCCGCATATAAAACTGATGATGCCAAATGCATATGCGTTGACAATCGGTAGTAGCAGAGCTATTTCAGTGGCACCAAAATACGGCAATAGCAGCAATGCGACAAACGGAATTAAACCGGCATAACCTAAGAGAAGCACAGTATTAGAGAAAGTTCGTTTAGACGGTAGATCAACCATTCGCTTCTCTGCGCTTGCGCGCCCATTGGTACCAGAGCAGCCACATCCGGTAGCCCAGTTCAGCCAACCAACGGAGCGCCGGATGCAACAGTAATCCTGCTACACTACCATAACGTGTATGTTCCCAGGCACGCACATTAGCCTCTAAACCTTTGACCCACTGTCCATCTTCGGTTTTTAGATGCAACTCAGAACGCATCGCTGCTTGGTCTTCCGCTGCCAGAGATGTTATTGGTAGCAGCTCTAACCCTTCATCATGATACTTTGCCAGTCTGGCCATTTCGGCACTGCAAACCGGGCAGGCATCATCATAATACAGCGTATCTTTTTCTCTATTCAATCTACATCACCCTCAAGCTCATGGTTCACATAACAAAATATTGAAAAGGTCACAATCTCATAGAGACTCAATGCCCAGTAATAAGTTGTCGCCCTTAGCAATAATTTCCGCCTGTTCTTGGGCTGAATACTTACGCCAAGCGTTGTAAGGAAATGCCATACGCGAGTTACGGCCAAACCTATCCTCATGACGACTGATAAAATGCCAGTACAAAGCATTAAACGGACAAGCGTCGTCAGTGAGTTTTTCTTTCACATTGTACTCACAGCCTTTGCAGTAATCGCTCATCTTGTTAATGTAATTACCACTGGCGACATAAGGTTTAGACGCTATTAAACCGCCGTCAGCAAACAGGGCCATACCACGCGTATTGGGCAATTCCACCCACTCAATAGCATCGACATATACACCCAGGTACCACTCGTCGACCTCATCCGGCGCAAGGCCGGCCAGCAATGCAAAATTACCCGTGACCATTAGCCGTTGTATGTGGTGGGCGTAACTGTACGTCATGGTTTGCTGGACGCTTTTCTTGATGCAGTTCATTTTAGTACTACCACTCCAATACCAACCGGGCAGTGGCTTGTTCGCATCAAGCGCATTCCCTGCCTTGTATTCCGGCATATTAGACCAATACATCCCACGTACATATTCCCGCCATCCCAAAATTTGTCGAATAAAACCTTCGATCTGCGCGATGTTTATCTCGCCCTTGGCGCTTTCAAAACTTTCGATAGCCGTATCGATCACCTGCATAGGGTGCAACATTTTTGTATTTAGTGAAAAACTTAATCGCGAGTGATATAGGCTCCATTGATGCTCACTTTTCTCTGTCATAGCATCTTGATACAAACCAAATTTCGCTAGACCAAATTCGCAAAAATAATTGAGCAATTTTACCGACTGAGCTCGATTAACCGGCCAAATTAAGCTTTCGCTTGGCTCTCCAACAGTTTTAACGTTGTGCTTTTCTAAGCGCGCCAGCACGTCACGAGCATCATTGCTGAAAACCAAGGGGGGAGGTATTGTTGGCAAGGCGTCTTTTGATAGTGCCTTACGGTTTTCAGCGTCAAAATTCCAGCGCTCACCCACAGGCCCTTTCGTCGTCATTAGAATAGCAAACCGCTTACGCATTTTCCGGTAAAACATTTCCATCCGTACAGCCGTATTCGGTTTAAAATACGTCTGCAACTCCTCGAATGGCACTAAAAAATGCTCACTACTCACTTCGTTTACTTCCACACTCAATCTAGCTTCCAACAATTGAATCTGGCTAAGCAAACGATACTCATCAGGACGTTGATATTCAAATATGGCACATTGAGTTTGTGTGACAACATGTTGAACGAGCTCTATAAGAGACTCAAATTCAGCTGATTCATCAAGCGTTAAATGCAAAACACGATGACCCGTTTTTTGTAATTCTTCAGCGAAATCTTCCATGGCCAAAAAAAACGCACATACTTTTTGCACATGATGCTGAACGTAGCCAACTTCTTGCTGCAATTCAGCAATCACATATAGGGTGTCTTCGCATTTTTCTTTATACCAAGAATGGCGAGAATAAAGTTGGTCGCCAAGTATCCAGCGAACGGTTTTTACTTTAGGCAAGTTATTCAGGTCCATAGATATTTTTTCAATAATGATATTCTTATCATGATTTTGGCGCATCTAATTCGCTGCGCACTTCTTCAGCTTCGACCGTCAACTCTGAATACAAGCGAATATTGCCGTTGCGCTGTGCCTGAAAGGCTTTTTCTACTAACTGGCCATACTGCTTCCGCAAGCCCTTAGCTAGATCTTTTTTGCAAAACCTCAACATTATTTTTTCCTCGCCTTTCGTATTTTGTACTGGGTTTTGCAATAGCCACGTAAAACATCGGGGCTACGTAATGATAGATGCTTGGTCGCTCTTCCGCTGACGCGCCTGCGCCAATTTCTAAATGACGTTATTTTCAAGTGACTCTGCATTATTTGAATAACATCTTTTTCCTTAAAACCAAATTGAAAATCAATTGCTTCAAAAGGTGTTCTATCTTCCCAGGCCATTTCAATGACGCGAGATTGCTCATCGATTGGCAATTGTAAGAATATTTCTAAAACCATTTTGTGGTCCCGATCTGAGTATTGAGTAAGCAACCAGTCTTTGAAGCCTCGTGCGCAATTACGTTTATCGTTCACGCAAAGTTACGTGAATAACATACTGAATCTGGGTGCCCTAAAGGGCGAAATCCTACAATTCTATCGAGCTACCATTTGAACCTAGAACGCGTCATCAGTTCGCCGTAGTTGATGGCACTTTGTACAAGTAACTAGGCCATATACACTCACCTTTAA
>Ga0308010_1001910_pt1 | contig 11197 bp, 10 predicted proteins | sample Neamet129_FD_202368 | JGI IMG/M metagenome (GOLD analysis project Ga0308010, IMG submission 202368) | Marine microbial communities from water near the shore, Antarctic Ocean - #129 | ecosystem: Environmental > Aquatic > Marine > Unclassified | place: Southern Ocean | collected 2014-07-24 | reverse complement strand
GAACTTAATGTGAACATAATTCACTTTATTGGAAAAAATTCAGAATGGATGAAACGAGCCTCAAGTTAATTAAGCAGCTACAAAAAACTGCTGACCTTTCACTATCTGAGCTTTCGCAACGTGTAGGTATATCTAAGACAGCCTGCTGGAACCGTATGCAGCGAATGGAGGAAGAGGGAATTATTTTAGGTAAACAGGTTTTGTTTAATCGTCATTCTCTAGGCCTTAAAATAGTTGTGTTTCTTTCAATTACTGTTGGTAGGCATTCAATCGATTGGATTGAAAAGTTTACTGGTGTGATAGATAAATTTCCAGAGATTATTGAAGTTCACAGATTGACTGGTGAAGGTGCTGACTATCAACTTAAGGTCGTCTGTCCGTCAATCGAGTCTTATGACCAATTTCAGCAAAGCCTAATTAGTAAAATTGATTTTACATCTATGTCCACAAGAATGTCACTCAAGCAGATAAAGGATAGCTCGTCGCTGCCGTTGTCTCACCTTGAAGCTATATCTAGATAAGGAAACGATTAGGAGGTCACCTAGTTCAGATTAACTAAATTAGATTAGATCTAAATATTATATTATATTTTATAAACAGAATAAAAATTTACTTAACATAGTAAGTAAACAAAGATACAACTTTTCTATTAATAAAATCTCAATCACAGATCCATTAAATTTCTGTAACTAGGCTTGGGGAACGTATTTTGGATAAAGTTTCAGAAAAAAACACTATCAATAGTACTGTGCTCTATTTATTTGACGAACAAATCCCGACATTTGTTGGCTCCCAAGTTTCTTTTAAAAGTGATTGCCCACCGGATCGAAAAATAAAGCTGGATGACCTTTTTGAGTTCAAACGAAAACGTGGGGATTTTCTATTTTCTGCAATTGTTCTGGTGGTTGCATTTTTCTTTTTAATTTCATTTTTTACGGAAACAGGCTGGCAAGGTAAAAAGTTACCTAATGATTTTGGCACTTATATGCTCCACCAATTTGGATTTGTTGAAACTGAGGAGAAGATAGTTCGCTTTGGGCGTATTCTAAAACAGAGTTGGGTTGGTCCACTTTTATGCTTAATGGTTTTGGTTCCTGCCGCTATTTGGAATTTTAAAACTAGCTTTCAAGTTCACCATTATCGGAAACGGTTTTTGCTTCCGACTGGCATCCGATATGAATTAGAAAAATATATAGCGGCCATAGAATATGTTGCATACTTTGTCCTGTACACAGTTTCTGTTCCAATTCTTGGCTATCTAATATCGACACTTCTTCTGGGTACTTTTCTGACGTGGCGGTTAGGGTATCGTACTGCCCAATGGTTATTTATTGGTCTCTTATCTAACTTGGTTATCGTTTTTGTGTTTCGTTCTTTTTTGCAAATAAAAACACCTATAAACATATGGTTATACGATTTTCTTCCTTCCGCAACACGCGGATTTATGTTGACGTATTTTTAGGTAGGATATGGCATGGAAGCTTTTTTACTTGGTCTAGAAAATTTACTTAAACCGTCAGTATTGTTTGCGATTGTGGTAGGATCAATTGGTGGGCTTACCATCGGTGCAATTCCAGGTATCGGCCCGGCTATTGCCATAGCAATCCTTTTGCCAGCAACTATTTTTCTGGATGATCTAGTCAGCTTAGTTCTATTACTTGGGGTATATGGTTCATCGATGTACGGTGGGGCAATACCAGCGATATTAATTAATACGCCGGGCACGCCGGTAAATGCCCTAACGACCTATGATGGATATGCGATGACGCGTCGTGGAGAAGCCTCACGAGCACTATCTTTGGCATATTCTGCTTCGTTTTTTGGTGGCTGTTTTTCAATTTTGGTGGCGCTCATCGCATTATTTGCGTTTGGCCCATATCTCAGGGATCTTGGCGCTCTGTTTGGACAGCGTGATATTTTAATGGCTGCAGTTTTGGGTTCCGTCTTGCTAATAGCAGCTCATCGCCAAACAATGGGAATTGCGGCACTTCTTTTTGGGTTTGGCTTTTTGATAGCAATGATTGGTCGCCAAACGACCCGAAAAATAGATCGATTTACGTTTGATGTTGAGTATCTTTTCCCTGGCTTGAACTTGATTGTTGTTATCATTGGAATTTTTGCTCTTAGCCAAGCATTGATCCTTTTGACTGGAAAAGATGACGATCCGCCAGAAGCGCGAGTTGGAGGAGGAGCTTTATTGGGTTTTGTAGAACTTTCAAGAAATAAAGTAGTTACCCTTTTGTCGGCTTTTTATGGTACCATTATGGGTATTATCCCAGGTGTTGGCGAGTTTGTTGCACAATTTTTTAGCTATTCGACGGCGCGCGCTCTCTCAAAGCATCCCACACGATTTGGGCATGGCTCTGCGGAAGGTTTGATTGCATCAGAAACTGCCAATAATGCTGTTCCTGCCGCAGCTATGATCCCACTCTTAGCTCTTGGAGTGCCGGGCGAGGCGTTAACTGCTATGATGATGGTTGTATTTTTTGATGCGGGAATTAAGCCGGGACCAGACATTTTTGAAAACAACCCTGACTTTTTGTTTAGTCTTTTCATTGCACTGCTTTTGATTAATGTTCTCGTCTTGAGTACCTTGCTATTATCCACTCGGTTCATTGCCAAAATGATTTACATACCTAATAAGTTTCTGGGATCATTAGTGATGATACTGTCTTTTGTTGGTGTGTTCTCCATTAGAAATAGCTTAGCAGACTGTATTTTTGCAGTATTTTTTGGGTATGTTGGATTTATTCTGCGACGACTAGATTGGCCTCTTGTTCCTTTAGTTTTGGGTTTGGTTTTGGGCTCAATTATACTGGAACGAATGACTGCGGGAGCCAGTCAGGTTAAATCGCTCATTGATTTGGTAAATCGTCCAGTGTCCGCTGTGCTTGCAATCTCTATCCTACTCATTCTATGTTTTGTGATCTGGTCGATGATAAAAAATCGTCGATCACACCAAAGTTAAAGTTTTAATAGGAGGAGAAAAAAATGAAAAAATTAGTATTAGCAACATTTTTTGCGGCGACGGCAGGTTTGTGGTTTGCGACACCGGTAACCGCCGAGTATCCAGAGGGACCAGTTCAATTTATTGTTCCTTGGCCTCCTGGTGATTTCGAGGATATTCTTACGCGAATGATTGCCGCTGATATGCAAAAGGCAACAGGACAATCTGCATCTGTTGTTAACAAACCTGGTGGTGGTGATGGTCCTTTTCCTGGTGCTTTAGAAGTGCTTAATGGACCGGCTGACGGCTCTATGGTTGGATCGTTTGTAATTGGCGTGCCGGTTGTAGGCCCCCTGATTGATATTGGTATCGAAAAGGATAGTTTCACGCCCGTTGGTATTTTTCTTACTTACCCATTTGTATTGGCTGCCTCCGGTAGCGCACCTTACAAAAATATGGCTGAGCTTGCGGCGTACGCAAAAAATAACGACGTTGTTTTAGGTCACTTTGGAGGTGGTTTGGCGCCAACCCAAGCATCATTTGCCGGTGCTAAAAAGCTAGGCTTTGAATTTGCAGATGATAGTGCGTTTGACATGCTAGACTGCAACACACTTTCCGCAGGTGATGCTGATGTTATTAATACGACGTTGGCATTGATTGAGCCGTGTCTTGGTGAAATCAACGTCTTAGCAAGTATTGGAGAAGAACCAATCAGTAAATTGAATGGAGTTGAGACCTTGGCAACTCAATCTGGCATTAATAATTTAGAACTGTGGAATGGTTTGTTTGTTAAAAAAGGTACGCCACAAGCAATCATTGATAAGCTGGCTGAAATAGCTTCTGCAACGATGGCGGGTGCGGAGGCACAACAGTTGATGAAGGAAACTGGCGCCCGTATTTACTGGCAAGATCAGAAAACATCTGAAGCACGCATTGTTATTGATCGAAAAAAATTAGCAGAGTTAAATGCTATAAATGAAGAGTAGTTTGCAACTAATTTGGGGCCACATTGTTTTGTGGTCCCATTATTAAAATAAAAAAATGAAACGAATTAAACTTGGCATATTGCAAACCAACCATGACAAATCAGTCGAGGTAGGCGATGCTCACCCAGACGATGCCCATCGTTTTCGCGACTTATTCGATGCTCAAGAATTGCGTTTTGAATATAAAGTTTACATGACGATTGGTGGGCAAGTTCCAAAAAATTTGGATGAACAAGATGCTTTCCTTATCACGGGAAGTCCTCTTAGCGTCTTAGATTCACATTTATTCACTAAAGATTTGATTGGCTTTGTTCGCGCCTGTGATAACGCAAAAAAACCTTTAATTGGCGCCTGTTTTGGCCATCAAATTATAGCTGATGCGCTTGGTGGCAAAGTAGAAAAATCAAAAAATGGTTACAATGTGGGAGTAGAGGAAACGCATTTTTTTGAAGAAAAGCTATGGATGAAACAAAAAAAACAAAAGCTTCCAATGTACGTTTTTCATGAGGATGAAGTTACACAGTTGCCTGAAGGTGCAAAACTTTTAGGCTCCACACCCAAGTGCAAGATAGCTAGTTTTTCTAAAGGAAACCATATCTTTACCACACAAGCACACCCGGAGTTTACGCCTGAGTTTATGGCGTCAGTAGTTTCATACACTGCAAAAAAAGATAAAAGATTTAACCCTCAAGTTGCCTTATCGCAGATTAATGATCCGACAAAAGGTCATATCTATGCAGATTGGTGCACAGAGTTTTTCCAAGGACACATATGATGTTTGATAATGGTAATTTGAACCTATTTGAGCATGACAGCTTTGCGCATGGCGTTCCCCACAGAACCTTTGAAAGGTTGCGGAAAGAAGACCCTGTTTCTTGGTCAGAGGGAAATAGTGATACACGTGGATTTTGGAACCTGACACGCCATGCTGATATCTTAACAGCAAATAAAGATGGGCATCTTTATTCATCTGCCCAAGGTATACGTGTTGAGGACCAAAGCTATGAAGAGTACATGGCTCGAAGGACTTTCCAAGAAACAGATATGCCAGAGCACTCGGGGACCCGACGCCGTGTTAATCCCATATTTGCAAAACCTGTGGTTGCTAAATTTGAGGCAGTTATTAGGAACTTAGCATCAAATATTGTTGAAAAAGCGATTAAGAAATCTGAATTTGACGCGGTTGAGGATATAGCCAAACAATTGCCAATGATGATGCTTGGCCGCATTTTAGGGGTGCAGGACAGTGACCTTGATTGGCTAGTTGAAAAAGGGGATGCGTTGATTGGTAACTCAGATCCTGATTTTACACAGCATGTCGTTGATCAAGTTGATACAGAAGCTTACCGCTTCATGCCGTTTCGAAGTCCAGCGGGAAAGCAACTCTATGATTATGCTGCTGAGGTTTTGGCAGGGCGAAAGCGTGTCGATCCTGATGGTGTGCTGGCCCGTATGATTTCAGGTGATAACCAGCTAGACGAATTAGAGTTTAAAAACTTTTTTTGTCTAATAGTTGCTGCTGGAAATGATACCACAAGATATTCAATCGCAATGGCTCTTCATTTGTTATCACAGGATCAAAAGCTGATCCAAAAATTACAAACTGGGCATTACTGGGATACTGTTGCGGATGAGATTATACGCCTAGCCTCACCTACGATGCACTTTAGACGCACTGCGACTAGTGATATACAGTTACACGATAAAACAATCAAAGAAGGAGATAAAGTTCTGCTTTGGTTTGTTTCTGGGAGTCGAGACGAAGCAGTTTTTGATAACCCTCATGAAGTTCAACTAGGCCGTACTCCAAATAGGCATCTGGCATTTGGACAGGGTGGCCCACATGTTTGCCTAGGCATGCATCTTGCGAAGCTTGAGGTCCGTATCACTTTAGAAGAACTAGTGAAAAGAATTGATTTTATTAAAGCTATCCAGCCGCCAACTTGGACGCGTTCAAATTTTATCTGTGGTGTAAAAAAACTCATAGTAGAAGTAGGATGAAGTAAGCATGGCAAATAGTGGAATAACTAGAACTAGAGTGCTTTTCTGTGATCTTTTAAATCTACCACGGGGAAAGTACTTGCCGCCAGACGTTGCTGCATCTGGCAAAGTTGGTTTCGCTCGGGGTGCTTTTGCGGTTAGCTTTGATCGTGACTTGTTGGCAGTACCTGGCTGCGGCTTCTATGATGGGCTGCCTGATATGGAATTGGTGCTAGACGAAGGGCGCAGAAAGTCTTGGCAATCTAACACAGAAATTGCGCTTGGTGATTTGCAGGTAGACGACCAACCTTTTGGGTTGTGCGCGCGGTCTCAATTGAAGCGTACTATTTCTGAATGGGCTGATATTGGACTGTCTCCTAAAGTTGGCTTGGAAACTGAAGCTTATTTGTTTCAAAAAGATGATGATGGTGTTTGGCGACCTTATGATACACCAGGTGCTTTTGTTTACGGTACAGGACCAGCAAATGATCCTCTTGGTGTGATGGATGAAATTTGGGAAATGGCACATCATTGTGAAATTCCGATCGAAAGTATGAATGGAGAATTTGACAATGGTCAGTTTGAACTGACCCTCAAATTCGATGATCCAATCAGAGCATGCGACGACGCTTTTTTGATGCGCATGATGGCTCGAGAAATAGCCTTGAGAAAAGATTTGCTAATTACTTTTTTGCCAAAACCAATTCCAGACCGTGGTGGATCTGGACTCCATGTGAATTTTAGCTTCACTGATAATACTGGAAAGAACATAATTGCGCCTGATGGATCCTTGGCCAAAATGTCTCAAGATTGTATAGCTGGTTTAATGTACCATCACGAAGGTTTGTCAGGCCTTCTGGCAACAACAGTGAATAGTTATGATAGATTGAATCCTGGAAGTATGGCTGGCTATTGGGCTAATTGGGCGGAAGATCATCGATTAGTAACTACGCGTACTTCGACAAAATCTCCCAAATCAGCGAGGTTAGAACATCGAATGGCAGACTGTGCGACAAATCCGTATCTGGCGGTGACGGCTGTTTTGCAGGCAGCTAAACTTGGTGTGAAAAAAAACCTACCGCTACCTGCTGCGGAGGATCTGGATGGAATGGAAAATACGCGCGCTGTGAGGCATGCCCCCCCAAGTCTTGATCGAGCCATGGCAGCGCTTGACGCTGATGCCGAGTTGCGTGATGCCGTTGGGGGGCTACTGTGTGACGCATTAATTTTCCAAAAAAGGGACGAATTTAATAGGCTAAAAGGTAAAACTGTTGATCAGGTTAGAGACTTTTACCTTCCATTTATATAACGCTTGAAATGATTAGAGGTTTAAAAGAAAAATTGAGTTTTCCAAACAAATTCCCAAAGTTTGGTTTAGTCAGTGAAGGATCACTATGACTGATACGCATATCTCCACCCATGATTCATTGTCTGATAACCGCAATGATAACATCATTATTTACGTAGATGGTGATTTATTACATCGTGACGATGCTAAGGTTTCTGTTTATGACTCAGGCTTTATGTTGGGTGACGGCATCTGGGAAGGCTTGCGCCTATATGATGGTTGGCTATCTTTTTTAGATGAGCACCTCGATCGTCTTTATGAAGCGGCTCTCTACATAGATCTCGACGTTGGTCTTACCCGTGAAGAGCTGACCGCGGCAATCTGGCAGACATTGAAAGCTAATGATATGGAGACCGACGTGCACCTCCGTGTGATGGTAACTCGTGGTCGTAAAAAGAAACCGTTTCAGCACCCACACCTGAGTATTTTTGGTGCAACAATTGTAATTATCGCAGAGCACTCAAAACCTGATAATAGCATCATTGATCGTGGAATTAGGTTGCACACTGTCCCTCACCATCGGGGATTGCCTTTGACGCAGGACGCCAAACTTAATTCACACTCAAAATTGAATTGTATAATTGCACTGAACCACGCCATCCGTGCAGGCGCCGATGAAGCACTCATGCTTGATCCGTTTGGATTTGTTAATACGACAAATGCTTGCAATTTCTTTATCGTTCGGAAGGGAGCTGTTTGGACCTCGAATGGTGATTATTGTATGAATGGAATTACAAGGCAAAAGGTGATTGATGTGTGTCGTGAAAATGGCATTCCGGTATTTGAGCGTAACTACTCTCTTGTTGACAGTTATGGGGCTGAAGAGGCTTTTCTAACTGGAACATTCGGCGCGCAATCGCCTGTGTTTGAAATTGATGGCCGAGTAATAGGTGGCGGTAAAGCTGGCCCCATTTTTCATCGCATACGACAACTTTATAAAGATAAAATTAAAAAGAACATTGTGGGCTAAAGCAGACTATCTTTTGTAGACGTTTGATATTTTTATCTAAAGATATTGAGGCAAAAAGTATTTATATCTATTAACCAGTTGTGTTCTAGGACAAGCCCACCAAATACTGCGCATTTAGCGGCGTGATAAGAATTTTGATACTCGTTCCAGCCCAGCTTTCAATATCTCTGGACTATTGGCGTAACCTATACGGATATAGCCTTCCATTCCGAGGGCCGATCCAGGCGTAAACATAACTCCTGTCTCTTCTATTAAAGCTATGCAGAGATCATGAGAATTAATTTCTAAATCATACTTAACTAACGCTGTTGTGCCAGATTTGGGTTTCACCCATGAGAGTTTAGTTTCGTCTTCCATCCATAGAGAAAGGTGCGCTAGATTTCCTCTTGTTATGTCATGCGCGCGTTTCAATAGTTTTTCATAACTTTCCAAAGCAATGGTAGCAAAGTGATCATCAATCAATCCAACGCTTATGGTATCATAGTCCCGGTGAATCATTACATCTTCAATGAAGTCAGCTGGTGCAGCAATCCACCCAAGCCTAAGGCCAGCTAGGCTGTAAGCCTTAGACATGCCAGCAGTGCTTATTCCCTTTTCGTAGATATCTGCCACAGCAGTTGTCATTCCGTTGCCGTGCTGATTGGTACCACGGTAAACTTCATCACAAAGCACCCAAGCTCCAACATTACGCGCAATACTAACTATCTTTTCAAGCATTTCATGTGGGATAAGCGCTCCTGTGGGATTATTCGGATTTGTAAGTGCTATAAGCTTCGTGTTTGGCTGGGCCATTCTTTCTAATTCATCTAAGTCAGGCAACCACCCCATCTCTTCGGAGAGATGCAAAAGACTGATATTGGCACCAATGCTTTTAGGAATTGAATAATGCTGTTGATATGTGGGTACTATAGAAATTACTCTATCGTCAGGCTCGACCAATGTTTTATGCACAAGCATATTAGCCCCAATGGTCCCGTGGGTGACGAGAATATTTGTGTCGTTTTGTTCTTGATATAGAGTAGTGATGGCATGGCGAAGACGATTGGAGCCCTTAATATCACCATATGTCATTTTTAAAGGTAGCAAGGCTGAGAGGTCCGTTTCGTTCCTTCCAGTTATTTTTAGAAGTTCAGTTAAGGTTAGGCTCTCAACACATGTTTCGGCCAGGTTGAATTTACAATTATTCTCCCATTCATTCATCCACATTTCAACGCCAAATGTATCTATTTTCATACTGGTCACCTCATTTCACAAATTTAGATTAGTCGTTGACAGTTAGAAAGGCCATGCCGCGTGACTAAGGTAAGTTTTGTACTAAATATTTGCCACCATATTTTTATATTGGATGAGTGGAGCAAATTAGCCTGCTAGAAGTACCTAATGGTAATGCCCTTGGCTTATCTATTATTTTGTTACCCGTATCTGTTGCTACCTGCAAACCAGTCATCAAAGCCAGGCTCGGTCCGGACTACAATAGATTTTTTGGTCAAATAACCCCGGAGTGCGTCCCAGCCATTCTCTTTTCCAAAGCCACTATCTTTGACCCCTCCCCAAACTGATCTTGGGTCGTTGCGGTGGTGGTCGTTAAGCCACACAATGCCTCCACGGATTTGGCGTGATAATCTATGTCCACGAGCAATATCGCGTGACCAAATTGATACGCCAAGGCCAAACTCACCTACGTTGGCTAGCTCAGTTGCCTCTTCATCAGTATCGAAAGGAGTAATTGATATAACTGGGCCAAAAACTTCATCTTTAAACAATAGATGATGTGGCTGGACATCGGCAAAAATTGTCGGACGGATATAGTATCCTTGGGTAAATGGAGCATCTAAGTCTAGCGCTTTTGCGCCGGCAACCTGTCTGCCACCATCTGAGATTGCTGTCGCCACAAACCGCTGACAACGTTCCAGTGCTGCCTGTGATATCACGGGCCCCATTTGAGTATTGGGATCCATGGGATCACCCAATTTTATCAAGTCGGCCCGAGCTGCTAATTTCTTTACGAAGGCGTTATAAATTTTGTTTTGGACTAGAATTCTAGAACCTGCGACGCAGGTCTGACCTGAGGCAACAAAAGCTGCAAACAATACTCCAGCCACTGCTGCATCAATCTCTGCATCGTCACAAACAATAACTGGCGTCTTCCCGCCCAGTTCCATTGTACTCCGCACTAGGCGCTGACCAGCTTGGCTGGCAACCTTTCGGCCAGTTTCTGTACCACCAGTCAAATCTATATAATTGATGTTATCTGCGGCGCACAACGCTGCACCAGTTGAAGGGCCACCAGTCACAACATTTACCACTCCGTCTGGTAGCCCTGCGACTTTTGCTAAAACTGCAATTGCCAGTGGAGAGACTGGGGCAAGCTCTGAAGGCTTAATCACGCACGTGTTGCCAGCTGCAAGTGCTGCGGCAAGTTTTTTCATTAAGATAAGTACTGGGTGGTTCCACGGCGTAAGAAGGGCGACGGGACCAAGTGGCTCGTAATGTGTAAGGGTGACGTAACCACCTTTGAGCTGATTGGACTCTCCCTCTAGTCCTAAAGCAATACCGGCAAAGTATTCCAACCATTCTGGAATACGCCCCATTTGGGCATTCATTTCGCGTAGGGAACGTCCCGTGACAGTCGACTCTAAAATAGCAAGTGAAGGAATATTTTCACGTATTACTTCTGCGAACTTAAGAAGGTATTTACTGCGGTCAAAGGCGTCTAAACTTGACCAGGCGGGGAAAGCCGCACTTGCCGCTGCTACTGCTTTGGCTACATCTTCGGCTGAAGCATCGGGAACAGTAGTAAACCGCACACCCGTCGCTGGGTTCATTACCACAATCTCATCACTTTGGGATGCTGGGTGGAAAGCCCCACCGTAAAATATTCCTTTGTTAGTCTCAGGTACTAGCAGCTCTTCAATTATACTCGGCATTTTCATCCTCTTTTTTTATTGACAGTAACTAGGACATAA
>Ga0308010_1001909_pt1 | contig 11198 bp, 9 predicted proteins | sample Neamet129_FD_202368 | JGI IMG/M metagenome (GOLD analysis project Ga0308010, IMG submission 202368) | Marine microbial communities from water near the shore, Antarctic Ocean - #129 | ecosystem: Environmental > Aquatic > Marine > Unclassified | place: Southern Ocean | collected 2014-07-24 | reverse complement strand
TATAAAAATAGGCCTCTATCTCCCCATTTGCAAATTTATAAACCTCAAATAACTTCCATACTGTCTATATCTCATAGGCTGGCTGGAATATTTTTATCATTAGGTTTATTAGCTATGTTTACTTTTGTATTATTATTAGCTATGGGACAAAATTATTATGAAATGTGGCAATATTTTTCTAACTCTTTAGTTGGCGAATTAATCCTTATGGGGTGGGTTGTAGCATTATCTTTTCATATGTTTAATGGTATTAGGCATTTATTTTGGGATTATGGGTTAGGTTTATCTTTATCCGTATCAAAGTGGACGGGATTATTAGTGTGCGGCGCTACTATTATTATTAGTATATTTATAGGAATTATTTCTTTAGGCTTAGTACTATGAGTAATATAGTTAAGCATTGGAAGTTTCAAAGGTATTCAGCCATAGTAAATTTAATTTTAGCAATATGGCTTGCAGTATCAGTTTTATGTATTCAAGATTATTCATTCCAAGAAACAATTAACTGGATTAAGTCTCCAATTAATGCACTTTTTCTTTCTATTTTTTTTATTTCGAGTTTTATGCATATGAGTTTAGGCATGCAAGTTGTACTAGAAGATTATGTATCAAATAAATTATTAAGAAATAGGTTGATTGTTATAATTAAGAGCCTTAGTTGGTTCTTATTAGCACTTTCTATTTTGTTAATTTTAAAAATAATCTTTTTTAATTAGGAGTCAAAAAATGTCAAAAGCTTATAATATTATTGACCATGTATATGATGTGGTTGTTGTAGGAGCAGGAGGGGCAGGATTAAGAGCTACATTAGGGCTTGCAGAAAAAGGTTTAAAAACAGCTTGTCTTACAAAAGTTTTTCCAACACGTTCACATACTGTTGCTGCTCAAGGAGGAATAAGCGCGGCTTTAGGTAATATGGGCGAAGATAACTGGCGTTGGCATATGTATGATACCGTTAAAGGTAGTGACTGGTTAGGAGATCAAGATGCAATTGAATATATGTGTAAAGAAGCAGGTGCAGCAGTAATTGAATTAGAAAAATATGGTGTTCCGTTTTCAAGAACAGAAGAAGGAAAAATTTATCAAAGACCTTTTGGTGGGATGACAACAGAATTTGGAGATGGCCCTCAAGCACATAGAACATGTTCTGCTGCTGATAGAACAGGTCATGCAATATTGCATACTTTATATCAGCAAGCTTTGAGAAATAATGCAGAATTTTTTATAGAATATTTTGCTTTAGATCTGATAATGGAAGATGGGGCTTGTGTGGGTGTAATGGCATGGTGCTTAGAAGACGGTACTATCCATAGGTTTATGGCTCAAACAGTAGTTTTAGCTACAGGTGGTTATGGTAGAGTATACTTTTCAGCAACATCTGCTCATACTTGTACTGGAGATGGAAATGCTATGGCATTAAGAGCTGGTTTACCTCTTCAAGATATGGAGTTTGTTCAATTTCACCCAACTGGAATATACGGTGCAGGCTGTTTAATTACTGAAGGAACAAGAGGAGAGGGAGGTTACCTCACAAATAGTACTGGTGAAAGGTTTATGGAAAGATATGCTCCCCATGCAAAAGATTTAGCTTCTAGAGATGTTGTGGCAAGAGCAATGACACTAGAAATTCATGAAGGAAGAGGTGTAGGAAAAGATGCTGATCATATTTTTCTTCATTTAGAACATTTAGATTCAAGTGTTATTAATGAACGATTACCAGGAATAAAAGAAACAGCAAGAATTTTTGCTGGTGTTGATGTAACAAGTGAACCTATTCCAGTTTTACCTACGTGCCATTATAATATGGGAGGTATTCCCTCTAAACATACTGGTGAGGTTTTGACCGGCAAAGGTGATAATCAAGAAACTGTTCCAGGTTTATGCGCAGTTGGAGAAGCAGCATGTGTTTCTGTCCATGGGGCAAACCGTTTGGGTTCAAACTCATTACTTGATTTAGTGGTTTTTGGGAGGGCTACAGGCATCCATTTGGGTGATACACTTACTCCTGGAGCAACTCAAAAACCTGCTTCTAAAAATACCGGTGAAGAGGCTTTAGAAAGGTTAGATGAGGTGAGACATTCTAAAGGTACAGCTCAAACTTCAGATATCCGTTTAGAAATGCAGAGAGCGATGCAAGAAAATTGTGCTGTATTTAGGACAGGAGAAATTTTAGATGAAGGAATGAAAAGAATTAATAATGTATGGAAAGAATTTAAAAATACTTCTCTTACGGACAAGTCTATGATCTGGAATACAGACTTATTAGAGTCTTTGGAATTAAAAAACTTGTTAGAGCAAGCAGTAGTAACAATGGCATCAGCTAGAAACAGAAAAGAAAGCAGAGGAGCCCATGCAAGAGAAGATTTTCCTGACCGTGATGATGAAAATTGGTTATTTCATAGCTTAGCTTGGGAAAAAGATGGAGAAGTTAAACTTGGAAGTAGGAAAGTTACTTTAAACTCTCTCACAAATGATGTGCAAAGTTTTCCTCCTAAAGCAAGGGTATATTAAAATGGTCCAATTAGTACTTCCAAAAAATTCAAAAATTTCAAAAGGAAAACTCTTTTCTTTAGAAGAAGATGTTTCTGGAAAGAAATCATTTAAAATATATAGGTATGACCCTGAGACAAAAGAAAACCCAAGATTAGATACTTTTGAAATTGATCTAGATAAGTGTGGTCCCATGGTATTAGATGCATTAATCTATATAAAAAATAAAGTAGACCCAAGCCTTACGTTTCGCCGTTCCTGTAGAGAAGGTGTTTGTGGATCATGTTCTATGAACATTGATGGAACTAATACTTTAGCTTGTACAAAAAATATAAATGATGTCTCAGGAGAAGTTAAAATATACCCTTTGCCTCATATGGAAGTTATAAAAGATTTGGTTCCAGATTTATCTGTGGCCTATAAACAATATGCATCCATAGAGCCGTGGCTTAAAAGTGAGGCTGTAACTGAAGACGGTTTAGAAAGAAGGCAAAGTCCTGAAGAAAGAAAAGAATTAGATGGAGCATATGAATGTATATTATGTTTTTGTTGTTCTACTAGTTGTCCGTCATATTGGTGGAATGGAGATGAATATTTAGGGCCAGCAGCTTTGCTTCAAGCATATAGATGGATAGCGGATACAAGAGATGAAGCAACAGATGAACGCTTAGATGCTCTAGAAGATTCATTTAAATTATATAGGTGTCATACTATTATGAACTGCACAAAAACTTGTCCAAAAGGACTTAACCCCGCTAAGGCAATTTCAAAAATTAAAAAAGCAATTTATGAAAGAGCTTAACATAAGTGTCTATATATAGTAAGGCTCTCTATAATGATAATGATGTGGCTATATATAATTTTAGGGTTATTAATTTTAGTTTCCTCTGCTGACTTTTTAGTCAGAGGAGCAGTTAACCTATCAAATATCTTTAAAATCTCACCTTATATAATAGCTGGAACACTCGTGGCATTTGGAACTTCAGCGCCAGAGTTATTTGTTTCAGGTATAGCAAGTTATTCAGGTAATCCAGGTGCTGCAATTGGTAACATTTTAGGCTCTAATATTGCAAATGTATTTTTAGCATTAGGCATAGCTGCAATTATTATTAATATTTCTCCTCCAAAAAATGCTTTTCAAATAGATATAAAGGTATTAGCTGCGAGTTCTATAATTTTAATAATTTTATTATTTAATATATCCCTTGTTTATTGGTGGGTTGGTTTAATATTAATATTGTCTCTTTTTATTTATATTTTTTATATTATCAAATTTAGTGATGTAAATAATGTTGAGGAAAACAATAAACAAAATTTATCTTTATCAAAAGCATTAATATTATTCTTCATAGGTTTAATAGGTGTCTCTTTAGGGGCTAAACTATTAACAGAAGGATCAATAGACTTAGCTAGATATTTTGGAATACGTGAGACTATTATAGGTTTAGGAGTTTTAGCATTTGGCACTTCTTTGCCTGAAGTTGCTACTTCTATTATAGCTGCAATTAAAAAAGAGAATAATATAGCAATAGGTAATATTGTTGGTTCTAATATTTTTAATATACTTGGTATTGGTGGAGTTACCATATTGATTTCTGGGAATGAGGCTTTAAAAGCAAATCCTAACCTTTTAACAATTTCAGATACATTACCTTTTATATTGTCTAGTATAATTCTAGTAGCTTTTTATAAATATCGTTTAGTTGTAAATAGATTATATGGCGTATTATTTGTTACGTCTTATTTAGTATGGATCTCTTTTATTTTTATAAAGTAGCTACGGTAAGGCTTTTATAAAGAACACTATATTATAAAATTTCAATATTTATATTGGTTATAAATAATTTTAATAGCATTTTTTCAGGCTATACAATAATTATAAGTCATGCTAAATAGTATGCTAATTTACATAAAATATAAATGCGGAGCAAAAGATGACAATCATTGGACATAGAATTAATGGAGAAGTTACTTTCGAAGAAAATTCGAGACTAGGGGATGTTTTTAATCCAGCTACAGGAGAGGTAGAGCGTCAAGTTGCACTTGCATCTATATCTCAAGTTGATAAAGCAGTTGCAGCAGCAAAAAATGCTTTAGAAAGCTGGAGTACAACTCCTCCAATTCAAAGAGCGAGAGTCATGTTTAAATATAAACAATTAATAGAAGAAAATATAGATGAATTAGCTGATATGGTAGGAAGAGAACATGGTAAAGTTTTGAGCGATGCTAAGGGTTCAGTTCAAAGAGGCATAGAAGTGGTTGAGTTTGCATGTGGTATACCCCATTTACTTAAAGGGGAGTTTACTGAACAAGTAGGAACAGGCGTAGATAGTTATTCTATGCGTCAGCCAGTAGGCATTGCAGCAGGAATAACACCTTTTAATTTCCCTGCTATGGTCCCACTATGGATGTTCCCTATTGCAATTGCTTGCGGAAATACTTTTATATTAAAGCCTAGTGAAAGAGATCCTTCTTGTCCTATGAGATTAGCAGAATTATTAGAAGAAGCAGGAGCTCCTCCAGGAGTAATAAATGTTGTAAATGGAGATAAGGAAGCAGTTAATGCTATTTTAGACCATCCAGATATATCAGCAGTATCTTTTGTAGGTTCTACACCAATTGCTCAACATGTTTATTCACGAGGGTCTTTATCAGGTAAAAGAGTTCAAGCATTGGGTGGAGCAAAAAATCATATGGTAATAATGCCTGATGCTGATTTAGATCAAACAGTTGATGCTTTAATGGGAGCAGCATATGGTTCAGCCGGAGAACGTTGTATGGCTATTAGTGTTGCGGTCGCTGTAGGAGATATTGGAGACAAGTTAATTGAAAAATTGGCACCTAAGGTAAGTGGTCTTAAAATAGGACCATGGGATGATCCTGAAGCTGAAATGGGACCAATCGTTACTAAAGAATCTTTTGATAAAATAACAAATTTAATTAATGAGGGCGAGAAAGACGGTGCAAAGCTTGTTGTTGATGGTCGCAATCTAACTCTTCAGGGTTATGAGAAAGGTAATTTTATGGGCGGAACATTATTTGATAATGTAAAACCAGGTATGTCTATATACGATCAAGAGATATTTGGCCCAGTTCTTTCTACGGTTAGAGCTTCAAATTATGATGAAGCTCTTAATATAGTAAAGTCTAATCCATACGGAAATGGAGTATCTATATTTACTAGAGACGGTGATACTGCAAGAGATTTTGCTTCCAAGGCAAATATAGGGATGGTAGGAATTAATATTCCAATTCCAGTTCCCGTAGCTTACCATAGTTTTGGAGGTTGGAAAGATTCTTCATTTGGATCTAATAATGCTCACGGTATGGAAGGGGTTAGGTTTTACACTAAAGTTAAAACAGTTTCTGCTAGATGGCCTTCAGGTATTAAAGATGGTGCATTATTCTCGATGCCTGTAATGAAGTAAAAATTATTTAGGGGTAATTTTTTGGGCGATTCAAATGCTATATCTACATTGTATTATAAATTAGTAGGTGAAGGTATAGTATTTGATGACCCAGGGCAAAAAAATGCTATTAAAGCATTAGATTTTTTATATTCTCAAGTTAACTCTTCATTTAATCTAAAAAATATATTTTCAGATAATAAAAATATGGGTGTCTATATCTATGGAAGAGTAGGTAGAGGTAAATCTTATTTAATGGATATTTTTTATAAATTAGCACAAGAAAAAAGATGTATGAGGATTCATCAACATGATTTTATGCAAAACATACATGAATATATGAGAGAGGCTAGGTCTTTAAAAGCTCAAAATCCTTTAAAGTATGCGATAAAAAAATTAACTAAAAACATAAGTTTATTATGTATTGATGAGTTTGAAGTTTTAGATGTTGCGGACGCTATGATTTTAGAGAGAATATATTCTATCATTTATAAAAATAATATTAAAGTTGTTTTAACATCTAATACATCTCCCTCAGAGCTATATAAAAATGGTTTACAACGAGAACGTTTTATACCTTTTATAAAATTAATTGAAGGGTTTATGAAAATAGAAGAAGTTATGGATGGCAAGGATTATAGAATTAAATCAAAAACTGAAAATGGTAAACATGAGTTTCAAGACTTTTATTTTATACCTTCTAACAGAATCTATACTGAAAATTTATTCAATACCTTAAGAAATAATATGCCTATTACTAGCTCTACTATAGAATTTAAGGGAAGAAGTTTAAATATAGACAAGATATCAAATAAGGTAGGACTTTTTTCTTTTAAACAGCTTTGTTCAGAAAACTTATCTTCTCTTGATTATATCCAACTTTGTAATAAATGTGATTGGGTAATATTGTCACATGTTCCTAAATTAACAGCAGAAGATAGAAACGTGGCTAAAAGATTTCAAACACTTATAGATATTTTATACGATAAAAATATTGGGTTAGCATTATCTTCAGATGTAAAACCTGAGGATATATATACAGAGGGAGATGGCAATAAAGAATTTAGAAGAACGGTTTCACGAATATACGAAATGACTCATAAAGAATGGGTGCATAAATTAAAAAATAAAGACTTTAAAAAGTTATTAAACATATGATATTTATCATAAAGTTTATTAATAATTAATAATTAATAATTTAAAATTTTGGAGGTGCTGTGTCTAATCAAATAATTTTACCAAGTATTATGCAAATTGGAGCTAAAGCTAGTCAAGAAGTAGGAAATATTCTCAATAGCCTGTCTTATAAAAAACCATTAATTATCACAGATAAAATGATGGTTGAGCTTGGTTATGCAAGTAAAATCCAAGAAAGTCTTAATGCAGTAAATATCCATGCAGATATATTTGCAGACACAATCCCTGAACCAACTGTTGCTTCTATTCAAGCAGGAGTAAATAAAATAAAAAGTGCAGATTATGATTGCATTATTGCTCTAGGAGGAGGAAGCCCTATTGATAGTGCTAAAGCAATTGGGATTTTAGGAAAGTTTGGAGGAGTGATGAGTGATTATAAATTTCCTCGACTAGTCTCCGAAATTGGTGTTCCCATTATTGCTATTCCTACTACTGCTGGAACAGGATCGGAAGTTACACGTTTTACCATAATAGCAGATGAATCTACCGATGAAAAAATGTTATGTGTAGGAAGGGGTTTTATGCCATCGGTTGCTTTAATAGATTATGAGTTAACACTTAGTTTGCCGAAAAGAGCAACTGCTGATACAGGAATAGATGCTTTAACTCATGCAATAGAAGCTTATGTTAGTAAAAAAGCTAACGCTTATAGTGATACACAGGCTATAGAAGCCATGAAATTAATTGGACCAAATTTAAGAAAAGTTTATCACGATGGAAATGATTTAAAAGCGAGAGAAAAAATGATGCTTGGTGCTACATTAGCTGGTATTGCTTTCTCAAATGCTTCTGTAGCTTTAGTGCATGGAATGAGTAGGCCAATAGGCGCAATATATCATGTTCCGCATGGCTTATCGAATGCAATGTTGCTTCCTGCCGTAACAGAATATTCAATACCTGCTGCAACAAAAAGGTATGCTGATTGTGCTAAAGCTATGGGAATTGCTTTGTCAGACGATGCCGATGATGTTGCCAACCAAAAATTATTAAAGGAACTTATTGCAATCAATGACGAGCTTAATGTTCCAAGTCCTAGTGAATTTGGAATAGATAAAAAAGATTTTATGCAAAACTTAGAGATAATGGCTGAGCAAGCTATTGCATCAGGGTCGCCAGCAAATAATCCAAGAGTTCCAGAAAGTAAGGAAATTGTAGAAATTTATAAACTTTTATGGTAGTTAACAAATAATTTTTATAATCAATATAAATACGTATAAATTTAATAAATAATAAGGGATAGAATGATGTCTAAATCTAAAATAGCACTTGTAGGATCTGGAGCAATAGGAGGCACTTTAGCACACTTAATAGGATTAAAGGAGCTTGGGGATGTAGTGCTTTTAGATATTGCAAAAGGAATTCCAGAAGGTAAAAGTTTGGATATAGCTCAGTCTTCTCCAGTCGAAGGGTTTGATGTAGGTCTGAAAGGTGGAAGCAATTATAGCTTATTAAAAAATTCTGATGTTGTAATAGTTACAGCTGGTATTCCAAGAAAACCTGGAATGAGTAGAGATGACCTCCTTGGGATTAATTTAGGAGTTATGAAAACTGTAGGAGAAGGAATAAAAAAATATTGCCCAAATGCTTTTGTTATATGTATTACTAATCCTCTAGATGCCATGGTTTGGGCATTAAGATCATTTAGCGGACTTCCTGCTAATAAGGTCGTAGGTATGGCAGGAATATTAGATAGTTCACGTTTTAGATACTTTTTATCGCAAGAATTAAATGTTTCTATATCAGATGTAACAGCTTTTGTAATGGGAGGGCATGGAGACACTATGGTTCCATTAATACGATACTCTTCAGTTGCAGGTATTCCTTTATCAGAATTAATCAAAATGGGCTGGATAACAGAGAAGAAGTTGAATGAAATAGTTCAAAGAACTAGAGATGGAGGAGCTGAAATTGTTTCTTTGCTTAAGACAGGGTCAGCATTCTATGCTCCTGCAACATCTGCAATACAAATGGCAGAAAGTTTCTTAAAAGATAAAAAAAGGGTATTGCCATGTGCAGCTATGTTGAATGGTGAATATGGAATTAAAGGAATGTATGTAGGGGTTCCTGTTGTTATAGGTAAAAAAGGTATAGAAAAAATTATAGAAGTTAGTTTAGATAAAACTGAAAAATCTATGTTTAATAAATCTGTAAAAGCAGTATTAGAATTAGTTTCAGCCTGTAAAAATATTGATAAATCTTTAACTTCACACTTTAAAAAAATAAAACCTTAAATTTCTATATATAGAGTGTAATTAAAAAGTTGCAGGTTGATTTATTTTTGTTACATGATAAGAAGTTAACGCATTAGATATAAAAAAATATTGGTAATTAATAATGAATATTCATGAATTTCAAGCAAAAAAATTATTAGCTAAATTTGGAGTAAGTATACCTAGAGGAAAAGAAGCACACTCTGCTTCTGAGGCAGTTAAAGTTGCATCAGATATAGGGGGAGAAAAGTGGGTTGTAAAAGCACAAATTCATGCCGGAGGAAGAGGAAAAGCTGGAGGAGTGAAAATAGCCGATAGCCTAGAGGAAGTTGAAAAAATTAGTAATTCATTGTTAGGTATGCAGTTAATAACGCATCAAACAGGGCCAGAAGGTAAAAAAGTAAATAAAATTTTTGTTGAAGAAGGAATTAATATTGTTTCTGAGCTATATTTAGGGGTAGTCCTTGATAGGAGTAGTGAAAAGTATGTAATGATGGCTTCAACGGAAGGTGGAACTGAAATAGAAATAGTTGCAGAAAAAACACCAGAAAAAATCTTTAAAGTGCAAATAGACCCTTTAATAGGCATGCAAGCTTATCAAGCAAGACAGTTAGTTTTTAAATTAGGTCTTGAAAAAGCGGTCTCAAATAAAGCTGTTGTGTTTATACTTGCTCTGGCAAAAACTGTAGAAGAGACGGATGCAAGTTTAGTAGAAATAAACCCTTTAGTAATAACTGCTGATAATGATGTATTAGCCTTAGATGCAAAAATGAATTTTGATGATAATGCTTTATATAGACACAAAGATATAGAAATTTTGAGGGATGAAGATGAAGAAGATGCAAGAGAACTAGAAGCAGCTAAACATGAATTAAGTTATATTAGTTTAGATGGAAATATTGGGTGCATGGTAAATGGAGCTGGGTTAGCTATGGCTACAATGGATATTATTAAGCTGGAAGGTGGAAACCCTGCAAATTTTCTAGATGTGGGAGGTGGAGCTACTAAGGATAGAGTAGAACAAGCATTTAGAATAATTTTGTCTGATGACAAGGTAAAGGCAGTGCTGATTAATATTTTTGGTGGAATTATGAGATGTGATGTAATTGCTGAAGGAGTTATTGCTGCAGCTAAAAATATAGAGATAAATATTCCTTTAATAGTTCGTTTAGCGGGTACTAATGTAGAAAAAGGTAAAGAGATTTTAAATAACTCAGGACTAGATATAATTAGCGCAGATAATTTAGGAGACGCTGCAAAAAAAGCTGTTTCATCAATAGGGGGGGCATAAATGTCTATAATAATAAATTCAGAAACTAAAGTAATATGCCAAGGCTTTACTGGTGCGCAAGGAACATTTCATTCTGAACAAGCTATAGCATATGGTACAAAAATGTTAGGTGGGGTGTCTCCAGGTAAAGGAGGGTCTACTCATCTAGATTTGCCAGTTTTTAATACAGTAGACGAGGCTGTATATAAAACAGATGCTAATACAAGTGTTATATACGTACCACCGCCGTTCGCGGCAGATGCAATATTAGAGGCAATTGAAGCAAAAATAGAGTTAATTGTCTGTATCACTGAAGGCATACCTATATTAGATATGGTAAAGGTAAAAAAAGTTTTAAATTCTTCAAATAGCAGATTAATTGGACCTAATTGTCCAGGCCTAATAACTCCAAACCAGTGCAAGATAGGGATTATGCCGGGTCATATTTGTATGGAAGGAAGTATTGGAATAGTTTCTAGGTCAGGCACTCTTACTTATGAAGCAGTTGATCAAACTACAGCATGTAAATTAGGGCAAACTACATGCGTTGGTATAGGAGGAGATCCTGTTCCTGGAACTAACTTTATAGATATTTTAGAACTTTTTCTTGCTGATGATGAGACT
>Ga0308010_1001904_pt1 | contig 11206 bp, 8 predicted proteins | sample Neamet129_FD_202368 | JGI IMG/M metagenome (GOLD analysis project Ga0308010, IMG submission 202368) | Marine microbial communities from water near the shore, Antarctic Ocean - #129 | ecosystem: Environmental > Aquatic > Marine > Unclassified | place: Southern Ocean | collected 2014-07-24 | reverse complement strand
TTCTGAGAAACCCTCCAGCATCGCTTCACTCAAAACATCAATGACCTCCATAGCTGAAGGTTGATCGGTACCTGTGCGTTGGGTTAAATGCAGGTGAACAAATTTATTACTTTGTGCATTGAGAAAACTCTCTAGGCTTGGTGTGGCTGAGCCTAGAACGATACAAATACTTTCCTCTCGCGCTCTGCTTACTGCTAGATCCCGGGCTGAGTAGCGAAACCCATCCTGCTGTTTAAAAGAGGAGTCGTGCTCCTCATCGATGACTATTAACCCTGGGTTTGCCAATGGAGTGAAAACGGCAGAGCGCGTGCCTATGACTATGCCAGCATTTCCATCTCTGGCTTGTGACCAAGCCGTCATTCTTTCAGTCTCATTTAGACCAGAGTGTAGGCTCACCACAAGGCAGCTGAAACGCTCCTTAAATCGCGCAATGGTCTGTGGGGTTAGTCCGATCTCTGGCACTAGAACTAAGCACTGTAGTCCCTTAGACAGCTGCTCCTGCATAATACGCATATATACTTCAGTTTTGCCGGAGCCAGTGATGCCATCGAGTAGAAAACACTTGTATCCACTCAAGGATTTGCTGATTGTAGTTACGGCTATAAGCTGCTCTTCGTTTAGCACGATATCAAAATTTGACTCTGGCTCCAGCGGTTCGAAAGAGGCTGCAGCAGCGTCTTTTCTAGAGTTTTCTTCAATCAGATTCTTTTGTAGTAGCTGCACTATTAGCGTCTTGCTGAATCCGGCTTGTCGCAATTTGGATTCGCTTACTTCTCCGGACGAACGAATAAAGTTAAGCAAGGCTTTCTGTTTTACTGCGCGACTGAGCAGGCCCGTTTTGGAAGTTGATGGTTTGCTGGCGGTCCAGAATTTACTATCCTCTCGCAGGGGAATGCCATTACGCAGCTTTGCGGGCAGTGCGGCAGCAAAGACCTCGCCTATAGGGTGTTGATAATATTTTGCTGCCCAAAGAAGTATTTTAAGGACGGCATCATTGAATAGCGGTTCGGTGTCTAGCGAGGCGAGGATCGGCTTTAGCTTTTCCTTCTCTAATATAGAGCCATTGGCGACTGCTACTATCAAGCCGATTAGCTGCTGCCGACCGAACGAAACTTTCACTCGCATTCCAGCTTGAGGCTCAGGCGAAGCTTGTTGCTGCGGTAATGGAAGGTAGTCGAAGACTCTGCGCAGAGGAGAAGGCACGGCGACCTTTAAGACCTTGCCGTGGTATTTTGCTTTAGCTTCGACTGACATTTTCTATGACACTGTAAAATGGCTTGATCAGATCGCATAGTAAGTTCAAAAGGTTTAGCAAACAACACGTGCTTTTGAGTTGAGAGTTATGTTGGTTAGTGACACGGCTGCATATCTAAGCGCTCGAATCCTTCGGTGCCTTGCACCGTTATCCCGATAGTTTATACTTTACTGGATTTTCTTCTTGCGCAGAGCGCGATGGTTGAAGAGTTTTTAAGGATAATAAAATGACACTGCAGTCTCCACCAGTCGAATTACTCGCCGCGAGAGAACAGATTGATATTATTGATCGAGAATTGGTTGAGCTGCTTGGAAAACGCTTCGAGTCTACTCATCAAGTTGGTCTATTAAAGGCAAGCCAGGCACTTGAGCCAGTCGACGCCACTCGCGAGGCGGAGAAACTGGCCGAGCTGAGCGCACTTTGCGAGCAGTATAATCTGAACCCGGCGCTAGTTACGGAACTTTTCAGCAGGATCATGGCAGAGGTCGTGAAAAATCATCGCCACTTACGTGAATAGCCCTTTGCGCACACACTATCTAATTCAGCCGTGTATTCCTCTACCCTGTCTTTGGCTGCTTACTTGCGTCTTTTCCCTTCTCTGTTAAGATGCACGCCCCAAGCGGGAAAGCAGCACAAAATAGGCTATTCTGGCTGGAGAGTAGATGTGGTGCAGCAACGAACAAACGATTGCCGTGGCGACATTAACTAGAGGAAATATCATGAAACCTGGAATTCATCCGAAATACGAAGTCATGAAAGCTACTTGTAGCTGTGGTAATGTCATTGAGACCAAGTCCACTTTGGGCAAAGATATTCTTATTGAAGTATGTTCTCAGTGCCATCCGTTCTATACGGGCAAGCAAAAGATATTGGACAGCGGTGGTCGAGTAGATAGATTTAAGAAGCGATTTGGTGCTAGACGAGTTTAAGCCGGCTGGGTTAAAAATAGTCTAGAAAATCTTTTCCGTAGAAAGCTCCTCGCTCTCTACGCCGTCAGAATCAATGCTTGGTAACAACGCGCTGTCCCTTGTCGGCGCGTTTTCAGTTCTGAAATACTCAAATATTGTATCAGGTTCACCTGGAGTAGCAGGTAAACCTGTAGTCTTGTTAATGAGACGATCTTCAATTCCATCCGGGCGTTTCATTGTATTCTCGGGCATGCCCTCAAGGGCAACCTTCATGAAATCGATCCAAATGGGCACGGCAACCGTTGCGCCCTGCTCTCTTTCTCCTAGCGGCTCTGGCTGATCGAAGCCGACAAATACAGTGGTAGCGATGTCTCTGTTGAAGCCTGAGAACCAGAGTTCCTGTGGGCCATTCGTGGTACCGGTCTTGCCCATTAGGTCTGAGCGACCTATCTCCCTATTGACGCTCGCGCCACTGCCTTCTTCGATGACGGAGCGCAGCATAGAGTTCAAAATAAAGGCGATCTGCGGGTCGATGATTCGTGGTGCAAGGACTATTTCTGATGAGGCATCATCTATCGTGGTTTGGCAACTTTCACAAACTGTTATTGGCGTTGCTGTGTACACACTTCCGTCAGCTAAGTTAGAAATTTCGTTGATGAACCAGGGCTCGACTTTGTATCCCCCATTTGCAATTGCCGAGTAGGCTGTAACGACCTCGATCGGCTGAACGTCCTGGCTGCCGAGCGCCACGGTGAGATCGTTGCGAGGGAAGTTTTGCGTTTGAAAGCCAAATTTAGCCGCGAATGCGAGGACCTTGTCGTCGCCGACTTGATCGTACAATCGCACTGCAGGTACGTTTCGGGATTCCTTCAGCGCATAGCGCAGGGTGATGGGGCCCAGGAAATTGTTTTCATAGTTGTTTGGTCGATAGTCTCCACGAGCAATGGGTGCATCGTTGATGGTTGTTGCTGCGGAATAACCTTGCTCGAGGGCGGAGCCATAGAGAAAGGGCTTGAAGTTTGACCCCGGAGGTCTGGCAGTGATGACACGATTTACTTGACTGCGCCGAAAATCATAGCCGCCCACCAAGGCAATGATTTCACCATTATTTGGAGACATGGATACAAGCGCACCCTGAATGTCCGGTATTTGCCCGAGTTGCCATTCACCATTTACGTTCTTCAAGCGAATTAAATCGCCTATCTGAACTACATCAGCAGCCACCTGTGGCGGTGGCCAGGCGTCGTTTCTGGAATTGAATTTGTAAGCCCAGCTAATACCGTCCCATGCGACCTTCGCTGTTTCCCCTGACTTTAGAACTGCCTCAAAACTTAGATCATCTAAAGACGTGACGATTGCCGGGTGCTGGTTACCGAGTAGAGACACTTTCTGTAGTTCTTCTACCCAAGCTTGCCTCGTATCACCATTCTGGTTTAGATAGAGTTCAGCTGGGTAGTTTGCAGTTGCGCCCCGATATCCATGCCGCTTGTCGTAGTAGTTTTCTAGACCATGCACCAGCGCTTTATTTGCAGCAAGTTGCATATCGCCATCGATAGTTGTTACAACTTCAAAGCCTTGGCTATAGGCTTCTTCCCCGTGCTCCTCGTAAAGCTGTTGACGAACCATTTCGGCAATATAGGGTGCCGAGACTTCGATATCACGATTGCGACGTCGAGCACTGATGGGCGAGTGATCAGCATCATCGAACTCGCCTTGAGTGATCATTTCCTGTCTAAGCATGTTCGAGAGCCGAGTTCGGCGGCGCTCAATAGATCGAGTTGGGTTGCTCAAGGGGTTGCAGGCAGAGGGACAGGGCAGCAATGAAATCATCATTGCTGCCTCGGCTAAAGACAGCTCGTTTACCTCTTTGCCATAATAAACATAAGCGGCTGCGCCGATGCCATCCGCTCCAGCACCGAAATAAGCGGTGTTGAGATACAGCGTTAGGACTTCTTCTTTTGTTAACTCTCTTTCGATTTGCAGGGCAAAGGGAATCGATTTGATCTTGCGCAGGTAGACTTTGTCGCTATCGAACGAGAGGTTGTTCGTAAGCTGCATGGTAATGGTGCTCCCACCACCTAGGTTCACTCCACGAATAATCCCATAAAGCCCACGGACTAAGCTTTGCAAATCGACGCCGGGGTGAGAATAGAAGCGCACGTCTTCCGTCGCAATAAGCGCATCTGTAAGCAGAGTAGGAATGTCGTCGTAGTCCACGGGATCTCGACGATTCCCGATCTCGTCGATTAGACGTCTATCGGACGTGTATATTCGCAGTGGTGTTTCAAGCTGAACGTTTCGATAGGTTTCGGCAGCAGGAAGCAGTGGTGCCAGATAGAGATAGGCTGCAGAGGCAATCATTACCGCCCCAGCCATTCCGGCCACCGTTATCGTGGCTGCCCATTTGAGAATTTTCTGCATCTTGATCTGCACAGGTAAACAAGTCTCGAAGATTAACGGCTGCTGCGAGTCACTTCCCTCAAATTAAGGCTCAGTGTGATCACTGAGCAACATAATTAATCTCACCTTCTTGATATGGGACTTTAGCCTAGTTGAGTATACACTCGACATTTAAAAATGCCCTTTTATTCTAGGACTTAATATCAGCTATGCCAGTAAAGGGTGAGCGCCTTGATGGTAGTGGAGTCTCTTGAAGAATTTCGAGATATATTCACAGGTAAATCTATTCAAATATCGATCGCTTTGACAGCGGGCTTTGTAATTACCTCCAAATTTATTCGATACCGCCAAAAGTCTCAACCATTCAGCCTATTCGAGCAATTGACTGAGAGTGCAAACGTGACCTGATTCAAAGAATCTCAGGCAGGATTGCTTTGCTGTATATTGATGAGGTTATTTGTTCTGAAAGTCTGATAATTAATTGATAACTATAAAAATTTTATTCTTGGCCGATACCTTCTTGACTATTGAGGTTTGTGCATTGGTTTGCTAAGTTTTTGTCACCATTAGTAATGATTTATCAGCCTAAGGATGAGCGAATCCATTGATTCGCAGTATAAGGGGTCGAGGCAGTCGCTTCATTTTTAGGAATGCATTCGTAAAAAAAGGTTTTAGAAGTTTCGAAGTGCTTGGAATATTAAAAAGTATTAGCGCTATAAGCATTATTTTTAAAATTTCTAGCGCGATGCCGGGGGGTAGACATTACTATGCCGTCGGCCAAAATTTTGCAGCTAGCCAAAGTGGTGATAGCTACAAGGTGAATAACTATTTAATGCGTACTCCGCTCGTTAATTTTTCTGGCTAAAAAATATCAGTGTTTCCAATGCCGTGGGCGACTGTATTGACAAGGCCTCATCATATTGAAGTCTTCGCTCAAAGATTTCGTCGTTATCATGGCGGATTCCTGCCTAAATTGATCGTTGTATTCGGCGTTTTCCTAGCCTTGCGATTCAGTCTAGGTATTTCCTATTTGGTCGAGGTAATCAAGTAACGAGCAAGCTGTAGTGAGAGTGTGAAGTGTATGAGCTATTCTGGAAATTTATTCCTTGTTGGGCCAATGGGTGTTGGTAAAACTACGATCGGGCGAGTACTTGCAGATTTGCTTGGCCTGAATTTTTTTGACTCTGACCGCGAAATAGAAGTATTGACAGGGGCCGATATACCTTGGATTTTTGATGTAGAAGGAGAGAGCGGATTTCGAATTCGTGAAACGCGGATGATCAAGCAGCTCACTCAGAACAAAAATATTGTGTTGGCAACTGGTGGTGGTGCTGTCATCTCAGCTCAGAATCGCGAATGGCTGAAGGCAAGGGGTGTCGTTGTCTACCTGCGCGCACCTATAAGCCAGCAGGTCGAAAGAACGAGCCGTGATAAAACGCGGCCGTTACTACAAACGCCTAATCTGGAGCAGAAAATTCGTGAGTTGATGGAATTTCGTGAGCCGCTCTACCAAGAAGTAGCGGACATGGTCGTGGATACCTATCGAAGAAATCCGAAGACCGTTAGTCAGGAAATTTGTAAGCAACTCAGAGTTGAATTGGGGGGTTCGCAAGCAGAGTAGTTACTGCTTAGAGCCGTTGATCAAAATTTGGAATAGAGAATAATGATTACAGTAGACGTTGAACTAGGTGAAAGATCCTATCCAATCTTCGTTGGCCAGGGTTTACTCAACAAGTCAGAGCTCGTAGCTCCATACTTAGGGAAGGGTAGGGTCGTTATAGTTAGTAACGATGTAGTTGCGCCTCTTTACATCAATAAGGCGAGGCAGCTTTTTCCCCTGCAGGATGTTACGGAGATCGTTCTTCCAGACGGAGAAGTGCATAAAAATCTCGATGCTATCAGCCATATTTACAATATTTTACTTGCTGGCAAATTCGATCGGAATACTCTATTGGTCGCGCTAGGCGGTGGGGTTGTGGGCGACATTACCGGCTTCGCGGCTGCCACTTATCTGCGAGGAATTAACTTTATTCAAATCCCTACTACACTGCTGGCCCAGGTCGACTCGTCGGTAGGAGGGAAGACTGGCGTGAACCATCCTTTGGGTAAAAATATGATCGGTGCGTTCTATCAGCCCCGCTGCGTGTTGGCGGATACCGATGTATTGAGCACCTTGCCACAACGGGAAGTGAAGGCGGGTCTAGCAGAGGTGCTCAAATATGGGCTCGTCTATGACGCCGAATTTTTTGACTGGCTTGCGGCAAACAGTCGAGGTATTGGCGAGTCTGATTCAGTATTGTTGTCGCAGGCAATCAGAACCTGTTGTGAGATTAAGGCCGAAGTTGTGGCCAAGGATGAAAAAGAGTCGGGGATTCGTGCACTTCTTAACTTAGGGCATACCTTTGGTCACGCGATAGAAACGGCAAGCGGCTATGGTAATTGGCTGCATGGAGAGACTGTGGCAATGGGCTTGGTGATGGCCGCGGACCTATCGCGCCGACTGGGCTGGATAGACATCAAGGTTGCGCAGCGGATTCGTGGAGTCTTAGAAGAAAATTTTGGTATGCCGGTGCTTCCTCCTGCCGACATATCAGTAGAGCAATATTTAGATTTAATGTTGTCAGATAAGAAGGCGGAATCGGGCAAAATCAGGTTTGTATTACTGAAGGCCATAGGTGAAGGCGCAGTCGATGGAGATATCGAGCCATCGTTACTCGAGAGCACCTTAACCGCCGGTGAGAATCTCTGTAAGTAAGCAAATAATTAGTGCTGATAACTATGAATAAATATATCCAATGGTTAAAACTTGACTTTGACCCGTTTGAGCCTGGCGCAACGAGTCGTGACTTTTATTGCAGTGGTCATCGTCAAAAACTGCTTGATCAAATCGTCGAATTTTCTCTCTACAGCAATGCCATGATTGCTGTTACTGGTCCCATGGGCGCCGGAAAGACCACTCTTGCTACAAACTTCTGTGAACGATTCGCTGAAGAAGCAGTGTGTGTAAAAGTAGATGCAACCTTATTCATGAATCAGAATCAATTTCTTGAGACGTTACAGGGTGCTCTGGGATTTAAATTTTGGGGTAGTTTGGATGCTGATTCTTCAATAGATCAGATCTGCCGCTATGCTGCGGAGCTTGATCTTGAAGCGCGGTCGCTGATATTGATTATCGATGATGCCCACGAACTCAGCGCTGAAGCCCTGCAGTTGCTCGCAAAATTGTTAGATAGCTGTGTCGATTCTAGTATTCATGCATTGTTGTTTGGCGGAAATCAGCTCGATAGCTTACTGCAGAGCATACTTACTGACGATTCTAAGGAGAGGCTAGCGATTTTTCCGCTAGATGGGCTTGCCAGTGACGAGACCCTAGAATATATTCGCTTCAAGCTAGCAACAGCCAGATTCACAAAAGAATTGCCAATTGATGTTGGCATCATTGATCTCATTCATAATTCATCTCGTGGTATCCCTGGCGCGATTAACAACCTAGTAGCTGATGCTCTAAATTCAGTTGCACCAGCCTGTGAATCTAATGATTTTGTAGGTATTAGTGCGACCTTAAACGGGAATAGTATTGAGCAAGTTGATGACTATGAAAGAATTGGCGTTCTAGAAGGCTATGGCAGTAATGAGAGGAGAAATCTAGAGCAAGCTTGGGTAGCGAGCATCCAGCTCAGGTATTTTGCTGCTGCTGCCGCGTTGGTCGTGCTGCTAACTAGTACTCTACTTTTTTGGGATACAAGCCCAAGTGAGTCGCAGTCGATACCTATCGCTGTTGCGGTGACCCCAATGGCAACTCAAGTTATCGAAGTTGAGCGGCTAGCTGATTTGGCTGCTGTTGTGCCTTTGTTAACCTCTGCAGATGAAGCCGTCGTAGCCGGATTGGAAGAATTACCGGTGACCGGAGCCATGGCTAAAAACGAACCAAGCTCAGTAGACGTAGCGATCGTAGGAGAGGTCATTGCTTCGGAAGCAGTTGCTGTCGTATACAATTATGTTGAAGTGGCAGAGACGATTGTTGAAGTTGCAGTAGTGGAAAAAACAGCGCCGGTAACAACAGCTTTGCCATTCGTGGAGCGATTACTTCAGGCATCCCCTGGGAGTTATGCCGTGCAACTTTTAGCATCCCACTCGGAGGCGAGTATCATTGAATTTATAGTTCAATTGGGCGGGGATCATCCTGCTGGTTATTTCGAAACACGTTACCAAAACAAGCCGTGGTTCGTGGGAGTGCTTGCGCCCTTTGATGATAGGGACGAGGCCACTGGTATAATCTCCTCTCTTCCAGCCAAATTACGCTCCAATGAGCCATGGGTTCGATCTGTGGCTGGGATTCAAACTGATATCCGAAAGCAGCTTGAGTCCAAACTCGTTTCGGTAAAGTAGTGAATATGCAAAGTCTTTTTTGAGTAGCGGGCAAGGCCGAGGGGCGGTCTCAATTTGTGCCTCGATTGTGAATAAATGCTGCTCGTGTAGAATCGGCCCTCTTTTGCAGGCTCAACAAATCTAAAGCTGTTTCCTGCCTGGCTTCGGATTTGGTGATGCCCTTACCTTGACAAGTGAAGTGAGCAACCTGTGACCTTAAAGAACGATAGATTATTGAAAGCCTTGTTAGGTGAGCCGGTGGATGTTACCCCTGTATGGATGATGAGACAGGCAGGCCGCTATCTTCCGGAATACCGCGCTACGCGCAAACAGGCAGGTGATTTCCTAACGGTATGTAAAACGCCAGAGCTAGCATGTGAGGTCACCATGCAGCCACTGCGGCGCTATCCCTTCGATGCGGCAATCTTGTTCTCAGACATACTTACGATTCCTGATGCGCTGGGGCAAGGTTTATATTTCTCTGAAGGTGAGGGGCCTAAGTTTCACAAGGTGATACGGACGGCGGCGGATGTCGAGCAATTGCCCGAAGTCGATATTGCGGACGAATTATCCTATGTGACAGATGCCGTATCGGTAATTCGCAAAGAGTTGAATGGAGCGGTGCCGCTGATCGGATTTTCCGGGAGTCCGTGGACCTTGGCGACCTATATGATCGAGGGCGGGGGTAGTAAAGATTTCCGCATAGCCAAACAGTTCATGTATGACAATCCAGAAGCTATGCACCTGTTATTAGAAAAACTGGCAGACACAGTTGTCGACTATCTGAATGCACAAATCCGTGCGGGTGCGCAAGCTGTGCAGATATTTGATACCTGGGGTGGAATTTTAAGTGGCAACGCATATCAAGAATTTTCTCTTAACTATATGACGAAGATCGTCACTAAGCTGCATAGAGAAAATGAGGGTCGACGCGTTCCCGTTATTTTGTTTACCAAAAACGGTGGGCAGTGGCTCGAATCGATTGCCAACTCTGGCTGCGATGCAATCGGCTTGGACTGGACGACTGAAATCAGTGGCGCGCGATTAAGGGTTGGGGATCGAGTTGCCCTGCAAGGCAATATGGACCCCTCTATTTTATATGCGTCTCCCTCGGTCATTCGTGAAGAAGTGGCGACCATTCTAGCGAGCTTTGGTTTAGGTGAAGGCCATGTATTTAATCTTGGTCATGGAATTACTCCTGAGGTAAATCCGGATCATGTCTCCCATTTTGTTGAAGCCGTCCATGAGTACTCTGAGCAATATCATTGATAATCATTCAGTAGCGATAGCAGTCAGCTTAGGCTCAAATCTACCCTATTTGAATCGTTCGCCGAGAGAAATCGTGTTTGCTGCGATGGAGAGCCTGCGAGGTATTTGTATCATATCTCAAGCCTCCTCTTTATACCTTAGCGAGCCGATAGGCTGTGCCCCTTGCGCCGGGGATTTCATCAACGCTGCTATGGTCCTCCATTTGACCTCCAAGGTTCCTGCTTGTGAGTTTTTGGCGGTTTTGCAAGGCATTGAGGCCGATTATGGTCGCCAGCGCGGTTTAGACCAGAATCAGGCTCGCACTCTGGATATCGATATTATTTCTTATGGAAGTCAAGAAGTTAAAAGTGCCGACTTGATATTGCCGCATCCCCGAGCTGCGCAGAGAAGATTTGTGTTAATGCCATTGGCGGAGATCCATCCGGAAATGGTCCTTCCAGGACAATCAGCGAGCATAGCCCAGCTTCTAGCGGCATTGCCTCGCATCGACAACGTGCGGCTTCTAACTTAGTTATTCGTAACCTACCGATATTTAGATTTATAAATCTAGATAAATCATCGTGTTAGTGCGCTAAAATCAGTCTGGGATGAATATTGAGTTGCGCTACAAATCAATATTCATTGCCCCCTGATGGTGCTATTATTCTAAGGTTATTGAAGCAAATATAAGTAAAGCTTTAGAAAAAGATTGAGTGTAATGCAAATCAGCCATCCACAGAATGCATTGGCGATGACTTCGCTGTTAGTCGGAATAGCTTTCATGAGCTCTTCCGCAATGGCTCAGGGTGGTTATTCGTTTATCGACAAGGCTGTAAAAAGCCCCTCAAATAGCGTCATCTTTCGCATAGCGCCAAGCTCTATATTAAATGAGCAGGCGCCACTTCTGAGCATTGCTAGAAGTATTGAGCAGAAAGACTTTCAAGGCGCTGTTGTAGACGATGCCCTGAGTTTTAATCTAGGTATGCAGATTGAGCCAATAGCAGGCCTGAGTGTTAGTGCGGATGCT
>Ga0308010_1001880_pt1 | contig 11274 bp, 5 predicted proteins | sample Neamet129_FD_202368 | JGI IMG/M metagenome (GOLD analysis project Ga0308010, IMG submission 202368) | Marine microbial communities from water near the shore, Antarctic Ocean - #129 | ecosystem: Environmental > Aquatic > Marine > Unclassified | place: Southern Ocean | collected 2014-07-24 | reverse complement strand
TCAAGTAAAAAGTGGAATATTGAATCCAGTCCGAAATTTAACATTTTCACCTTTTGATAGTGAACGTAATGCAATACCTTTTCATCCAACATTACTGACTTCAGCGATTGGAGCAGCATTGAGTATCCCGAATGGTATTAGTGTTTTGCCAAAAGAATTGGTTAAAGGGAATTATTTTAGATGGGCTACTAGAATAGTCTCATTGGCAGCTGTAGGCCTCATGTTCTTTGGAGGGTTTCAATCGTACAAATTATATTCAAATAATAATCAACTGAATCTAGATCTTCTACCGGCAACAATGAGCGCAAGAAAATTAGAGGCTATAAATGATGAGTATTCATTAGCTATTCAAAATAGAGACAATGTAAAAAGTCAAATCGAATTATTACGTTATGATACGGATTATTTTGATCGGATTATTGCAATCACTAGGTTTCTGAGTAATAGGCTTCCATCAGAGATTACACTAGAAAGAATGAGTTTTCAGCAAGGATGGGAGAAGAAACTTCTTAGAAAACAAGGTCGTGCTCTTCAGTCTTTTATTGAGATGGAAGACGAGGATAAGCGAATTATAAGAATAGTTGGAAACTTAGCCGCTAACCCTGCTTTAAAAGATCGTTATTTTAATAATTTTATAGAAATTCTAGAAAATTCTAAGCTTTTTAGGACAGTTGAAATTATGGAAAAAGGATCGAAGGCTGATGTTGGGGTTGGCAATATTCAATATGATATTAAGTGTGTTTTCTAATGAATAAATTAATGAATAATCACTTTAACCTTTTTATTACTATTCTTGTTTCCACAATTTTAGGTGCGGGTATTTGGTATGTGACTCTTTTTTCTAAATTAAAAAATCAAAATAAAAAATTAACTAATAGTGTAAAGTCTGAAAAATCAAAAGCAACTAGAGCAGATAAAATATTCAATGATTTAGCTACTGTAAAGAGAGAGTGGTCCGATTATAATATTGATTTTGAAAGTCAAATTAGCAGAATTCCAGATATTTCAGATCAATCAAGAATTTTTAATGTAATTTTTGATATAATTAAAAAATCTGAAATTAAAGTGATAAAATGGTCCCCTTCTAAATTTCCTGTCGAAGAAAAAACAATATTTATACCGGATACAAATGAAGAGATCATGATCTCAAAATACCCTATTGATATAGAAGTCATATGCACTTTTCCCGATTTTGGAGTTTTACTTGAAAAATTACGTTCAAGTGAACATCGGATCTCTGTTTCAAATGTAAATATCATTGAAAAAGGTGGAACAGAACGACAAACTATAAATTTTATTGTTTATACTTACTATCAAACTGCATTAACACTTAGATCTGTTAATTAGGGATTAAATAAATGACAAATAGATTGAAAATGTTAACAGCGGGTTTAGTTTTATCATTGATCTTTGCAGCAAATGATTATTATCAAATGTCAAAAAAAAGACCAAAGCCGAGGGTTACTGCAACTAAGTCCAAGTCAAGTATTCAAAAAAATAAGAGAAAATCAAACATTACTAGGCAAAAAAAAGTAATCGCAGATGCAGCTAAGTCTAATTTTTCAGCCATGGAAACCCATGGTAAATTTCTAGAGATACCCGAAGAGATACTGCAAATGAGCCATTGGAATAGAAATCCTTTTATCCAAAAAAAGAATATACAGATTGGTAATGAACCAGAAATTATTTCAAATAGAGATTTGAATAAAGAGCAACCTCGTATGGCCGATTTTAACCTCCTTAAAATTGAGTCTGTTGCAAAGCTTGACGATAAGGTCTACGTCATAATTAATGGTAAACGATATGAGGAAGGAGATCGAATAGATAGCTTTATTATCGAGCAGATTAGTCAAGATAAGGTAGTTTTTCTTTCAGGTGATATTCGTGTATTAAAAGGAGTTGGAAGATAATTAAATGAATCGATTTCTACTTTATATTCTCTTACTCTCTTCTTTTTCATTTACTCAAACATCATTAGATGTGACCTCAATCACTGAGAAAACGTCGGCGTATAGCCTCGATCAAACTATGTCTATTAAGATGGAAAACTCTGATATTAAGAATGTCTTAATGCTAATTGGTGAACTCACCGGATTAAATATTGTTATTAGCCCTTCGGTTAAGGATACTATTACGGCATCATTAATTGACGTTACTGTAAAAGCAGCATTGGACGCTATTTTAAAGCCAAATGGTTATAGCTACTTCATGCAGGAAAATATTGTTGTCGTGAAAGGGAATGATACCCAAATGGTGGGCGAACTTGAGACTGTGGTTGTTAAGTTGAGTTATATTAATGCAAGTGATCTAATAGGAACCCTTAGCGCGGTATTAACTCCAAGAGGAAAAGTCCAACCATTTACGCCTCTAGTTTCTAAGCAAAGTAATAATGGTTCCTCAAATATTATTGTTATTTCGGACGTGCAAGAAAATATTAATTCAGTTTTGAAAATAATTGAAACTCTGGATGTACCAATACCTAATATCAATATAGCTATTCGTTTTATCGAAACAAATTTAGATACTTTAAAAGGATTTGGGATTGATTGGAGTAGGACTCCTCTTAACCCAGGTGAATATGGGAATCAAGATTCGAGTAGTATTATACCCTTAAGTTTAGATAACGTAACTATTGCGACACTTAACCCGCTCCAATTGGTCTCAGCCTTAAAGATTATGCAAGCTAGAGGACAATCAAAATTGCTATCAAGTCCTCAGGTTACGACTCTTAATAATCATGAGGCAGAAACTGAGACCGTTACCACAGTATATATTGAAGGAAACATCAGTAATCAAAACCAAGGACAGCAGGGAGAGGGGTCACAGAGTAATACAAATATTGGTAACAATATTTTAGTTAATCAAGTTCAAGAAAAAGATATAGGTATCAAGCTTAAGGTTACACCTAGAATTAATAATAAGAATAAGATAACAATGCTTGTAGATGCCCAAGTTGAGGCTCTACTGTCTGCCGCAGAAATTGATACAGATAAACCACGTTCGACTAAGAGAACTGTTAAGACCCAAGTCACGGTTGAAAATGGTAATACTGCAATTATTGGTGGTCTGATAGCTGAAAATTCACGTGAGTCTAAAAAATTTGTACCTATTCTTAGTTCTATTCCGCTTCTAGGAAGACTTTTTAAATCTACAACTATTGAGAAGGAACAACGTGAACTGTTAATCTTTATCACACCGACTATTGTAAATTAAAATTTTGAAAAAGAAAATCCCTTATATTGCAATTTCCTTAAGTATCGCTTTGGTTGTAGTAGTTTTAGCAATATTTGATATATATGATACAATAGAGCACAAACTTCTTGATATTAGATTTAACTCTAGAGGTTTAATTGAAACTCGAGATGATATTGCAACTCTAGATATCGACGTCAGGGCACTTCAAAAAGAAGGTAAGTGGGATCCTTGGAGTCGTGAAAAACATCTCCCAATGGTAGAAGCAGCAGCACAGCATGGAATGAACGTCCTCGCTTTTGATATATATTTTATAGAGAATAGTGAGCGAGAATTAAATTATAAATCTATAAATAATATTACTGATTCACTTGTGACAATAGAATCTGTAAAAGGCTTGTTTCCTAATCCCGATAATGATTTAGCTAGCGCAGCAAGCAAGGCAGGAAATATTTATTTTGCTCAAAGTTTTAAACCTCAACCTAAAAAACGAGAAAAAATAAAACTAAGAACAGCGGATCAAGATGAACGACTAGAGGCAATGACACGCAAAAAGCTCTTCAGAGAAGTTAATCCGGAAGACTATTCAACTATTTTTAATTTTTATGATGGTGAGTTTCCATTAACCTCTTTTGTTGATAGTTCTGCAGGTGTATACTTTTTTCAAGCAAAATCAGATAAAGACGGAGTCATGCGAAAATACCCTCTGATTGGGTTATATGAGAATCGATTATTCCCCTCCGTTACACTATCAATAGCGTTGGATCATTACAATGTATCTTTTGATGATGTAGAAATTGTTCCGGGTAAATATCTTCGTTTTAAGCCTTCTACTCCTGACGAATTTGGTCGAGAAATGATAACTATTCCGATTAATAAAGAAGGAATGATGCAAGTCAATTGGGCAGGGAATTGGGAAGATGCAGAAGGGAATTTTGATTTAATGCATTACCCTTATAATGTTTTAAAAGATTTTCAAAAAAATGAGTATAGTAATTATGTACTTGCAGAATTTAAACGGATTACAAACCTATCATTTAGTGGGAATGTAAAAGCTGCTTACAAACCAGCGATGAAATTAATAGATGCAGAAAAAAAAGAAATCCTAGACGCTGTTAAAAAAACAATGATGATGGGAGCTGTAGAATCATGGATACTTCAAAATCCAAATGGAACAGTAAAAGATTTTAAAAAAGTGCCACCTTTTGTTTTTAATGAAATTAAAAATAACAACATAATTGCATCCTCTTTTTTAGATAATTTAAATGAAACTCTTGATGATTTAATAAAGCAGAAAAAAGTTTTATTCGATACTAATCTTGAAGAGTATTCCTTTCGCACGGTATCAATACTCAGAGCAGATTTAAAAAAAGAATTAACGAACCCAGATCAAAAAGAAAACGCGAAAGGTCTTAAAAAAACTTTAGCAGACCTTGCTTTAATTGAACGTAATTATCAGATTATTGAAAACTTGGATAAAAACAAATTAATTGCGCAACAACGGCCACTCTTTTTTTATCCTAACTCTGAACGTCTTTTAGCGGGTAATGAGGAAAAAGGAAATGCCCAATTAATCGTTCCTTTTGAGTTCTATGGAAAAAAATTATATTACGGTTTAACTGCCACGGGGACACATGATTTAAATCCAATGCCTTTTAATCCTAGATACCCAATGGTTGGTTTGCATGCAAATGCTCTTAATACTATTTTAAATAATGACTTGATACATGAAGTAGGAAAAAGTCTTGTCCTTATTATTATTATATTTATCGGGCTCTTATTAGCTTTTGGAGTACCACTACTTACGCCTGCGCAAGGTGGTATATCGACCGCAGCTATTCTTTTTGGTTACTCTTATTTGTCATTTTGGTTATTCTCGAATCACAATATTTGGTTGGATCTTTTTGGTCCAATGTTGACTCTAGTACTTGGTTATTTAGGCATCACTGTCTATAACTATATCCAAGAAGAAAAAAATAAACAATTTCTAAAAGAATCTTTTGGAACATATGTCTCTCCAGAATTGATTGATCAAATGTATGAGAGTGGTGAAGAACCATCGCTTGGAGGTGAGGAAGGGTATCACACTGCTTTCTTTACAGATATCCAAAGCTTCTCAGCATTCTCTGAAAAATTATCAGCAACTGATTTAGTTTCTCTTTTAAATGAATATCTAACAGATATGACTAATGTTCTTTTGGAGAATAAAGGGACTCTTGATAAGTATATTGGTGATGCAATTGTCGCTTTTTATGGAGCACCAATACCGATAAAAGACCATGAACTGTGGGCATGTAGAACTGCAATTAAAATGCAAGAAAACCTTGGAGTTCTTCGAGAAAAATGGCAAGAAGATGGTGATAAGTGGCCAGAGATAGTGCACCATATGCAAAATAGAATAGGCATAAATACGGGACAGATGGTAACCGGGAATATGGGTTCAGACTCTAGAATGAACTACACTATGATGGGTGATACTGTTAACCTTGCTGCTCGTTTAGAGGCCTCGGCAAAACAATATGGAGTCTATATTCAAATTGCGGATACCACCTATCAAGTTAATAAAGATATTTTAGTTGTAAGAGATTTAGATTTTGTTCGTGTAGTAGGAAAAGAAGACCCTGTTCAAGTATGGGAGCTCATTTCTGAGAAAGGACAAGAGCCAGAATCATATAAAAAAATCCTTCCAGCATATCATGAAGCACTTAAACTTTATAAGAACCAAGAATTTAAAAAAGCAATCGAAGCATTTAAAGAATCTGACAAACTAGAAGAGATGTTTCCAGGAAGAAAAACAAATCCAAGCAGAGTTTATATACCAAGGTGTGAGCACTTCCTTGAAAATCCACCTGAGAGTGATTGGGATGGTGTTTGGACACTCACAAGTAAATAAAATAGTTCAATGATATATTTAAACTATTTTAAAAAGATTTTAATCTTTTCATGTATCATTTCCAAATTCTTGTTAGCTCAAAATTTTGAATTTAACCAAGCGATAACAGATTCCTTACCTCAGATTAATTCAAATTCAATTCAAGTTGGAGACGTTGACGGCGATGGTTTAAAAGACTTATTCCTTTCGGGCTATGACGTGCGAAGATTTGGACTTTATTTTGATGTTTTAACAGGAAAAGAGAATGGACTTCTTTCGCCTTATTCCAACTTAGAGTTCATAACCTATCCAGATACAATTGGAGAATTTATTGGTGGTCTTGGAAATATTACATTATCAGACGTAAACAGAGATGGAAATATTGATGCTTATTTAACTGGTTCGGCTAGATCATTACTGCTTATCAACGAACCAGATGGATTTGGGGTCACTACCGGATTGGAGAACTTAAGCCTTACCTACAGCCATGGCAGTTGGGGTGATATTGATTTAAATGGGACACCGGATCTATTTATCATGGGTGTAGAAGAGTCCCAAGATATAATTATTAACAGGTTATACTTAAATGATGGAGATAGGCTGAGAGAAGACCCCTCAACTATTTTTCCGAGTTTATTTAATGGAAGTAGCGCTTGGTGTGATTATGATAATGATGGAGACCCAGATTTAATTATTTGTGGTCAAACTGCAAATTCGGCTTCAAGTGTTACACGGCTTTATAAGAATGAACCTACCGGTAGATTGATTGAGGATACAAACCAAGAGTTTGTAGGTTTGAAAGCAGGTGTTTTTAAATTTGTGGATTTAGACCAAGATGGAGATCAAGACTTAATTATGTCGGGTTGGAATATTATTTTAGACTCCAATGTGACAAAAGTGTATAAGAATGAACCTCTTGGGACTTTTACAGAGGTAGAGTCAGGAATAGATTTTGGAGTTAGCTACGGCTCCATAGAGACAACAGACTTTGACTTAGATGGAGATCAAGATTTTATAATCTCTGGTGCGGATTCAGTTGCGAATTTGGCAACAGATGTTTTGAGTTTAGGAGCACAATTATTTAGAAATAACTCAGACTTTTCTTTTTCAGCAATACAAAACTTTTCGGATGTTCGGATTGCAAATTTTATGGATATCAATTTAGATCTAAAACCCGATCTAATTTTAAATGGAACTACTGAATTTGGAGATATTAATAGCTCTTTTTGTAGTGCCTACCTTAATACTTCAGATGCATCAAGTGCTCCTCCTAGTTCTCCTGTAAGTCTTACCGCATTTGCCGTTAGCAATCGGGCTATTTTTACATGGGGTGCAGGGTCTGATGATAATGATAACTCTACTGGATTAAGATATAACTTAAAAATTGGTACACCAGAAGGTAGGTATAGCCTCCTTTCACCGGCTGTTATCTATGGGGAATCGAATATTGGACAACGCTTGATTCGAGAATTTAAAAATATTCCTCATGGAATATATTACTGGTCTGTACAAACTCTAGATGCTTCTGGTAATTCCTCTCAATGGTCCGATGAAGATACTCTATTTATTTCTAGGTTGGTTACCTCTACACAGTCTTTGCCTGGCGTTTATTTTGCTACAGCCGGTTGGGCTGATTATAATAATGATGATAAATTAGATTTAGCATTAACCGGAGTTACTTTTTCGGGTAATAGTATTACTAGTCTTTATAGGAATGAAGATGATCTATTAAATCCAGATTTAACTCAAAGTATTGATGCCGTTTTTGGTGGTCACCTTTCCTGGGTTGATTATACAAATGATGGTAATCTAGACATTTCATTGTCGGGTTTTCAAATAATTGATTTTAATGGTTTTCCCGCTACCGCATTTTATAAATATCAAAATGGGAATTATGTTTTTGATCCTCAAGACAACGTTACTAATGATATTTATGGATATACAATGGGGATAAATGGAGGTTCTAATAATCATTCATGGGGTGATTACGATAATGATGGTGATTTTGATTTTGTAATTGGAGGAACGAACTATTATGGTGAAAGAAACCTGAGTCTTTTTAAGAATGTGGGCGGTGATTTAAATCAAGATTTTTCCCAATCGAACCTGATTCCTTTATTTCCATGCATGGTGAATTGGGTAGATTTAAATAATGATGGTTTTTTAGATTTGGTAACTGTCGGTGCGGATTCGAACGCATCTTTAGTTTTGATTTCATATCTTAATGATTCTACTTCTATTTTAAAATATTCAAGCAACTGGTCCTCTGACCAATTGGGTGTTACAGCTGGGACATTTGATTTTTCAGATTACAATGATGATGGCTTTATCGATTTTTGTATTATAGGATTAAATAGTGAGAGCAATCCTATTTGCCAAATAGTAACGAACTCATTAGAAGGTTTTACACAAGAGGATTCGCATAGCTTAAAAGGTCTTTTTAATGGAAGGGTCACATGGGGAGATTATGACAATGATGGAGACCTTGACCTTTTAACTTCAGGTTTATCAAGTACTCAAAATGGTGGCAGTATACCTTATACATCCGTTTATTCTCAAACAAATTCTAATTTTATTTTAGATGAAACATTAGAAATAGATTCATTAGGTTTTAGTTTTACGCAATTTGGTGATTATGATAGTGATGGTGATCTAGATTTATTTGTAGCAGGAATAAATTCAAATTCAGATGTGGTTTCTAAAGTATATGACAATCTCGAAGCTCTTGAAAATACAAATAGAGCACCGAATAGACCTTATAACCTCAATATAAATATAGATAAAAAAGATATCAAAATTTCGTGGAACTCTCCAGTTGATATCCCGACAGATAAAAGTTTTTATACTAAAGAGTCAGGACTAAGGTATCAAATCCAACTTGGATCAGAAGATGAAAATTCAGAACATAAAGTTATTACTGGACATTATGGTAATAATCAAATTGGATTGACTCATTTAACTGAAAAAAAAGTAAGAAATATACCTGAAGGAAATTATTTTTGGAGAGTGAGGGCTCTAGATCATGGATTTGAAAAATCAAATTGGTCTGAGAAAGATTATTTTTATATTGACACAACGCCACCTTTTGTTGACACAGTACGTGCTAATTATATATCCTCAAAAGATGTAATTCTGGTTGTCAAATTCAAAGAATCTTTCTTTCTAGACTTAAATGTAGACCCGTTAGTTTATGTCACCCACCCTGAAGTCTCTGATTTTGATGAAGATGGTATTATAGATACCTTAATGGTTACAAAAGAAAGTTATAATGGTGATGAATGGACAGGGTCAATATCTTTGCCAAAAACATTTAATGGTAAAGCCTTAAATATTCATGTCTCTAATGTCTTTGATTTGAGAGAGAATCAAATGATTTCAGAGTCAATTTTCAAAACACCTGTAACCGTGATTTCTTTAAACGGAGGTACGTCAATTAGTGAAGATGGGAATGCATTTCTTATGGTTCCTCAAAGTGCCATTACTTCGGATGCTTCTATTTCAATAAATAATACAGAATATGGTCTGAATCTTGGAGATTCAACATATCAATTAAGTAATCTCTATGACATAAAGCCTAATACTTTAGTTTTAGAAAAGCCTGCGGTAATCCGAATTTCATTAAATGATACTTTATTAACGGATCTCGAGATGCTTCCTTATATAGCACGAATAAGTGATTCAGGTTCATTATTATCCCTTGGCGGCTCTAAAATATCTATAAATAAAGAATCTTTTTTACAAGTTCAAGTTAGCGAACTAGGTATCTATGGAATTTTTGTTGGTAAGAATGCTTCTCGTATTGACACTGTTTCAAATAACTTAGTTTGCCAGCCACGAATTTTTTCACCCGCTGGTTCTATATTTGAATTTAATAAAACAAATATATTATTCAATCTAGATGAAAATGAAAGTCAAAATATTACTGCTCGAATTTTCAGTTTAAGTGGGCGATTGAAAAAGATAATAGAACCGGAATCAATTAATGCTGTTGGTGATCAAGTCCTTGTTTGGGATGGTCGCGATTCTAATGGAGAAGTTGTTACAAGCGGTTTATATATAGTGACATTAGAAAAAGAAAATACTGTACTAAAAACAACTGTAGGCGTGTTGAATAGATGAGATATTTTCTTATAATTTTATTTTATTTTTCTTTTTTATCTTCTCAGTCTACAGATCAACTTTTTTTTGGTACACGACCCTTTGGCATGGGAGGTGCCTTCATTGCTGTTGCAAATGATGCTAATGCAATTAGTTGGAATCCTTCCGGATTACCCGGGCTTAGAAGAAAAGAATTTACTTCAACTTATTCAAATTTATATGATATGGGGATTTCAAAATCTTATATGGGTTTTGTTTTTCCCTTCTCAGATAAAATTGCATTTGGATTAGATTGGGGAAATATTGGGTTTGATGACACAGAACTTTTGTACTCAGAAAATAAATTAGCTTTTGCAATTGGTTTTCAACCTTTCTCTATTTTTTCTATGGGTTTAAATGCAAAATATATTTCGAGAGATATGCAACTTGATGGTACTTCATACGGGAAAAGTGTAGGAGTTGGGTATGACTTAGGTTTTTTATTCGAGCCTCATAAAATGATTCGGTTTGGATTAAGTGTGTATGATTTAAATAACACTAAGGTTGATTATGAAGATACTATTTCAGAAACAATTTTAGAGCAAGCAATTAAGTTGGGCGTTGCAATACAGCCGTTAGAAAATTTAATCATTGCGTATGACTTAGGAGATCGTAATCATTTCGGATTAGAGTATATAGTCGCAAACCGATTATCTTTGCGTACCGGATACCAAAAAGAGAATTTAGGTGGAGAAGGAATTAATATTTTTTCGGCGGGAACATCAATAAAATTTAAAAGCTTGATTGTCGAATATGGATATGAAACACATCCATATCTTGATCCAACTCACAGATTCTCATTAGCATTACAATTGAGTCCTGATGTTGTTAGTATTACGACTACTAAAATCTCGCATAATCCTATTTTTCGTTCATTGCATCGATATTATGAATCAGAACCATTTGCTAAAATAGGAATTAAAAATATATCAGATGAAGATTTGCCTGTTGATGTTTCTCTTTTTGTACCGACAATGATGGAAACACCCCATACACAATCGATTACGCTTCCACCAAAATCGGACGAAGAGTACGAAATAGATATCTCTTTTGCTAGTGATGTATTATCTTCT
>Ga0308010_1001877_pt1 | contig 11277 bp, 7 predicted proteins | sample Neamet129_FD_202368 | JGI IMG/M metagenome (GOLD analysis project Ga0308010, IMG submission 202368) | Marine microbial communities from water near the shore, Antarctic Ocean - #129 | ecosystem: Environmental > Aquatic > Marine > Unclassified | place: Southern Ocean | collected 2014-07-24 | reverse complement strand
ACCTCTTTGAATATGACCTAAAACTGAAACTCTCACTTCATATTCAGGCATATTTTTTTCTACATATGTAGCAATTTCAAAAACATTTTTTCCTGTTTTATCTCCCTCAGCAATCATAACAATACTCGATGATTTCCCAGACTTCTGACTTTTTCTGAGAGATTCTAAAAGTCTTTCTAGACCCATATCTTCTTCCGGAATTAAAATTTCTTCTGCTCCTGCTCCAATTCCAGCATTTAAAGCAATATGTCCAGCATCTCTACCCATAACTTCAACTATAAATAAACGATTATGGGATATTGCAGTATCTCTAATTTTATCTATTGACTCAACTACTGTATTTAAAGCAGTATCAAACCCTATAGTGAAGCTAGTTCCTGATATATCATTATCAATAGTTCCAGGGATTCCAATAATTGGAATATCATACTCTTTATTAAAAAGAATTGCTCCAGTGAATGATCCGTCACCGCCAATTACTACAAGTGCATCGATTTCATATTCTTTAATTTTATTATATGCTTTTTTTCGCCCTTCTTTGTTGTAAAAATCTTGACATCTGGCAGTTTTGAGTACAGTCCCACCCTTATTAATTATATTATTTACACTTCTAGCATTTAATTGTTTAATTGATCCTTCTATCATTCCTTGATAACCTTTATAAATACCAAAACACTCTATGTTATTATAAACACTTGATCTTACTACTGCTCTTACAGCAGCGTTCATGCCAGGGGCATCTCCTCCTGAAGTTAAAACACCAATTTTTTTAATTTTTTTCATTTACTTTAAATACATAACAAATTTAACTATTCTTAATGGCATAAAAAAAACTAAATTTAGATTAATTAAAAGATAAAAAAAGAAGAAAATTTAAACTACTCTGACTCTTTAACTATTTTATTTATTAATTCCCTAAAAGTATTAAAATCAACATTATATGAAATACCCATTCCTTGAGTGTATCCTAATTTATCCCCTATATACCTAAATTCATTTTCTTTATTAAAAACCTTTGCTTTAAGTGAGCCGTCTTCATTTAAAATAAAGTCAATTTGGACGTCACCAACAATTAAAGTTTCATTGACACCTCCGATGGGAACACCAATTTTTCCATTTATAAGAATTTTATCACTAATTTGAGTAGAAAGAGTTAACCCTAGCCTATCTTCTGAAAAAATATCTAAATCAGCATTTCTATCTCCCTGAAGATAATTAATACCTACTTTTAATTTTTCGTCATCATTGCCAATAATAGAGGTGAATATATCAGATGCTTTTTCATATAAATTATTTGTAATTCCTTCGACAGAAAGACCAATCTCATTAATAAATATACCCTGAGAAAGAAGAGAAATTGCTTGAAGTTGGCGCCTTTGTGGATCTGCTAAACGGTAATTAATTTCAGACACTACAGTGCCACTTGTATTGGGAAAAAAAATTTCAAAAATTGGATTATCAGGTTTTAATAAATCTCCTTGTAAATTAATCCCTAACTCGGTTGGAATTTTTTTATTAAAATTTGGATTATCTAACAAAATAGCTGGATTTGCCCCTCCTGGAACTTCATATAAAGCATTTAAATTCATCTGAGCTCCCAATGGATTTCCATCCCAAACAATTGTCCCTCCTGGCTTTAGATTGAATTTTTTATCTAAAAGACCAAGATTCTTAAAGTTATAGATCCCATTAGTCGTTGTAAAGTCTCCCCACATATTAAACTTACCCTTAGTATTAATTTCCATCCTTAGATTTCCATAACCTCTTCCATTTAAATAACTACCTGAAGATTGATCTACAACAATTTCTACAATTGCATCATTATTTATATCCATTTTAAACTCCATCTCTAAACCAGTAATTTGATTAATTAGTGGTTTGGAAAACTCATTTATCTTATTAACTTTTATTTTATTGTTCTTATCAATAAATTTTATAAATGAAATATCAGAAATTTCTTGAGTATCCTTCAGTGGTATTTTAATTGATGTTCCAGGAGCAGTTAAACCATTTACTTTAAGCTGAAGATTTTTTATAGGTCCTAGTAATGAAATATCGCCTGATAAAAATCCCTGTCCATAAAATAAAGATTCAGAAGTTTCTTTTTTGTTAAGCAAAAGAAGTTTTTCAGACTGAACCGATAAATCAATATTCCAGTCTTTAAAATTTGAATGATCAAATTTTGATTCAAATTTCGCCTTTGTTTTAAAAATATTATCATGAATTTCAGTTGGTAAAAAATTTAAAACATTATTTACAAAGTTTACTTTACTATTATTAGATAAAGTATAATCAACATTCAAATATGGAAGAGAAAAGTGTGCATTATCTAAATTAATTAAGCCGGTATTTTGAAGATTATTAAGATTTCCCCATATATTAAGATCTCCATCTAAATTTCCGCGAATATTTGATATTGAATTCTTACCAAGAGGTGAAGAAAATGAAATATCAAATTTTGAAAATGAAATATCTAAATCTAGTTTTGATAAGGATTTATCGTAAATTAAGTTTCCAATTCCTGAAAAAGTTTTATTATCATTTTTAATTAAACTCCAATCTATTGAATAAGAATTTGATAGAGTATTTCCCATTACATTAAAATCAAATTTACCAACTAAAACTTTGTTTATAATTACCTCAGGAGACTTTATAAAACCTTTAAATGAATTATCTGTTTGAGATCTTCTCAATTCCCAACTGGAATTAAACAAACCATTAAATTTAAAATTTTCATTTTGTTTAAAAAACTGATTAAAGTTTGAATTTTTAATATCTAAATTAACATCAAATTCATCTGAACCTTTATAAAATCCTTTGACCTTAAACAGAGAGGTTCCTGAACTAATTTTAAAATTTTTAATTTCGTAAGAACCATCTGAATAATCGAATATAATAGGCTCATTTTCAAATTCCTTAAGTTTCCAGTTTTTATTATTAAAAGAAATTGAAGATTCAGTCAAGTAAAATATACTCTTATTTTTATTAAGTTTATCAATATCAAAGTTGAAATCAAACCCGTCACCTCCATAGATTACAGAATTTAAACTAACATTAATAGACAACTTATTTTGATTTATTTTACTTCCTAGTATAAATTCACCAAGGTTAGAATTTTTATAAATAGCTTTATCAATAATCAACTTACTAGCTCTACTAGATAATTTATTATTTAAATTAATCTTTAAACCTTGTGCAAAAAAATCTTGATATTGAAAAAAAGGAACTTCTATATCTAGATAAGACTTATTTTCGTCACTACTTAGATATCCTATTAAATTAAAATCTTCTGTGCTTTGAATATCTGTATTTAAAATATTCACTAAATCCTTTGATAAAGTGAAATCAAATTTAACTTCTTGTACTTTAGAAAGTTTTGATTTTGGAATAATTGGAAAAGTTTCTGATAAAGCATTATTAATTAACAGCTTTGTTTTACTAAGATCAAACCTTCCAATTGCTTCACCTGAAAGCCAAGATGAGTTTATTATTGAAAAATTACGGAAACCATCTTTATTAAAGCTATTTAAATAAAAGTCTGCAGAATTTAACACCCCTTTTTTATGAATTAAACTTAAGTCTTGAACTGTTAAAATAATTGATGCATCATCAATACTACGTCCTTCAATTTTACTTTTAAAAATTCCACTCAAAATAGCTTTACCTCCTCCAATTTGGTTGTTAATATTAGATAGATCATAAGACTTTAAATTTATAACTGAACTGAGTTTATTAATTTCTGGGGAAAAATCGTATTCTAATTCACTTAATAAAACTTCAACCCTACCCAATGTACTCCATGAAATATTTCCTTTCTTAAAATCACCAGAACCTTTAGCATTAAACTTTATAGCGTTAGTGTTTTTTTGAGATAAATAACCTTCTTCTATTTTCCAGTCTACAAGATCATTCTTTAAATTTAAATTTAAATTAGCTGAAGCAAAGCCATCAAAATTTAACTTTGATATTTTTGATAAATTCAATTTTTTAATATTAATAAAAATTGAATTAGATTTTTTATTAATTAAACTAGACTTAAAAACTCCAAAAGTACTTTCAATATTGGTGATTAAATTCCATTTTTTGTTAGAGTAATCTCCACTTAAATCAAACTTGTTTATTTTTTCATTTTTAAAGAATTCTAATAGGGGTTCTGGTTTTTTTATAATACTATTTAAATCATTTAAACTTAAAGTGTCAATTTTAATAAATCCGGAAAAGAGATTTTCTTTTTTAGAAAAGAAATTCAAAATATCTATTTCTGCATTAAGCTTTGAATAACCAAAATCTAGATATACATTTTTAATATTAATAGAATCTATAGAGCCCATCAATTCTAATTCTCCAGAAATATTTAAATTTGAATCTATATTTACATTAAGTTTAGAAGGTTTAAAATCTAAGATTCTAATTTTTGAATTAATTTTTGGTTTTTCAAAGTAATCAAAAAAATTTCCTGAGGACGAGCCGTATTCTATGTTACCATATAAGTTACCCTGATCAGAAATAAAAGAAAAATCATCAAAGGAAAAAGAGCATCCTAAATATTTAAATGAATTAGATTTAACTGAAAAAGAATTAATTTTTGACACTTCAAATTCTCCATCAATTATGCCTGACTCAATAAAGTCTGGTCCAGCAATAATATCATTTAGTTTTAGTTTGAATATTTTATATGAATTATTATCATTTGGTAATCTTATCTGACTATTATTTATTTTAAAAGAGGAAACAGATATAATAGGTGAAACTTTAGTTGTATCCTTTTTTAAATTTATACTATTTAAAAAAAACTGAAGACTGCTGACTTCATTCGCTGGATATTTTTTTATTTTAAGAATCATTCCATCCAAATGCAAATTGGAAAAGCGTACATCTCCTTTGACAAGTTTTTCAAGTGATTTTAGATTGGTTTTTAGGTTTTTAATATAAACCAATGTGTCGTCAAAATGATCATTAAGCAATATGTCCTTTAAGACAACCCCATCTTCAAATGATAATTCAGATGAATCAATACTGATATCAAGATTATACTTTTCACTTATTTTATTGGTTAAGCTATTAATAACTTTTTCTTGAATATTTCCTAATTTCAGCATATAAAATATTGACAACAAAATTATTGCTATAAAAAATCCATTTAATATTTTGTAACTACGTTTGATGTTAATCGTTTATTTTTGTTAAGTTACTATTTCATTTATGAAACAAAAACCTTGCTATATTTTAGGAATTGAATCTTCATGTGATGATACTGCTGCTGCAGTTTTAAATCATAACAAAGTTCTATCAAATTGTATAACCAACCAAGAAATTCACAATCAATATGGAGGAATTGTCCCAGAACTAGCTTCAAGAGCTCACCAAGTAAACATAATACCTGTAGTTGATCAAGCTCTAAAACTCGCAAAAATCAAGTTAAATCAGTTAGATGCTATCGCTTACACTCAAGGTCCAGGTCTATTAGGTTCATTACTTGTTGGGAATAGTTTTGCAAAATCAATAGCAATGGGTTTAAATATTCCATTAATTGGAGTTAACCACATGCAGGCTCATATATTAGCTCATTTTATTGACTCTAAGAAACAAAAAGTTCCGGATTTCCCATTTATAGGAGTAAATATTTCTGGAGGTCATACTCAAATCATGATTGTTAAAAATTATTTTGATATGGAAATTATTGGCACTTCACTTGATGATGCCATCGGAGAAGCTTTTGATAAATGTGGAAAAAAAATGGGACTAGATTATCCCTCTGGTCCATTAATTGATAAATTATCAAAAAAAGGAAAGCCTGATAAATTCATATTTCCAGTTCCGAAGGTAAAAGGATTAAATGTTAGTTATAGTGGATGTAAAACTGCGTTTATAAACTTTATAGAAAAAGAGAAGAATAAAAATCATAAATTTATTGATGAAAATCTTAATGATCTTTGCAGTAGCATCCAATCAACTTTAATAAAAATAATAACTCAAAAAATAGAAATGGCAGTAAAGAAAACTGACATAAAAATTGTTGTAATCGGTGGAGGAGTTTCTGCCAATAGTAAGATTAGAGGTTTTTTAATAGAAAAAGAAAAAAATCATGGATGGAAAACCCATCTTCCTTCTATGGAATTTACTACTGATAATGCTGCAATGATATCTGTTGTTGGATATTACAAATTTTTAAATAAAAAATTTAGTGATCTTTCATCAGTTTCTAATTCAAGAATGTCGTTTTAAGATGAGTTTATTTTATAATCCAATAATTAATTTAGAAACTGATAGTTTTATTTTCTCACCAGAAGAAAGCAAACATATTTATAAAGTTTTAAGAAAAGTTCCTGGAGAAATCATTAAAGTTACGGATGGAAAAGGTTTAGAATGGAGAGGAAAATTAACTCAAGTTGGAAATAAAAATACTGAGGCAGAAAAAATTGAATCTACCATAATTAAAGATATTCGTTATGATTTAGAAATAGCAATTGCACCAACTAAAAACAACCATAGAATAGAATGGTTTATAGAAAAAGCAACCGAAATTGGTATTAAAAAAATTCATTTTATAAAAACAGAAAATAGTGAACGAAAAGTAATTAATTTAAATCGTTTTAAAAAAATTGCAATTAATGCAATGAAACAATCTAAACAATTTTATTTACCAGAGATAATTGATATAATTAAATACAAAGATTTTTTATTGATAAAAAGTAATTATCAAAGGCTTATAGCTCACTGTAATAAGAACAATAGGATACACCTTGCTGATATTTCATTAGAATTTAAACCACTAATTGTTCTAATTGGACCAGAAGGAGACTTTAGCAAGAATGAAGTAAAGGCAGCATTATTAAAAAAATTCTTACCAATTAGTTTAGGTAATCAAAGACTAAGGACTGAGACAGCTGCTCTTTATGTAACCCAAACTATTTCAATACTTTCTCATTTACAAAAAATAAGTTAGAGTAGTTTTATATCTTTATTAAATGAAATCTAACAATATTGCCAAAGGAATTTTAATTGCTGTTTATAAATTGTTAATTTTTTCATTTGGAATCTATTTGATTTACTTTCTACGTGAGTTAATTGTTCACTTATCTATTGCAGCAGTTTTGGCACTAATTGGAAGACCAATAGTTTTATTTTTAGAAAGAAAATTAAAATTTTCTTCTCTCTGGGCTGCATCAACAACTCTTTTGTTCTTTATCGCAATAATTACAGGTGTAATTTCATTATTCGTTCCTTTGATATTAAAACAGGGTGATAGTTTATCATTACTTGATGTTGAAGAGCTAGAAAATAAGTTTATATTTCTAAGCTCTCAAATAAATGATTTTATTGGATGGAATAATTCATTTTTTAACAAGAATTCAATTTCAAATAATATATTTTCTAATATTGGATTAAGTAGTATTCCAAGTATTTTAAATGGGTTTATTGGAACATTAAGTAATTTTACAATTGGGCTTTTTTCTATAATTTTTGCAACTTTTTTTCTTCTTAAGGATAGTGATATTTTAGAAAAAACTGCTCTAGTTTTTATAAAAGATGATCAAGAAATAAAATTTAAATTGGCTCTTGATAAAATCAAAGATTTACTTTCTAGATATTTTATTGGGCTTGTCTTCCAGATAATGATTTTATTAATAATATATACTTCTGTATTATTAGTATTTGGAGTTTCAAATGCCTTTATAATAGCTTTTTTATGTGCATTACTAAATTTAATACCTTATTTAGGTCCTATAATTGGAGCTTTTTTAATTAGCGCTCTAACTATGACAAGTTTTATTGACGCCTCTTTTACTGAGATTATTCTTCCAAAAACCACTTATGTACTTTTAGGCTTTGCTTTTGGACAATTAATAGATAATTTTTTTAGTCAGCCATACATATTTTCAAAGTCTGTAAAATCTCATCCACTCGAAATTTTCATAACAATTATTATTGCTGGAACTCTTTTTGGAACAATTGGACTAATTATTGCTATTCCAGCTTACACATCAATAAAGGTAATGCTTCAAACATTTTTTGAAGAAAATAAAATAGTAAAATCATTAACAAAAAATTTATAAAATGTCATCAAGCAAAAATCTGTTCTTTTTACTTTTTTTATTTCAACTTAACATTTACAGTCAGACAAAAATTTCAAGAATAGAAAAAAAAATAATAAAACAAGTTAATTTAAACCAAGAAGAAGCTATACTTTTTTTAGAAAAGGTCATAAATATTAATAGTGGTACATTAAATAAAAAGGGGGTAAGAAAAGTTGGAGATGTTTTTATGAAATCTTTTGATGAAATTAATTTTGACACTAAATGGATTGAAATGCCTAAAGAAATGAATAGAGCTGGACATTTTTTTGCATTTAAAAATGGAATAAAAGGAAAAAAATTGCTACTTATCGGTCATCTAGATACAGTTTTTGAAGAAAACAGTCCCTTCCAAACTTTTGAAAGAAAAGATACTATTGCCTATGCTCCTGGAGGAAACGACATGAAAGGTGGTAATGTGGTTATGCTTTATGCTCTCAAAGCACTAGATCAGTTAGGTTTACTTGAAAACTCTCATATAACAATTGCAATGACAGGAGATGAAGAGAGTACTGGGAAGCCTTTGAGTATCTCAAGAAAAGATCTTATTGAAGCAGCCAAAAAAAGTGATATTGCTCTTGGTTTTGAAAATTCTACTGGATACAACAATGCAACTATTGCTAGAAGAGGAGCATCTGGATGGAGTGTTACAAGTTCTGGAAAAAGAGCTCATTCAGCTGGGATTTTTAGAGATTCAGTTGGTGCAGGAGCTATTTTTGAAATAAGTAGAATTTTAAATAGATTTTATGAGGATGTTAGAGGTGAAAAGTTGTTAACTTTTAATCCAGGAAATTTAATGGGAGGTACTTTTATTAATTATAATATCAAGAAAAGTGAAGGAATAGTCTACGGAAAAACAAATGTTATATCTCAAATTGCAAAAGTTAACGGAGGATTACGATTTATTTCTGAAGATCAAAAGAAGCGAGCTAGAAATAAGATGAAAGCAATTGTTGAGGAGTCTCTTCCAAATACATTATCAACTATATCTTTCACTGATAGTTATCCAGCTATGGGTCCAACTCCAGGAAATATTGAACTTTTAAAACAATTAAGTGATGTCAGTGTTTCTCTTAACCAAGGAGAAGTGATTCCATACGATCCAGGGAAAAGAGGTGCTGCTGACATATCTTTTGTTGCAAATTACGTTGATGCCTTAGATGGTCTTGGAACAATGGGGGAAGGAGCGCATACTCCAGAGGAAACAGTTAATCTTAAAACAATGGAAGCTCTCATAACAAGAACAGCAATATTTATTCACCGATTGATTAATTCTAAATAAATTCTACTTAAATATTTCAAGCAACTTTGCTTGTTCTTTAATTGAAGATTCAAATTGTGATTTAAGTTGAGCTACTAATGATTCGGTAGTTTGCACATCATTAATAGTTGTAACTCCTTGGCCAGCTGACCATATCGTTTTCCATGCTTGAGCTTCTGCTTTTGCTGCATCTAATTCGTTTCCAAAATCAACTTTTTTAGATTTTTTCCACTGATCTTCTGTAATACCCATTGCCTCTAAACTTGGTCTTAAAAAACTACCATGAACTCCAGATACAGCTGCTGTATAAACTATATCTTCTGCAGAACTATCAATAATCATTTGTCTATAGCCTTCACTTGCATTACTTTCAGTAACATTAATAAATCTTGTCCCCATGTATGCAAAGTCGGCACCCATTTGTAGTGCGCTAGCTACATCTTTTCCAGAGCTTAAACAACCCGAAAGTAAAATAGTTTTATCAAAGAAGCTTCGTATTTCATTTATTAAAGGAATTGGATGTAGAGTTCCAGCGTGACCTCCAGCTCCAGCTGCAACTAAAATAAGTCCGTCAACTCCAGCTTCTGAAGCTTTTTCAGCATGACGTTTTTTTATCACATCGTGATAAACTAAGCCTCCATAGGAATGGACAGTATCAACAAGCTCAGGAACAGCACCTAGAGAAGTGATAATTATAGGTACTTTATGTTTTACACACACTGCCAAGTCAGCTTGAACTCTTATATTTGTTGCATGTACAATTAAATTTACACCAAAAGGAGCAGCTTTTTTTCCAGTTTCCTTTTCAAAAACCTCAAGTTCCTCTTTGATTTGGATAACCCATTGTTCAAACCCTTCGGTTGATCTATGATTAAGAGCAGGAAATGTTCCAACTATGCCACTTTTACAACAGGCTATAACTAACTCTGGACCTGAAATCAAAAACAAAGGTGCTGCAAATACTGGTAAAGATAAATCACTAAAAAAAGATGGTTTCATTATTTTCTAAGTTTAACAGACCATTCAAAAGAGAAATGAGAAACAACAATGTTATCTTCATTGTATCCTTTAGAATTGATCCATAGGGTTTGACCATCACCAGTTGTAATGGCTTTATTAATAAGTTGTTTTACTTGTAATCCTTGGTCACAAACAAAGCGAATTTGACCTGTTGCTTTTTTGGTGAATTTAGCAGTATTATTAGCCACTAACATAGATATATTATGACCACTTGAATTAATTTCACGCGTTAAGAAAGCTCCTGTAGTCATTTCAGCTGCCATTCCCTGAACTGCCCAGAACATTGATTTGAATGGATTTTGATTAATCCATCTGTGTCTAACTTTAACAATACACTTATCAGAGTTTATTTCATACAATCTTACACCAGACCACCATGCGGAGGGAAGTTTAAAAAACATAAAAAGGTTAAAGCGAGTTGGGGTAACTTTCACAGTCAAATATAATCAATTTTAATTCAAAAAATTATCAATGGAATCGAAGGGTAGTGAAAAAGATTCTGCTACCTCTTTGTAGACAATTTTTCCACCTACAATATTTAAACCTTTAATTAAATAAGAGTTTTCATTACATGCCTTCTTCCATCCCTTAGAAGCTAATTCTCTAGTATAAGAAATGGTAGCGTTTGTTAAAGCTTTTGTAGAAGTGTTTGGAACCGCTCCAGGCATGTTTGTTACTGCATAATGAACTATATCTTGAATAGTATTAATAGGTTTATCGTGAGTTGTTGGAATACTTGTCTCAAAACAACCTCCTTGATCAATTGCAACATCAACAAGCACAGCACCTTTTTGCATATTTTTTAGCATATCTTTAGTTATTAATTTTGGGGCCTTAGCACCAGGAATTAAAACTGTTCCAATAATTAAATGTGAAGTTTTTATATGCTTACTTATTGTTGAAGAATCCGAATAAAGTACT
>Ga0308010_1001875_pt1 | contig 11287 bp, 14 predicted proteins | sample Neamet129_FD_202368 | JGI IMG/M metagenome (GOLD analysis project Ga0308010, IMG submission 202368) | Marine microbial communities from water near the shore, Antarctic Ocean - #129 | ecosystem: Environmental > Aquatic > Marine > Unclassified | place: Southern Ocean | collected 2014-07-24 | reverse complement strand
ATAGAAATGCCCCCCGCTCTCTTCTACCTGCTTTAACATAGAAATATCAACACCTTTTATAAAATTATTAATTTGAGCTGATAATACGGAATTAAGAAGGATGATGAAAAAAAATCTATTCATTTAATAAGTACCATTTAAGCCATGAGAAAAAATAAAAGATAATAATCTATGCATAATATATACATATTAAGGTTTATTTTTATATCCGTCATTCTTTTTATATAGTATATCATTTAAGGTTCATTCAATGCCATTCATTTGAAGTGATATCTATTTTCTTCAATAGATTTTTAACAATATCAGACCATAATAATAATTTTTGAAAAAGGGATTCTTTAGTTGAATATTTCTGAATTCATTTTAAAAAGTCTTTTTTTCCAAAATAAATTTAGGTGCAGAAAAAGAAAAACTGCTTTTATTATCGTTATAATTGAATTTTCCGATCCAAACTGAATTGCATTCTTCTTGAGTTTTTTTTAAAGCAGATATCAGTTTTTTATGATTAAAAACTGTATCAATAGTACCTTTAAATATTATTTGATCAATAATCGTTTCAGCAAAATTAACATGTACTTTATAACTAAATATATCATTAAGTGCTTCAGCCATTTTTTTATTAATATCTAGAAAATCTAAAATCGAGACATTAGGCTTTTTGAATTCTAAACCATGTAAAACTAACATTAGATCAAAAGACATATTTTTCATTTTAATATTTATCATATAAGATCAAGAGTTTCAGTTATACATAGATGTATGGTCGAACATCTGACTACTAATTATTTATCCAGAAGATATATCTATTCAAACATACACTTACAAATAATTATTTTTTATACTTAACAATCATTTTATTTCTGTAGAATTCCTCTGACTCTTCACTTTCTGTTACAATAGTAAGTAAATCTTGTTCAATATAATAGATTGCATTTATTGTATCTGTTTCAACTATTATTCTTAGTCGATTTTCTTTAACCAACCACTGCCCTTCTCCTTTTTTTCTTTCACCCTCCTCCATAGAGTTATATGACATTACACCTGATTTATCAAAGGTAATTGTCTCGATATTTTTATCATCTTTATATACAAAAACCTTTTCTTCTTCTTCTGCACTAATGGTTGTTTCGCTTGATTCAAATATCCATTTATCAATTAATTTTAAATTTTTGTACTTAGAAGAGATTTTAAAAAAACTTTGATTACTAAATAATTGAACGGAAATAAACAGGAAAATAAATATTTTCAACATTTTCATATAGAACCTTTAGATAATTATAAACTATGGAACAAAGTATATATATAAAAAGATTATGCTTCAATAAAAAAAATAGTGGTCTGATTTAACTAAATATGAAGATCTGAACCTTTTATCCTTCGAATTAGAGTTTTTATTTAGAATAATTACTTATAATAAAAAAGTAATAATTAAATAAAATATTAATTTAAAAAAGGTCGTGTGAAAGTTTTTATTCTAGTCTTTATTTCCAATTTAATCTATTCAACAAAGGTTCAAATTCATTATAATAAAAACCCTTTCTTTTCAATAGATTGAATAATCTAGCCCTGTTTGATTCTGTATCTAGTTTGTTAGAAATAAACTTATCTATATGCCATTGACATAAAGATTCAGATGGATTTTCAGTATATAAATGATCAAGGATTTCAGATAGGATAGATTTCTCTATTTTGTGTGGAATAAATTTATATTCCACAGCTTTTCTACCTAATTTTTTCTCTTTAATTAAACTCCCAGCATAAACCTTAGAGAAAGAGACATCATCAATATATCCAGTATCTTCGAGTGCCTGAATAGATACGAGAACATCTAACTCATCATATCCTTTTATTTTAAAACGACGTAAAACTTCAGCCTTACTTCTAGGTCTATATGAAATAAAATTGATAACTTTTTCTTTTACTAGGTTACTATTATTTTTATTTTTTAATAAAGATAACTTTTCATTAGATAATTCAAGATTAACATGAAGTCCTTGTTCAAGTAAAATATCAGAAGAAACAGTTATTTTTTTTCCTGAGTCTAAAGATATTGAAAAATTATTTTTTTTACTTCCCTTTAGGGGTTTTATAGAATCAATTTTTTGAATTTTTTGCTTCCTCTTTAATATCTAATCCCATAAAAGAACGAACCTTATCGGTTACAGATTTATATATGTCTGGATTTTCTTTTAAAAAAGTTTTTGAATTTTCTCTACCTTGACCAATTTTCTTATCATCATATGAATACCAAGCTCCAGTTTTTTCAACAATTTCACCGGTCACAGCTAGATCGAGTATATCTCCCTCAGAGCTTATTCCCTGTCCATACATAATATCAAACTCACTCTGTTTAAAAGGAGGAGCAACTTTGTTCTTAACTACTTTAACACGCACCCGACTTCCAACCATCTCAGTTCCATCTTTTAAAGTTGTAATTCGTCTAATTTCCATTCTGATTGAAGAGTAAAACTTCAATGCCCTACCACCAGATGTGGTTTCAGGATTTCCAAACATCACTCCAATCTTTTCTCGGATTTGGTTTATGAAAATCACAGTAGTATTTGACCGACTAACTGTTCCCGTTAGTTTCCTCAAAGCTTGAGACATTAACCTTGCTTGAAGACCAACATGGTGATCTCCCATATCGCCTTCTAATTCAGCTCTAGGTACTAAGGCCGCCACAGAATCAATAACAATTACAGAAACTGCACCACTTCGAACAAGAGTATCACAAATTTCAAGCGCTTGTTCACCATGATCAGGTTGGGAAATCAATAAATCTTCTGTATTTACTCCTAATCTTTTAGAGTATTCTGGATCTACAGCATGTTCTGCATCTATAAAAGCTGCGTTACCTCCTACTTTTTGAGCCTCGGCTACTATATGTAAGGCCAAAGTAGTTTTACCGGAAGATTCCGGACCATAAATTTCTATAATACGACCTTTAGGAACACCGCCAACACCAAGTGCCACATCTAAGGAAAGGCAGCCAGTGGGAATTGAGTTTTCATAATTAGGAACATGATCATCCCCTAATCTCATTATGGAACCTTTTCCAAATTGTCTATCTATTTGTGTGATTGCAAGCTCAAGAGCTTTATTTTTTTTATTTTCTGTTGCCATTCTAAGTACTCCTTACAGTTTTTCCCCTAGAGGAAATGATTTTATTAATGTATATACTGCTCCCGTAGAAAGTAATTCACTGCTTAAAAATTGCACACGATCTACCGAGAAAACAATTGGATCATATGTTGATTTAAGAAATAAATTGACATCTGGAGTTACTTTCTGAGGGTATTTAATTCGTGCAATTGTTATATGTGGAATAGACTGTTTTTCCTCTTTAGGAAAGCCACATGAATCAAAAAGGTTTTCAAATTGGGTTACAGCAGTATCTAATTGCTTTGTAACTCCCGAAATACCGAGCCACAATACTTTTGGTCTTTCTTTATTAGGAAAACATCCAGTTTTTTCAATTGTTAATTGAAAAGGTTTAATGTTTTTAGCAATTTCCTCAATCTTTACCAATAAATCTGGTATGGATGATTCTTGAGTATAATCTAAAAACTTTATTGTTAAATGTAAATTGAGGTTTTTGACCCATTGAACCTTAGATTCTTCTTCAATCGTCGAATAAAGCATGTTCTTTTTTGATCTGACCTCAGCGGGAACAGGTATAGATAAAAAAGTTCGAATCAATGTGTCTTCTATGCTCATATGCTAAGCCTCAACATGTTAAGCGCGGCCTGACTAGCCCTTATTTTATTCCTTTCTCTATCATTTCCAAACATAAATTTTTTCACCTTTGTAGAATGTTCACTTGAAATACTAATAAATACTGTACCCACAGGTTTTTCAATAGTACCACCACCAGGACCAGCAATTCCTGTTACAGAAATACCGTAATCGGTACCAAACTTGCTCATTACACGAGAAGACATTTCACCTGCTACCTGTTTACTGACAGCTCCCTTATCTAATATTAAATTCGAAGGTATTCCTAAAAATTGAGTTTTTGATTCATTACTATATGTTATTACCCCACCATTTAATATTTTTGATGAGTTTGATGTATTTGTAATTCTATGCATTATCAGACCACCCGTACACGATTCTGCAACTGAGATTGTTTTTTTCTTTAAGATTAGATGTTTTACAATAACCTCTTCAATTGAAATTTTTCTATCAGCATAAGATATATCTCCAAAAATATTTTGAAGTGCAATAAATAACTTTTCAACTTTATTCATGGATGTTCCTGACAACCTAATATCCACTCCATGAACCGAAGGGTAATAACCTATTTTACAATCATGATTACTTTCAGTTATTTTAATAATTTTCTCAGCTAAGGTAGATTCAGGTACACCCGTTGTTCTTATCAATTTTCTAAAAATTGGATTAGAAATATTTTTTGCTACCCTTGGTAAAATTGAGTGTTTCATCATCTCTTTCATTTCTTTAGGAACTCCTGGAAGAGAGAAAAAAGAGGTACCTTCTTGTAAAAAACAATATCCTCTAGCTGAACCAATTAAATTTGGGAGAACTTCTCCTATTGATGGAATAATTGCCTGGGATTTATTGGATTCTACAATTTGAATATTTAACTTTTTAAACCTTGAAACTAATTTATCCCAGTATTCTTTATCAAATTTCTCATCAACCTTAAAATAATCAAAAAGAGTTTTTCTTGTTATATCATCATCCGTTGGTCCTAGTCCTCCTGTAATAATTATATAATTAGGATTAAAATTCTTTAAATAAGACAATGAGGATATAATTTCTTTTGTTTCATCTTGACATGTAATCTGACGGTCGACTTTGCCGCCTAGTTTTGTTAATTCTCTGGAAATCCAGGTAGAATTAGTATTCGTAGTATCCCCAGCTAAAATTTCATCACCAATTGAAAGAATAGATATTATCAAAATTTAAAATACAAAAGACTTTGTGTTAGCAAACATGCAAAAATCCCAGCGACTACATCATCCAACATTACACCAGAAGCATCATGCATATCATCCATTGCTTTAATTGGACCCGGTTTAAATATGTCAAAGATTCTAAACAGTACAAATGCAATTAAACCCCATTTTATAGAATGAGGTACTAAATACAGGGAGATCCACATTCCTACCCACTCATCTATAACAATAGCTTGCGGGTCATCATCTTCCCATACTGTTATTAAAATATCAGTAACAACTATTCCGAAAAAGAAAATTGCTCCAGTAATTAATAAGAATAATGGGTCACTTATTTTAGGTTTTAAAAAAAACCAAGCAACTAATGCCACAAAGCTACCAAATGTACCAGGTGCAAAAGGAATCTTCCCGACATAAGCAACAGTGCCAAAAAATTCAGAAAATCTAAACTGTAGACCTTTATTCACTTTGCAGGAAACCTTTTATAGCATTTCTGTTTGAGTAGATATAAGTCAAACCAGTGAAAACTGTGAATGTGGTCACAAATAAGGTAAGATTGTGAATTATATTATATTCTCGAATTATTGATAAAACGGGTATGGCCCATGCTAATGAGAGACCTTTTACCCCTAAAAATATTAAAATAAAACTAATGATAATCATTTGGGTAGCAGTTTTAGCTTTTGCAATAGTAGAAGTCACCATTGAAAAACCTTTTTGTTCGATAGCCATTCTTAAACCTGTAACAAAAAGATCTCTACATAAAATAAGTCCAACCATCCAAAACTCAATAATCCCTAATAAGGAAAATGAAATAAAAGCGGATGAAACCAAAATTTTATCAGCTAAAGGGTCTAAGAATTTTCCCTCGGGAGTTATTTGATTGTACTTTCTTGCATGATATCCATCATAAGCATCCGTTACACTTGCTATAATAAAAATAGCTAACGCAATTGGATGGCCATAAGGATGTTCAGAAAAAAGACATAGTATAAATACTGGAGTTAATAAAATTCTAAAAAGAGTTAGAATATTAGGTACGTTTAAACGGATGTTCTTCCCTCCATAGCTCTAATTAATGTCGCTTCATCAATGTAGTCTAAATCACCTCCAACAGGTAAACCCCTTGCCAGCCTTGAGACCTTAATCTGCTTATCTGTTAAAACTTTATCTAAATACAACGATGTCGTCTCACCTTCCACGCTAGAGTTAGTGGCTAGTATAATCTCCATTCCGGGGTTAACTCGATTAACTAGACTAGATATATTTAAATCATCTGGACCAACACCATCAAGAGGTGATAAAACACCACCTAAAATATGATAGATACCTTTGTAGCTATTCGTTTTTTCAAATACAAACACATCTTGAGCATTTTCAACTACGCACATAGTATTTTGATCTCTAGTTACATCTGAGCAGATAATACAAATTTCTGTTTCTGTAATACCATAACACTTAACACATTTTCTAACTTTCAACTTGACTTCTCGTAGCGCATTAGAAAAATGAGCAATCCGATCACTATCTGTTTTTAAAATATGAAAAGTAAGCCTTTGAGCTGTTTTACGTCCAATACCCGGAAGTCTAGAGAATTCATCTATTAAGTTATTTATACTTTCAGGAAAAGATTTCAATTACATTCCTGGGATTTTCATTCCACCAGTAACAGAATTCATTTTTTCTTGAGAATCTGCTTGTGATTTTGATAGTGCTTTATTTACAGCAGATATAATTAAATCTTCCAGCATTTCTTTACCTTCAGACATGGCTTCTTCATCAATCGTAATATTAAGAACTTCTTGCTTCCCATTGACTTTTACAGTCACCATTCCTCCACCAGAATCAGCTTCAACAACTAAATCAGAGAGTTCATTTTGAACTTCTTCTATTTGCCGTTGCATTTGCTGAGCTTGTTTTAGCATCTTAGACATATTTCCTTTAAACATATATTCTCCTATCGTAATATTTCTCCGTCGAATAAATCGACGACTTTATTAAAAATTTCTTCGTCTTTAGGGTTTGACTCATTTTCAACTATCTTTTTGTTTGATATTTCTTTAATCGCTTCTAAATCAGTTTTTTCAAATTTAATTTTAAGTTTAGAACCAATAATATCAAGTAAGATACTTTCTATTAAGGGCATACTTCGTTCCATGGCTTTCACATTAAATCTAGTCTTTTGTTGAGCTTTTAATAAAATTAATTCATTATTTACTGAAATTGGAGAGTAATCTTCAAGTACAGCGCCAATAGAGGGCTTTTCAATATTTATTCTAGCGATAATATTAAACCACTCGGTTTCTATTCGGTTTAAAAGATCCTCTGAACTTAAAGAGGGTTTTACGGCTGAAGCTATTGGTTCTTGAGCATTCTCTACTTGAATTTCTTTTTTATTATCTTCAGGAAGAGGTTCAACAATCTTGACCTTTTCAATATTTTTCAAAGGCTCTTTTTTGATATTATTTAAAACCTTTGATTCTTTTTTATCTTCATTTGATAGATCTTTTTTTTCAGGAATTGGAACTTCTACTTTCAAATTACCTGGTGGTACTATCTTAGTTTTTAGATCTGTATCAATAGGGATGTTGTTTGATATTTCAACTTTACCAGATATAAGGTCATCAATCCTTACGGCTTTATCAAGTTCTAATAATTTTAAAGATGTTACTTCAAGCAGGATATTTGGATTCTCAGATTTTCGAATGGGTGATATCAAATCTATTATCAATTGACTTACTATTAATAAATCTCTGTTGTCCCATCGCTCAGACTCCTCAGCATATTGAATTATTAACTCTTTATTCATCTCTGTAAGAGCCTTACCCTTTTCAATTTTACCATATAGTAAATTTCTAATATGCTCACTAAGGTCAATTAGAATTTCAGCAGGTGGAGTTCCATATTTAGAGAATTCAGATAAAACGGATATCATTTCAATATAATTTTTCTCAAATATTGCATTTGTATATTTAAAAAATAAGTCATTTGGCATTAGACCTAATGCTTGAGTTACATGCTTGTACTCAATATTAGTTCCACAATATGAAATAGTCTGATCTAAAAGAGATAAAGCATCTCGCATACTTCCATCTGCTTTTTTTGAGATGGCTGCAATTGAATCTTGATCGCAAATAATTTTTTCTTTATCAATTATGTATTTAATCCTTTCGGAAATAACAGCAAGGGAGATTCTATTAAAATCAAAACGCTGACATCTCGATATAATAGTTGCTGGGATTTTATGAACATCAGTGGTCGCAAAAATAAATTTACCATGAGCAGGCGGTTCTTCAAGTGTTCTCAATAAAGCATTAAAAGCTTGATTCGTTAACATATGAACTTCATCAATAATAATAACTTTAAAAGCACCGTTCATAGGAGCAAACTTTATCTGTTCTCTTAGTCCCCTAATTTCCTCAATACCTCTATTGGAAGCACCATCTATTTCTAATACATCTAACGAGCGACCTTCAGCTATTTCTCTAGAAGAGGTTTCAAAAGGGTCAAATTCAGAATTTGGCCCACCTTTAGAGTTTAGAGCCATTGCTAATATACGGGCTGTTGTAGTTTTACCTACACCTCTTGGACCTGTAAAAATATACCCCTGCGCTATCCGATTTTGGTTGAACGAATTTACTAACGTTTTTGTAACGTGATCTTGTCCAACAACATCATCAAATGATTGAGGACGCCATTTTAATGATAAAACTTTGTACGACATATTTTTTTTTCGGCCGTGCACTTACGTTCGACTACTTCGGTTCCTTAAACAAATAAAATTAGCTAGCTCATCTTCGAAACATGTCAGCACATAAACAATACAATTTACCGCTGCTCCCTTCCAGGCCTGACGGGATTCATCAATTATCTATTGCAACAGTTCAAAGAATCAGCACTATCTAAAATAAATATTAAGGGCGTATTTAGCCTAGCGTTAGCGTCGATCCTGCTATAGCGGATTGCAGGTTACAGGGCACCGCTAATTCCCCACCTAGCACGGCCAGAAGAATACCTTGTTAATAATTATTCAATACTTAAATTTACAAAGTTTAAAGCTATCTTGAATCATCAATTTTATAATTTCAGTAAATAACTACAATTTTTATTTCTGCAATTTCAAACCAATCCCAAAAGTTTGATTGATCTAATTTTAGAATACCATCTTTAAAATTAAACCTTAATCTTTTTCTGTATAACGACTCTGTAAACCATTCAGAATTATCTCTCTTATAATAAATAGCAACAAAAGGTGGACTGTCTTCAATTAAATCAGGGATTACAAGAGTACAAATAGTTTCGTTAAACTCACCTTCAGAGGTGATAAAATCAATTTTGGAAAAACTATAAACTTTTTTTTTGAGAGGAATATACTCAATCAGATTTCTTTCATGCTCTTGCCCAGATATGGACGAAGAGATGAATAAAAGAACTAAAGAATAAAATAGAGGTTTTAAGATCACCCCTTAATTTGTATCTACTTTTTCTTTCTCCCAAAGAAACCTTTTTTCTTTGGAGCTTCTTCCTTTACAGATTTACTTTCAAGTTTAGCATCTGCTGATTCAAGCTTTTTTTCCCATTCACTCATTTCTTGGGATTCAGGTTCCTCTTCATCTTGTTCATTCTCTGGTTCATCTTGCTTACTTGCTTCTGCTTCTGGATTATCCCAAATTTCTTTAAGACGCTCATGTCTTTTTTCTGAATTCTCTTTGAGCTTTGATAACATTTCATTTACTTCTTCATGAAAATCAGCAATAGTTTGTTGAAGGCGACTAATTAATTCTTCTTGAAGAGGGCCTCCAAAACCATCGCCAACTTGCTCCATTAGATCTCCAAACTGATCCATTAAGTATTTCTTTTGAGGATCTACCGCTGGTGTAGTATTCTCTTCTATTACAGGTTCATCTGTTTTTTTAGCCATGGTAGCTCCTTTACTTATTTAAGTTTTTTGTTATCATACTCAGCTTCTGATAAAATTATCGTATCTGTAGGCGTCAACAATGTAGCTATAGCATCAAACACTTCGCTACTAAAAATCAACCCAATAACTATACCAAATATTTGCCGATATCTAGTTAAATCTTTTCTTGCAATACCATACTCATTTAAAAGAGTGGGCCTTTGATTATTATAAAGTTGAGCAAATAGATACCCTGAAATTCCCGTAGTAACATATATATAGGGTCTTAAATTTTCAAAGTCTTTAATTTTATTTTTATAAGATAATCTATCAATATTTTCAAGGTGAATGGACTCAAGCATTGTAGATGTTTGTACGAATAAAAAATTATCTTCTACTTTGGTGAGTGTACCTTTTAATTTTTTACCACCCGAATGTTTTAAAATCACATATTGAGGTTTAGGGATATCATTTATTATCTTTTCTGCTCTTAAAAAGTCAAGGCCCTCATACATTGCAATTCTATCTTTTTCTTTAAAGAGAGGTTTAGAGTTAACCATCTCTCTTAATTTTTGAAAATCTTCAGAACTCATAATACGATCGACAGTAGTTGTTTCTTTTTTTATTTCATTTACAATTATAATTTTATACTCATTTTTCGAAATTTTAATAATTTGCGCACTTTTGAGTTTCTTATCATCAGGGAAAATTTTATAGAACCTATTTTCATCTATATCAATTTCTGTACCAACGTTGTTACTCAAAATAACTACTTCAGTTTGACAATAGGTTATTCCTAAAAAGAATACAAGGTTAGCTATCGTTTTTTTCACTTTTAAAAATTAAAAGTTGTCTCAATAGTTGTTTGCTTAATAGGCTCAATGCTCCCAGTACCGTCTTCACGATAGAACTGTTTGAAATCCCAAATCAAGTTCACCCCCTTACTTAATTCGTAGCCAATACTATACCCCATTATCGTGTTGATGGATGGGTTTTCAAAGTCAAAAGGATTATCATCGTTATTTCTTTGAAAATAGGCCATTGCTGAACTTATTTTAGGAATATTTTCTGTATTCAAATTTAAATAAGAACTAAAACTTTTTATCTCCGTTGTATCTGACTTCATATTTGCATAGGATGCAGTAAAATTCACTAGGTTAAATAAACTGAATCCAGCAGAACCAAAAAGTCCACTTGAAGATTGTGAACCGTCTGAGTCAATACGGCCATCAAACAAGCTCATATCTTTAGTTTTGATAATAGTATTATTGTTACTGGTTAGTGTAGTGACTCTATTTAGATCATATGCCTGATCAAAAAACTGAGGTATATAAAAATTATTAATCATTCGATATTCTAATGAAAAATTTATAAAACCAAATAGTGTTGAACGTACTCCTGGTAAAGTAATTCCTGTACCAGATCTGTCCTTCCTTACAAATGATGAATCCTTGCTTATAAAACC
>Ga0308010_1001869_pt1 | contig 11319 bp, 9 predicted proteins | sample Neamet129_FD_202368 | JGI IMG/M metagenome (GOLD analysis project Ga0308010, IMG submission 202368) | Marine microbial communities from water near the shore, Antarctic Ocean - #129 | ecosystem: Environmental > Aquatic > Marine > Unclassified | place: Southern Ocean | collected 2014-07-24 | reverse complement strand
AAAAATTGAAATAGAAGCTAAAGTTATCAATTCCTTTGATGATCTATTAGAAGTTTGTTCTTCCAAAAAAGAGATAAAGCTTAAGTATGAACTGGAAAAAAATGTTAATCTTGTAAGCTTTGAAAATCAAAGAATTGAAATTTCTTTTAATGAAGATTTAGATAAAGATTTTATTAAAGATTTATCCTTAAAGCTTTATGAGTGGACAAAAGTTAGATGGATAATTTCGCTTAGTAAAACACAAGGGGAGCCTTCAAAAAAAGAAAAAGAAATCAACTTAAAAAAAGAATTAATAGTGAATGTTAAAAATTCCTCAATTTATAAGGATTTTTTAAAGAAGTTTCCTGACGCAGAACTGGTCGATGTTAAAGCAATTGAGGGAGAAAATAAAAATGACTGATTTTACTAAGATCTTAGATAAAGCCAAAGAATTAGAATCTAAAATGAAAGAGAGTCAGGAAAAAATTAAAAATATTCAAGTTGAAGGAACATCTGGGTCTAACTCAGTAAAGGTAATACTAAATGGTGAAAATGAAATGATTAAAATAAATTTATCGGACGAAGTAATGAAAGAAGATAAAATTATAATAGAAGATTTAATCGTAGCAGCTCACAATAATGCAAAATCCGAACTAAGATCAAAAACTTCCGAAGAAATTTCAAAATCTACAAGTGGATTTGGTATTCCTGGTTTTAAATGGCCACTTTAACTAGATGCAAAATATTAATGAAATAGAAGAGTTAATTAAATTAATTGCTAAACTCCCAGGCTTAGGTCCAAAATCTGCAAAAAGAATTGTATTAAAACTTATTAATAACAGAGACGAGTTAATTAAACCAATGGCCAACACTCTGGCTCTAGTTTATAAAAATGTTATTAGGTGTCAATCTTGTGGCACACTAAAGTCAAATTCTCTAGGGTGTAATAACTGTGAAAATACTAATAAAAAATACAATAAAATATGTGTTGTTGAAGATATTGCTGACCAATGGTCAATTGAAAATTCAAATATTTATAAAGGATACTTTCATATTCTTGGTGGAACGATCTCATCACCTGGACAAAGAAAAGAGGATCTCTTAATTAATTCATTAGTTGAACGAGTTATTAAAGATAATATTGAGGAAGTCATATTAGCAACTAGTGCAACAGTTGAAGGTCAAACTACAGCCTATTATATTCAGGATAGTCTCAAAAAAACAAATGTAAAAGTTACAAAACTTGCACAAGGCTTACCGGTAGGTGGTGAAATAGAAAGTTTGGATGATGGAACTTTATATTCAGCTTTTAAAAATAGAACTAGAGTAAAAACGAGTTCTGATTAATTTTTTTTAATTAATCTATTTAAATGCAAAAGTGGTTCCGTATAGCCGGAAGGCTGTGATCTACCATGAAAAACTAAATCACAAGCAGCTTTGAAAGCAATTGACTTATCAAAATTGGGTGACATATTTTGATATAATTTGTCTGCTTTATTTTGTCCATCAACAATTTTTGACATTTTTTTCATTATCTCTAGAACTTGTTTGCTTGTACAAATTCCATGATGAATCCAGTTAGCTATATGTTGAGAAGATATTCTTAACGTAGCTCTATCTTCCATTAAACCAACATTATTAATATCAGGTACTTTAGAGCAACCTACACCTTGGTCAATCCATCTTACTACATAACCCAAAAGTGTTTGTGCAGAATTAGATATTTCTGAATTAATTTCTTCAACAGACCAGTTAGGTCTATCAGCTATTGGTATCGTCAAAAGATCATCCAATTTTGCTTTTTCTCTATTTTGTAATTCTTTTTGTTTTTCAAAAATATTAATTTCATGATAATGCAGGGCATGAAGAGCTGCAGCAGTTGGTGAGGGTACCCAAGCACAATTTGCTCCAGCATTTAAATGACTTGTTTTTTGTACCATCATATCCTTCATTTTATCTGGCATAGCCCACATTCCTTTGCCAATTTGAGCTTTACCTGAAAGACCACATTGAAGACCAACATCAACATTATTATTTTCATATGCTCCGATCCATTTAGATGACTTCATGTCACCTTTTTTGATCATAGGGCCAGCTTCCATTGAAGTATGCATTTCATCACCAGTACGGTCTAAAAATCCCGTGTTAATAAAAAAAACTCTATTTTCAAGTGTTCTAATGCACTCTTTTAAGTTTGAAGAGGTTCTCCGCTCTTCATCCATGATACCAATTTTACAGGTGTATTTTTCTAATCCTAAAACTTCTTCAACTTTAGTAAAAATTAAATCTGTAAATTCAGTTTCATCTGGACCATGCATTTTTGGTTTAACAATATAAATAGACCCAGTTCTTGAATTACCCTTTTTGTTTAAATCATGAAGGCATGCTGCTGAGGTTATAAAAGCATCCATAATACCTTCTGGTATTTCAGAGCCATCTTTTAAAATGATTGCAGGGTTAGTCATAAGATGCCCAACATTTCTTATTAGCAACAGACTTCTTCCATGTAATTTTAATTCTTTTCCATCTTTAGAAACATAATTTTTATCACCATTTAATTTACGTTCATAAGTTACACCTTTTTTTTCAAATTTTGATTTTAAATCACCTTTCATTAGTCCAAGCCAGTTACGGTAACAAATAACCTTATCCTCAGCATCAACAGCAGCAACACTATCTTCATTGTCACAAATAGTTGAAATAGCAGACTCCAAAACAATATCATGTATTCCTGCACTATCTTGATTGCCATCGGGATTGTGGATTTCGAGTGAATTATCCGCATCAAAAATAATATCTATATGAAGATTATTATTTATTAATAGAAGTGAAGATAAATTATTTGATTTCTTTATATAGCCTACAAATTGATTGGGATTTTTTAGCTTTAAGTTTAATTGATTATTATTAACCTCAGGAATTCCCAAAATATCTTTCCAGCTTCCTTTTTCTAGGGGTACATTCCTATCTAGAAAGTTACGACCATAGTCTATTACTTTTTGGCCTCTTATTGGGTTGTACATTTTTCCGATTACCGCTCCTTTTATTTCTGGAATTACATCGGTCCCATATAAGCTATCATATAAACTCATCCATCTTGCATTAGCTGCATTAAGAGCATATCGCTTATTCATGATTGGGACTACTAATTGAGGTCCTGCAATACTAGTTATTTCTTTATCAACATTTTTGGTTTTGATTTTAAAATCAGGTCCAACTTCTTTTAAATAACCAATTTCTTTTAGAAATTTTTTATATTTTTGTAGATTAATCTCGTTCCCTTTATTCTTAATATGCCAATTATCTATTTTTTTTTGTAAATCTTCTCTAATTTGAATTAATTCTTTATTTTTAGGGGCCAGCGCATGAACCATTTTATCAAAGCCTTCCCAAAATTTTTCTGGGGAAATTTTTGTATCTTTAAGTAATTCATTGTTAATAAAATTAAGTAATTCATTAGAAACTGTGAGATTGTATATTTTTGTACATTGACTTTTCATAGCACCCAAATTTAACCCCATCTGTATTTTTGCCTGAGAGTTTTGCTCCATCGGCGAGATTAAATCTCTTTCCAGAGTGTTATGTTTATTATCGGTCCTTTTGCCTGAGAGTTTCCGGGGTGGTTGCTCCTTCGGCGCTACAAAATATATAGTCTCTCCCGATAAATAAACATTAAAACCTAATTTGAACTAAGTCAAATACTAAATAAATACGGCAATTACCCCTGTATGATAATTAATTATTTAAAACTTTTTATTGCCTTTTTTGTTAATTAATTAATAATTAAATTATTAAAATGAAAAATTATTTAAACTTTGAGACAGATATTAAGGACCTTGAGATGGAAATAGAAAAACTAAAAGACCCTTATAATCAAGATGGTCTTTCGGAGGTGGATACAAATAAAATTTCTGAGTCTCAGCAAGAAATAGATAGGAGATTAAAAGAAATTTATTCGAATCTAGATCCATGGCAAACAACTTTAGTTGCAAGACATGAGGATAGGCCAAAAGCAAAATTTTATATAGAAAACTTATTTGAGGACTTTATTCCATTATCAGGTGATAGGTTTTATGGGGAAGACAAATCAGTTTTAACAGGCTTTGCAAAATTTAATGAAAAATCTGTTTTAGTTATAGGTCAAGAAAAAGGTGATAGTCTTGAAACTAGAATTGAAAGAAATTTTGGAATGATGAGGCCTGAAGGTTATAGAAAAACCATAAGGTTAATGAAACTTGCAGATAAATTTAATATACCAATAATTTCTTTTATAGATACCCCGGGAGCATTTCCCGGAGTTGGAGCTGAAGAAAGAGGGCAGGCGGAGGCAATTGCAAAATCGATTGAATGTTGCATGTCGTTAAATGTTCCAACGTTTGCAATTGTTATTGGTGAAGGTGGTTCTGGTGGGGCAATAGCGTTAGCCTCATCTAATAAAGTTATTATGTTGGAAAATGCAATCTATTCAGTAATATCTCCAGAAGGGTGTGCTACTATTTTATGGAGAGACCCTAAAAGAACACTGGATGCTGCAAAAGCGATGAAATTATCATCAAAAGACCTTTTGGATTTAAAAGTAATTGATGAAATTATTCCTGAACCAGTTGGAGGAGCTCACAGAGATAGAGACTTAATTTTAAATAATGTAAGAAAATCAATTGAAAAAAATTTAAATGAATTTCTTAATATGAGTGGAGAAAAAGTTTTAAATCACAGAAAGCAAAAATTTTTAAGTATTGGAAGGACGAAAGGATTTATTAGCAAGCTAGATGATTTAAGCTCATTAAGTATGAAAAAAAATAAGATTAACCTGTTTATTGAAAATTTTTTTAAATCTAAGGTTAATATAGGAATTTCTTTTACAGTAATACTTTTGCTCAGTTATTTAATATTTTATTTATAGCGCGCCACAACATTTTTTATATTTTTTTCCGGACCCACATAAACAAGGTTCATTTCTACTCATTTTTTTTCCAATATATTTTGGGTCAATTGTCACTGGTTTAATATTTTCTTTTTCCTGTGGATGTTCTTGAATAACTTTTAAGTTTATTAAAATTGTTACAAAGTCAATTTTTAACTTATTTAATAAATTTTCGAAAAGATGGAAAGCTTCTTTTTTATATTCTATCAGTGGATCTCTCTGTCCATAAGATCTGAGTCCTATAACCTGTCTTAATTGTTCAAGATATTGAATATGTGATTTCCAACTTAAATCAATAGATTGAAGAAAAATTCTTTTTTCAATTTCTTTAGCTTTTTCTTCTCCAAGCATCTTAATTCTCTCATTTCTTGAACCTAAAAATTTAGAATTAATTTTATCTATAAATTCTTGATCTTTTAAATTAGTTAAGATTCCCATTTCTTTTTCATCAATACTTTTTCCAAGTAATATTTTTAATTGAATATTGAATTCATTACTTTTATTTTTAGATAAATTTTGAATTTTTAAGCTTATTAAATGTTCAATGATTTCTGATAAAAATTCATCTGAATAATTAAAAGCTTTTTTACTATTTATCACATTATTTCTTTGAGAGAAAATTACGTGCCTTTGATCATTTAAGACGTTATCAAATTTTAATAAAGTTTTTCTTATATCAAAGTTTCTTGCCTCAACTTTTTGTTGAGCTCTCTCAAGTGCTTTGTTAATCCAAGGATGATCAATACTTTCTCCATCTTTTAATCCAAGCTTTTGAAGAATATTATTCATTGAATCGGACCCAAAAATTCTCATTAAATCATCCTCTAAACTAACATAGAAAATTGAACTTCCTTCATCCCCTTGTCGCCCAGCTCTTCCTCTTGCCTGGTTATCAACTCTTCTTGATTCCATTCGTTCAGTACCAATTACAAATAAGCCACCGAGAGATTTTATTTCATTTTTATTTATTAAAAGTTTTTCATCAGGCTGACTTCCCTTTTTACCACCCAATTGAATATCAACTCCCCTACCAGATATGCTTGTTGTGATTATAACTGAGTTTAATTTTCCAGCATTTGCAATGATTTCAGCTTCATTTTCATGGTTTTTAGCATTTAAAACAGTATGTTTTATTTTAACTTCGTTCAATAGTTTAGAATAAATTTCAGACTTATTTATGCTCGAGGTAAAAACTAAAATTGGTTGACTTTGTTTATGACTTTCAATTATTTTGTTTATGATTGCTTTATTTTTTTCTGATTCAGTTCTAAAAATTTGATCATTCCAATCTTTTCTGATCATCTTTTTATTTGTAGGAATAATTACAACATTTAAGTTGTATATCTCATAAAACTCTTCTGCTTCAGTTGCAGCCGTTCCAGTACATCCTGAAATTTTATCATAGAGTTTAAAATAATTTTGGTAAGTTATTGATGCGAGTGTTTGGTTTTCAGCTTGAACATCTATATGCTCTTTAGCTTCTAGTGCTTGATGAAGTCCATCGCCAAACCTTCTTCCTTCTAATATTCTTCCAGTTAATTCATCAATAATTTTTAGAGCTTTATCTTGAATTATATAATCTTTTCCTTTTTCAAATAGATGGTTTGCTTTTAAAGATTGATTTACATGATGAACTAAACTTAAATTTTCAGGATCATAGAAATTATTATTTTTTAAAATACCAGCATTAGAAAATATTTTCTCCACACTATCTATTCCTTCATTTGTAAGTAGAATATTTTTATCTTTTTCATCGATTTCATAATGTTCAGATTTTAGTTGTCTAACCAACTTGTCAATTGCAAGATATTGTTCAGTTTTATCCTCAGCAGCACCAGAGATTACCAAAGGAGTTCTAGCCTCATCAATTAAACATGAGTCAATTTCGTCAACAATTGTAAAAACATGACCCCGCTGAACCATTTGGTCATTAGAAAATTTCATATTATCTCTTAAATAATCAAAACCAAGTTCACTATTAGTTGCATAGGTAATGTCAAAATTATAGTTTTTCTTTCTTTCGTAATCATCTTGATTATTATTTATGTAGCCAGAAGTTAATCCTAAAAATTTATAGATTTCTCCCATCTCCAGAGAATCTCTTTTTGCTAAATAATCATTAACTGTAACAATGTGTACACCTTTATCATTTAAAGCATTCAGGTAAGCAGCGAGACAGATGGTCAGTGTTTTTCCTTCACCAGTTCTCATTTCTGCAATTTTTCCTTCGTGGAGTGCTACACCACCCATTATTTGAGCATCGTAATGTCTTTCATTTCTAGTTCGCATAGAAGCTTCTCTCACTAGCGCATAAGCTTCAGGTAATAGGTTATTAATATCCATGCCCTTATTAAGTCTATCTTTTAACTCCAGGGTTTTTATTGGAAAACCCTCATTAGAAAGATCTTTAATTTTACTTTCAAAAGAGTTAACTTTTTCTACTATTTTATCAATTCGATCTAACTCTTTTTGGTTGCTTGATTTAATGAACTTTGAGATAAAATTTAAAGGATTAAGCATATAATTTATTTGATATATTAATTAGTTATAACTTTTAATATAAGTATTAAATAAATAATTTAAATAGCATGGCAATTAACTTTAAAGATTTTATAAACCCACTGACTTCTAGGTCAAAAATGTATGACTTTCAAGATCTAGACCATATTGACGGTATTTCAATATCTACAGTTTCTGCAAATTTATATGAAAATAAAAGAGATGATTTAGTTATGTTTTATTTTAGAAATGGGGCAAACCATGCCTCAGTTTATACTAAATCAAAAATAGTTTCAGAAAATATTAAATGGAACTTAAACATAAAGAGCAAAAAAATAAAATCTCTTATTGTCAATACCAGAAATGCTAATGCATTTACAGGTCCTAAAGGATATCAGGGATTAAAAGAAATAGCAGAAGAAGTTTCATTACAATTATCAAAAAAACAAATGGAGGATGAGGATCATCCAAATAAAATTTTAAATAGTGAAATCCTTTTTGGATGTACAGGCACGATTGGTGAAAAATACCCAACTAAAAAAATTAAAAATGCTATTATAAATTTAATAGATAAAATTAAATACACACAAAATAAATTAATTTGGGTGAAGGCTGCGCTTGGTATAATGACAACTGATACCAAGCCGAAAATGGCTATGGAAGTTTGTAATATTGGCAGTACTGAGGTTAAAATTTATGGTATTGCTAAAGGATCAGGAATGGTTTTCCCAAACATGGCAACCACGTTAGGTTATGTTTTTACTGATGCAAATCTTTCAAATAACATCTTAAGTAAATTACTTAAAAAAAATATTGAAACAACTTTTAATGCAATTAGTTGTGATGGAGATACAAGTACCAATGATATGGTTTCTATTTTTTCAACTGGAAAAATTAACAACTCAAATATAAAAAATATTTCTGACAAAAAAATAGAGAGTTTTGATAAAGCTTTACACTCTGTGTTATTAAATTTATCAAAAAGAATAGTTGCCGATGGTGAGGGTGCAAGTAAATTCATTACAATTAATGTTTCAAAATCCAAAACAGAAGATGATGCAAAAAAAATTGCTTTTTCAATTGCAAACTCACCTCTTGTTAAAACAGCTATTGCTGGTAATGATCCAAACTGGGGAAGAATTATAATGGCTATAGGTAAAACAGATGTCGATATTAAGGTAAATAAATTATCTATTAAACTAGGGCATATAAAAATTATTGAAAGAGGTCAATTATCAAAAACATACATCGAGGATGATGCTGAGGTATATATGAAAGAAAAAAAAATCGATATAAATGTTGAGCTCAATTTAGGTAAGAAAAGTTTTACGGCATACACAATGGACTTTACTAAAGAATATATAGAGATTAATGCTGATTATAGAAGTTAAATTTTCACTTGTAAATTATGATCAAATATAAACTTATATGTAAAGATTGTGATATCTCTTTTGACAGTTGGTTTTCTTCGTCTGGAGAATATGAAAAATTAAAAAAAAAAAAATTTCTTTCCTGTCATCTTTGCAATTCACTAAATATTGAAAAAACTTTAATGGCACCAAGCGTATTTAGCTCAAAAAATAATATCAAAATTGGCAACAAGAACGCAAAATATGTAAAAATGAAAAAAATAATTTCAGATCATCAAAAATTTATTCAAAAAAATTTTGATTATGTTGGTGAAAATTTCGCTTATGAAGCAAGATCCTTGCACTATAAAGATAAAATGGCCTCTAAAGGAATTTATGGGACTGCAACGCGAGAAGATCTCAAAGATTTAAAAGAAGAAGGTATAGAAACAGAATGGATACCTTGGGTAAAAAATACTACAAATTAACTTTTTATAAACTTAGTTATATAATTAATAGAAGTATCACTGCTTACTTTCCAGCTATCATTCAATAGATCGAATTTCATACCATCTAATTTTTTTAATTTTAAATTATTTTTTTTTGAAATATTTATTAAATCATTAGGTTTTACAAATTTTTCCCAGTCGTGAGTTCCAATTGGTAACCATTTTAAAATATATTCAGCTCCTATAATTGCAAACACATATGATTTTAATGTCTTATTTAAAGTTGCAATAAACATTACACCATTTTTTCTTAATAGTTTTGAACTTTCTTTAATAAAAAAATTTATATCCTCGACATGCTCAACTATTTCCATATTTAAAATCACATCAAATTTTAATCTAGTTTTTAGTTTTTCAGGTGATGCAACTTTGTAATCAATTTTAAGTTTACTTTTTTTGGCATGAAATTTTGCAACATCGATATTTTTTTGTGAAGCATCTATCCCGACAACACTTGCACCAAGTCTACACATAGGTTCAGATAATAATCCGCCACCACATCCAATATCGAGTATTTTAATACCTTTAAATGGTCTATTCAAAGATTTAATATTGAAATCTTTAACTATATTGTCTTTTATATATTTAATTCTTATAGGGTTAAAGTTGTGCAAAGGTTTAAATTTTCCATTAGGATCCCACCATTCTTCAGCAATTTTAGAAAATTTTTCTATTTCTTTTTTATTTATTGAATTCATAATAGATCACTTGTGGACATAACAATTAAGATGTATTTTATCAAATATAAATTAATTATAATTATCAATGAAAACTGTTGTTTTAAAATTTGGTGGAACTTCTGTAGGAAGTATAGATAGAATTAAAAAAGTTGCCAGCATAATTGGCTCCTACAAAAAAAAAAATATTGGTGTAATTGTAGTTTCTTCAGCAATGAGTGGAGTCACTAATGACTTAATAAAAAAAACAAAAGAATTAAGCAATAACTTTGATCCTGCAGAGCATGATGTTCTGTTATCCTCAGGTGAACAAGTGGCCTGTGCATTAATAGCGGGCAGATTGAAACATCTTGGATATAAAGCAAGATCTTGGATGTCTTGGCAAATCCCTATTATTACTGATGGCCCACATAGTGCATCAAGGATAAGCAAAATAAATAAAAATAAAATATTAAATTTTATTAATACTGGTGGAATACCTGTTATTTCTGGCTTTCAAGGGATTAACTCAGATAATAGAATTACAACATTGGGTAGAGGTGGAACTGATGCAACAGCCATAATGTTGGCAAAGTTTTTTGATGCTAGTGAGTGTGATATTTATACTGATGTAGATGGAGTGTACACTACAGACCCAAGAAATCATTCAAAAGCTAAAAAGATTAATAAAATTTCTTACGATGAAATGTTAGAAATGGCCTCGCTTGGTGCAAAGGTTATGCAACCCACTTCGGTTCAAGATGCTAAATTGAATAACATCAGCTTCTCTGTTAAATCTTCATTTACAAAAAAGAAAGGCACTCTAATAACTAGTAATAAAAAAGCCTTTAGTGATCAAATTATTACCGGTATCACTTCAACGAAAAATGATGCTAAGGTAACCATGATTGGTGTTAAGGATAAACCTGGTGTGGCAGCTTCTATTTTTAAACCATTATCGCTTAATCAAATTAATGTAGATATGGTGGTACAAAATATTTCGTTAAACAGCAAAGAAACAGATATGACTTTTACTATTAAATCAGAGGATTTAAAAAAAACAGAAAAAATTATAAAACAAAATAAAAGAATTTCTTTTAGAAAGTTTACACACGATAGCAATGTATCAAAAGTGTCAATTATTGGAGTTGGAATGATTACAACACCTGGAATTACCTATAGAATGTTTCAAGCGTTAGCATCAAAAAAAATTAATATTATGGTTATTTCAACTTCTGAAATAAAAATTTCAGTTTTGATATCTAACAAATATGTAAAAAAAGCTGTAGCTACCCTTCATAAAGAATTTAAATTAGATTAAATTATGAGCTTAAGACCATTTAGAGATATTCATAGAAAGAAAACAAAAGTTATAAATGTTGGTGATGTAAAAATAGGTGGAG
>Ga0308010_1001864_pt1 | contig 11329 bp, 12 predicted proteins | sample Neamet129_FD_202368 | JGI IMG/M metagenome (GOLD analysis project Ga0308010, IMG submission 202368) | Marine microbial communities from water near the shore, Antarctic Ocean - #129 | ecosystem: Environmental > Aquatic > Marine > Unclassified | place: Southern Ocean | collected 2014-07-24 | reverse complement strand
CGTAGACGCTGACGTGATACAAGACCCTCGAACAAGATTGCCTATGTGCGTCGTATATGGAGCGATTAAGAACGCCACTTCGAGAACCACGAGCATGCGACGCTGAGAATCACCGGACCACTTGTAATCCCAAACACGTATCCCCTGATGATCATAGAAGAATTGGTTGTTCCTCTGCTCATTTGGGTAAACCCTCAAGAATGCCCGATCCTAAGCGTCTGGAAATATTCTGAAGGGAACAATAACCGGGCTCGCAGTACGGTTTTCCGTATGGAGTATGGTCCAATGCGTCTCAAAATATATGCAGATGTCTACGATCATCCTGCTAGGGGCAGATCGCTCACATTAACGCCAAAGGAGATCTTGGCAGATGGCAGTGAAGTAGATACCGTGTTTCGGGCTGGAACCGAAATTAGTGTTTACGGAAGTTGAGCATTTCGGCATCGGTCAATACGCTTGGCGTTGCACAACTCAATATCTTGGGTAATCCGAGTTCTGTGTGATGGCTACCGTTGAAGGTTGTGCTGGCATCCGACATTAAGATTTCAAGTAATACCTTAAAAGCCGGTTTCGCCTTTATCGACACAATCGACCTGCTGCCCTTCATGTCGATGTAGACAGCATCCAAGACCGTCGTCAGCAATTGGTGCCGTTCCTGATGGGTTGCGCCGGTCCATAGTCTCGGCATTTCTTGGAGTAGTAGGCCAGCTTCTTTGGCTGCATCAACCTTGGGGATTAGCAAAGATTCAAGTTCCCACTCCATCGACTTCTTCTGCCTGTGATATTCGTTCTCGTCGAACAAACCATCTACAAATGCCTTACCGAGCCTTCGCAGCTTTTCCTTCACTCGCTCGCGTTCACCAATGATCCGTGCGGTCTCGTCCTTATGAACGATCTTTGCCAGTACTCGACGTTCCCAATTGTCCGGCAAACGGAGGACGGGCATTCACGACAGTACAGAGAGCTGATTCGGCACACAGATCGAAAAGATGCTTGTGTTCACCGGCGAGCCCGACTCTCCCCCGTCTCCACCAAGAACACAATAGAAGGCCCTGCCCTCTCGATTCTGAGGGCAGGGCCTTTTTATTTTCTTATTTCACTTGAAGACCGTCAGGAGTGAAATCCACTCTATTTTCTTGAAATGAAAACTATTTCAGTCTTGGCTGTAAACGAACTCTAAACCGTCCAAGTCAATATTTGGAATCTCATCCAAGTCTTCCCAAAAATCTTGAGAATGATGCCATTCTGGCTTAACTCCACTTTTTGGGAGAAAAGGCATTGCTCGCGTCAGATAGCCCGGATTGAAGTTTTCAGGATCTTGCCAAGGCAGCAGTTCCATATCTTCATCCTCAGGTCTCAGTTTCACATCAACTCTCTTGGCTTCTTTGCTTTTCATATGTGTCAGCAAGCGGCATACAAAATCTGACAGTAATTCCGAGCGTAGGGTCCAGCTTCCACGAAAGTAACCAAATACCCACAGTAAGTTTGGGACGCCCGTGAACATCATTCCTCTATAGGTAACGGTGTCTGATAGGACAAGAGGTGCTTCGTCAATTGAAAAATTAATATCGCCCAATACATTCATATTAAAACCCGTAGCAGCAACAACAATATCTGCTTCAAGAACAGTTCCAGATTTCAGCAACACTCCACTCTCAGTAAATGTCTCAATCTCATCTGTCAGAACAGAAACTTGCCCCGCCTTAATACTCTTGAAAAAATCTCCGTCAGGTACAAGTGCGACTCGTTGGCGCCATGGTCGGTAGTCTGGCGTGAAGTGTGTATCAATATCGTAATCAGGTCCCAAGATATCTCTAACGCCAGTTAGAAGTTCTTCTTTGACTATCTCTGGTTCTTCGAACGTACGTCTCATAAAAATTGAAGTGTCACGAAGCATCTTGCGGCGAACAATCTCATGGATCCACTCATCATCTACTTCGAGCTCACGCAAGGTTTCCGCTAACTCATCGCTATTTCGTCCAGTGCCATAGTAGATCGGAGACCGTTGAACCAAAGTTACATGCTCACAACTATCAGCTATCGCTGGTATGAGTGTCGCCGACGATGCACCAGAACCAATGACTATAACTTTCTTATCGGCGTAATCCAGTTCCTTGGGCCAAGTCTCGGTGTGCACGATTTGGCCCTGATATTCATTCATTCCAGGCCAGTCAGGGGTGAATCCTTCAGAATGGCGGTAATACCCTTGGCACATCCACAAAAAATTTACTGCGAAATAATGGGTCTCCTCGGTGTCGGTTTTAGTAGCTTCAATAAACCATTTATTCTTTTCACTCGACCATTTTGCAGAGGTGATTTTATGGTTGTACCGAATGTGGTCACCGAGATCATTTTCATCAATGACTTCGCCCATGTATTTAAGAATTTCATCAGCTGTCGCAATAGGCGGGCCGGTCCATGGCTTAAATCGATAGCCATACGTATGGAGATCACTGTCTGAGCGGATGCCAGGATAATTGTGAGACCACCAAGTGCCTCCAAAATTATCCTGACTTTCTAAGACTACGAAGCTCGAATCAGGACGCTGTGAACTGAGGTGATACGCACCACCTACACCAGCAATTCCTGCACCTACGACCATTACATCGAATTCTTCCATGCTGGGTCGATTGATCTTCTCGGAGGCGGATGTATGTTTCATTCTCTGGGCAAACCCAATCTAATTCGTGGCTTCCGGTTACACAGCGGCGATAGTCATGCACGACATAGTATGCGAATAGACATTCGGTCGACAAAAATAAAGGATCTTTTCCGGTAGCAATCGTTGGATTGTTACGTCCGGCGCTCCCCTCCCCCGCTGCCACTCAAGTTCGACTCTCCCCGGTCTCCACCAAGAACACATGAAACGACCCTTCCCTCTCAAATTTACGGGGCAGGGCCATATTCGTTTAAAAGATTAATTAGTTATGAGTATCCGGTTCGGTCAGAACTCGGGGCTTGACCATATTTCAGGTTGTGGCAACGACATTCAGCGCTGACACATCGACATTGAAATCACCGAAATATACGACAGAGTTGTGCACGAATATGAGTTTATGCGTCGAGTCCTGACAGAACAGCACCAGCCAAGAGCGTGACAGGTAAGTTTGCGCCCAACGCCTGCCGTATTAGGTCAGGAGGGGTGGATTAAACACAAAGGGTGCAGCCTCGAGGCCACACCCATTGCAAGTTTCATTTTGTAGTTTGGTATAACTACTGTGAACTGGTTACCAGCGCTCTCGCCGACCACCGCCATCGTTACCGCCGCCGCGGTAACCGCCGCCGCCGCCGCCGCCGCCACGAGGAGCCTGTTCTTTGGCCTCATTAACTACGATCGGTCGATCATCGAGCTGAGAACCGTCCATTTCTGAAATGGCCTGCTGTACCGAACTTTCCTCTACGAAAGTAACGAATCCGAAACCACGTGACCGTCCGGTCTCGCGATCGCTGATTACGGTTGCTTCTTCAATTGCGCCAAACCGCTCGAAAGCAGCCTGTAGACCAGCTGAATCGGTTGCCCATGCAAGGCTACCAACAAATAACTTCTTACCCATAAATAAATTCTCGTTTGTGGGAATCCCATCGAATGTTCGAGATTGAACATATCCAATTGCCGTTAAGTACGGTTATCGTCCCACATTCTTTTTCTGCACCCTGTTATGAAATCAACCGCGCTATGTCTTCTTTATTCAGAAATTGCGTGGTGTTCCGACCGGGTACTTAATCAAGGATACCCAGCAAACGGCATCAATGGTGATTATTCGCAACGATAGTCAACGAGTTTCCGTGCGTATCGCTTGCGCAGACCGTCGGGCAACAGGCCTGACATCACATCGAAAAATGCACCTCAATTGTTCTGTCATAACTCAGTTACATACCCTTACCTTACAAATTTACCGTCTCCTAAACAGGGGTTTTAAGCCGTGAAATGATGTTCGATGAAATGGTCAACGACTGAGGCACCGTCTTACGGTTTTTGGACAAGACCCCGGATTTGGGATAACCCATACGAAATAGGCCTGTTGTAAAACGGCCCTCCGGTTCCACTGACTCCATAGATGAACTCAGGGCTTACTTTGTCCCACCATGTTCGCTTGCCAGTCGGCAAGTTAACGTTGAAGCTACCGAAAATCTCGGTCTGATTCAAGACGTTGACTACGCCACCCACATAACCTACATATTCAGTATTCAGAAGCAGCTTGTCCATATTTGGCATAAGAATATACTTGCCATTCACATTCAATTAGAGGAGAGATGCACCGTATACATCCTTTCCGCATACACTGGCGTAACTCGCCTCTGTGATGGCCGTTTAGGCGCTTCAGGTGTTGGATTATTATCTGAGTTCTATCCGTGCTTGGAAATCACTTAGATATCCTCAATGGATTCTGGTGATTGTCGCCCGGTGTTTTTTAGATGCATACTTTTTAAATAGTGATGCACATTGCCAGCGGACCAGTTGTAACATCTCGCCAACTATTAGTATTCCCGCCAACGCGGCAACCAAACGATCAATCTCTAAGAGGCTACAACATCGCTGAGCATACGCCAGAAGCTTTTGCCGATCCCCATCTTCCAGTCGAATCACGCGGGATCTATCGCGGGTGGTACATCATCGGTGTATCGGCTCTTTCCATCGGGGCGATATTGGGGACAGTTCAGTTTACTTTCGGGTTCTTTATCGAACCTCTTGAACAAGAATTTGGCTGGTCACGCACTCAAGTCAACTTTGCTCTGAGCATCGGTGTCGTCACCAGTTTTATTTCACCCATAGTCGGCAATTTTATGGATCGTATCGGTGCCCGTTGGACTATGGCAGGCTCGATTCTGCTCGTAGCGATTGCGTTCCTTCTCCGTTCGATAATGACTGAGTTATGGCAGTTTTATCTCTTTAGCGCAGTTATGTTCGCAGGTACGCCCGGCGCAACGATGATGCCGGCGGGTCGGCTTGTGCTGACTTGGTTCCCAAAGGCACGCGGTCGCATGATGGGGATCGTAACTTCAGGCAACAATATTGGGAGCGGCCTAGCTGTTCCAATCATCGCTGTGCTTATCGGTGCCGTTGGCTGGCGATGGACATGGGCACTAATGGGAATCGTGCTAATCGGCCTTGCGATGATGGTAGTACTAGTAATTCGTGACAGTTCAGAGGATGTAATCAACGAACAACGAAAACGTTGGGCCCCGCCAGAAGTATCAGAACAAGACAAATCAGTACTTAATGGCGGAATGACAGTATCAGCCGCAGTTCGGACGTCGGCATTTTGGTTTCTAGTTGTCGGCATGACACTTCAGCAGTTCGTCCGTACCGGTGTAGTGAGTCAGATGGTGCCTCATCTCGAACAAGTGGGATTCACACGGGCTATCGCTGCGTCCATGATGATCGTGCTCGCTATATTCGCCGCCTCAAGCAAATTGATTTTCGGCAGACTAAGTGAATCTATCACCGCACGCGTATCGTTCATCGTGATCATGATTCTTCAAGGAATAGGCTTGTCGATACTGCTTATTTCTGGAGAATCGATTATCACTTGGGGCGCAATCGTGGTGTTCGGACTCGGGATGGGTGGAGTTGGAGCACTTACTCCATTGGTCATTTTCGATATGTTCGGATTGAAGCAGTTCGGAAGCATCATGGGGCTAACTCGAATAGCAATAGCAATCCCGATTTTTGTTGGCCCGATTATGGCAGGATTCATATTCGACGCCCAAGGCAAGTACGATCTGATGTTCCTAGTAACCATCGGAATGCTGATTTTGTCGATCGGCTGTTTCTTAATGGTGAGAGTGACAGTCGGAAAAACTATTAGCAAATAAGACATCCATCTTAAAGCTAGCGGTGAGTGTGTTCATCATCGACGCCGTGAGCGTGCGATTCGTGAGCATGGGCGTGATCTTCGACAATAACCTGATGTTCGTGGCGACCGCCATATCGCTTAGCAAACGCACCAAACTCTGCTATCACAAGCAGTGTGATAGCAGTCAATACAACGGTTCCGCCAGGGGCAATATCGGCGTAGTACGCAATCGTCATTCCGACTACAGAAACAAACACACCGATGATTGATGAAGTGAATACCGTACGGGTCAAACCTTTGGTTATTCGCAGACTGATGAGCACAGGGATCACAATAAGTGCCCCAACCAATAGAACCCCAACAACTCTCATAGATACGGTGATGGTTGCCCCTGTCAGAATCGCTAGTCCCAAGTTCAATAAATGAACGCGAACCCCATTAATGCGTGCCAGATCGGGATCAAACGTAACTTGTGCCAGTTCAGAGCTAAACATGAGCATGAACAGCGTGATGATGACAGCAAGAACGGCCATCCACCATAGGTCTGTCTGAGTAACCGTAAGAACACTGCCAAATAAGTACGAAAATAGCGTGCTGTTAAAACCGTCAGCAATACTTATTAGAACCACCGCAATTGCCAGTGAACCGTAGAGGAATACTGCAAGAGCAGCATCTCCCGGTAATAGACGTCGCATTCTCAATTCTTCGATCGACACCGCAGCACCGGTAGTTGCGGCCAGTGCGATTACTGGTGCAAAGGTCTTGGTCAAAAGAGCGATCGCCACTCCTGCCAATGCCACGTGCGACAACGTATCGGCGATCAGAGATAGTCGGCGCAACACAAGGAAAACACCGAACGCAGGAGCTGTCGCACCGACAAGGACAGATGCGATTATCGCCCGATTCATAAATTCGTATTGGAAAATATCCGGCATCGGGTTACCTGTGCGTGTGTTCCGGATCGTGCATCAGCACATCCACAGGGAAGCCGTAGAGACCAGAGAGTGCCTTAGCATCGAGTTGGTGAACGGGTCCATGAAAAACTATGTCTCGATTGATACAGGCACAGGTCGTAGCCTCTCGCATCACTGCCCCAATATCGTGAGACACCATAACGATTGTTATGCCTAAATCTCTGTTTAGTCGTCTCATTATCGTGTGAAACTGTTCTTCACCAGCTGCATCGATTCCCGCGACTGGTTCGTCCATTACCAACAGGTCTGGTCGTCGGACAAGCGATCTCGCAATCAACATCCGTTGCTGCTGCCCCACAGATAGATCTGAAACTCGTCGTTCGGCAAGGTGCTGAATTCCTGCCATCTCCATTGCTTCGTCTACACGGGCGACATTTTTACGTTTGAATATAGCGAACGGACTAAATCCAGAGTAGGCGCCGAAATTGACTATTTCTCGAACCGATGCAGGGAATCTAAATTCCATCGCCTGAGTCCGTTGTGGAACGTATCCGACTCGGTGCCAATCGGTGAAACTCTCGGCTGGCTGTCCAAATAGAAGTACTTGCCCGGATGTCGGTATTAAAAGCCCAAGTGCGAGTTTCATTAGGGTGGTTTTACCTGAACCATTCGGCCCCAATATTGCGGCAAATTCTCCTGGAGTTATCGAAAAATTAATATCTCTTACAACAGGTTCAGAGTTGTAACTAAACCAAGTCTCATTGAACCGAACTGGTATCTGATCAGGTCTAAGCTGCTTGTTAGAGTGCCCAGTAGCCTTTTGAGACTTAGTATCAAAAGGCTCCGAGGATTTCAATGGTTGAGATAACTCGTTATACGGCACTGTTAGCACCAGTATCAGATTTAGCGAGACATTGGTTACAGGTAATAAAAATTTCCATACGATGGCCAACAATATCGCCATCGATTTCTTTTTCAAGCGACCGCATTACACGTTCAACAGTTGAATGACGAAATTCGCCTACAGCTCCACATTTTGAACATATGGTGTGGTGGTGATGTTCAACTCTCGCCACACTGTACATCGGAGCACCATCAAGAATCGGTAACTTACAAAGTGCGCCAGAGTCAACTAGATGCCGGATGGTTCTATATACCGTTGCGCGCCCTACTTCTGGCAAATCACGACAAAGTTGCTCCGCAGTGAACGCATCGTTGGCATTCTCAATTCGTGAGGTTACCAACGACCTTGCAGCCGTCTTGCGGAGTCCTCTATCTTCGAGAGCAGTAATGAGTTTAATTTCGACTGGGTCCACGATATTTTATGTCTTTATCCCACCGTCAGTAATTGATACTTGATATCAACTACTGACGGTGGCTAAAGTATACATCGCATTCATCCCAGACTTCCATTTTGGAAATCTAAATGGGAACCTTTTGGCCAAAAATATTTGTTGCATATGTCCCCGATTCAAACATGGTGATTGCGATAGAAATTACGGCAATCAGAATGATGGCGATCACAACTCTCGATGCTGGTTGAGGCCTTGTCTTAAGCGCCATTCGCTGTGTGCCAAAGTTGAAAGGAGTCTCAACCGCTAACAGTCGTTCCCGCGGAGCGATCAAGTAGCCAACTAACCCTCCCGCAAGCAGTCCACCAAAGTGAGCAGCATTATCGATACCGGTAGTGGCGAGTCCCATTACCACATTGATAGCAACTATCACTCCGATTGAGGTCAGTTGCTGTCGCCCCATCTGGCCCAGCATGCGTCGATTCAATAGTAGATAAATACAGAACGCACCGAGAATTCCAAAAACTGCACCACTTGCACCAACGCCAGGATTTGGACCAGCAAGAAAGCTCACAGCGTTCCCCATTACTCCTGCTGTCAGGTAAATAACGACGAAATTTCTTGTCCCAAATATACGTTCAACCATTGATCCGAAAAAAACTAATCCGAATATATTGGTCAGCATGTGGAAGAACCCAACATGTAAGAACATTGGAAGTACTAATCGCCAATATTCACCGTCTGCAATATAAGGACCATATTTCGCTCCCCAACTGAGCAAATTTTTCGTTCCTGTCCCACCCGTAAACATCACAGCTACCAAGAACAAAACGTTGATTGCAACGAACGCACTTGTCGCAGGAGATCCTTTGATGCTCGCTGGTAACGACTTTTGCTGATCTGTTTGTTGCATCAATTTGAGAAACTTTCGTGTGAACTGTTGGTGATAATTGAGATGAATATAGCGATATTAGCTTCAACTCTCGTACGCTTACACTCATACAGTGTCCTGACGCCGCTGGGTGCCGACGCATCCTTGCCAAAGCCGTTCACTCTCACCGATTTTGAGAAATTCCTAGCAATTTAGGTCAACTATGCGGTTCATCGCCGGAATCGCCCGTACCTAGTTAGCTTGAATGATGTCGAGCTCTGGCAGTTCGTCTAGTACGCCTCTCTCAACAGCCATGGTAAACAGCTTCGTGAGAGCCTCTCGACCTTCTTGTCCCATATCAACGGTGTCTTCGTTGACGTACATACGAACGAACTTTTTACCGTCTGCGGGATCAATTCCTCGACCGAAGCCGAGAGCATATTCGAGTGCGGCATCTTCGTTCGCACGCGCATAGTTGATACTGGCTAACGATGCGTCAGCAATGGTTTGAGCAAGCTCTTCACCGATGTGACGGCTAACTAGATCGACACCGAGCGGAATTGGAAGACCGGTCGCTTCGTGCCACTTTTCGCCAAGGCTAATGATTCCGTGGTAGCCAAGCTTTTCGTAGAGGATTTGTCCTTCATGAAGCAAGATACCGACGTCCGCCCGGCCCTCTTCGACAGCTGGGCCAACGTCATCGAAATCGACGAACACTGGCACGCAGTTTTTAGGACCGAAAATTTGGTACAACAACCATGAAGTGGTAAATTGTCCAGGCACGGCAACACGCTTACCTTCAAGATCCGCCTCTGTCATCGGATTAACAGACACGACCATTGGTCCGTAATTACGACCAATCGAGGATCCACAGGACATGATTCGGTAGTGTTTTGCAACGTCAGGATATCTAGCAGCCGAGATTGCAGTTACAGGCAATTTACCGGTTTCAGCCAATACATTCAGTGATTCGATATCTTCCATGTGATGGGACACAGAGTAGCCCGGAATTCCCACAATGTTCTTCTCCATAGCGAAGAACATGAAAGCGTCGTCAGCATCGGGACTATGGCCAAATATTATGTTGTTTTCGTTGATAGTCATGGTGATTAGAATATTTCGGTGATCGTTATTTGGTCGACGCTAGCTCAGTCTCTGAGCCTTCAACTATTTCGTAATTCGTGAGGCGTTGAATCGGAGAGTAGCCCGCCTCTGAGATCATCTCTCGGACTTCGTCTTGGGTCGTACGGTTGTAGAAACCTGCAGCGAGCATCACGTTCTCGTCGAACAGAGTTCCACCGAAGTCATCAGCGCCGAATCGCAAAGCGATCTGACCAGTCTTCTTGCCCTCTGAGAACCACGATGCCTGAATGTGAGGCACGTTATCCAGCATAATCCGAGAAATCGCGATGATCCTCAAATATTGATTTGGACCAGCTTCGTCTTCAACTAGCTTTGCAAGTGCGGTGTTGTCTTTCTTATAGGACCACGGAATGAACGCTGTAAATCCACCATCGTTATCGTTCGTCAGTGCGAGATCCTGCACCCGACGAATGTGTTCGAGAGACTCGATGACGTGATGATCTTTCTCAACGTGTCCGTACATCATTGTCGCCGTGGTCTTCATACCGACTCTATGCGCTGCTTCGTGCACTTCAGTCCATTGATCGACGGTGTCTTTAGGCTTGAACCTCGACACAGTAGCCTTCACTTCGTTTGAGAGGATCTCGGAGCCACCTCCCGGCATGGAACGCTGTCCGGCATCCCAGAGAGCTGTAAACACTTGCTCGTAGTTCAGTTCCGAGACTTCGCTCATACGCACGATCTCTGGAGCCGACCAGTAGTGCGGGGTTACATCTGGGAACCGCTTCTTGGTTTCGGAAACCATCTCGAGGTAGTAATCGAGTTGCAGTTCTGAGTTAAGACCACCCTGCATCAAAACGGTTCGTACGCCACTTTTACGCGCTCGTTCAATTTTGTCCATAATCTGTTCAACCGTGTAGGTATACGCAGATGGATCATTAGGATCGGTACGGTAAAAGGCGCAGAACGAACAGTACGCATCGCACAGGTTTGTGTAGTTAAGATTTGTGTCGACGACATACGAAACAGAATTGTTCGGGTTATGACGCTGACGCCAGTATTCGGCCAACGGAATCAGATCAAGCAGCTCCGATTCCTGCATCAACCACAAGCCTTCTTCACTTGTGATGCGTTCACCCGATAACACTTTTTTAGTAATTTGTTGAAGCATTATTTCTTCAAACCAAACGTCTACAGCGACGTTGATATAGCCTTTTTAATTAGTGGTTACGATATTTACGATGCGGACGGTCGCCACTCCGGTAATTTACTGAGTCGTCGCTTGAATTCCTGTTGCCCAGATCGCTCGTCTGGGCCGAGGAAGTAATCAAAATTTCGAACATAATTTGCCACGTCAGTTTTCGACATTTT